>Ga0163179_10001574_pt1 | contig 16073 bp, 19 predicted proteins | sample AtlANTMetagenome_FD_109643 | JGI IMG/M metagenome (GOLD analysis project Ga0163179, IMG submission 109643) | Marine eukaryotic phytoplankton communities from the Atlantic Ocean - Atlantic ANT 2 Metagenome | ecosystem: Environmental > Aquatic > Marine > Oceanic | place: North Atlantic Ocean... | reverse complement strand
TGGACTTGTTCTTGGAGTATTAAATGGAGCTCCATATGAAGCTGGTTTTGGATTTGTTGCCCTTGTAAACCCTCTATCTCTTTTATTTCTTTTAACTGGAGGAGTTACTGGTTTAGGAATTACTCTCCTAACTACAGTTGACCTACCTCTAGTTTTTCTTCCAAAAGCCCCTCTTCGTACAGTTGTTCTTCTTACAGGTTTAGTCTTTACCGGCTTTGGTGGTGGCACAGTACCTCTACCCCTTGGTAATGGTATTCTTGGAATATTTATTCTAACTTTTTTTACACTCGAATTTATTTTTGCTCTAGTGGTTCTTGTTATAGCTTTTGGAGCAATCGGTCTTTTACGAGAAACAGGTGTTTTTATCCTCGCAATAGTTCTTCTTATACTTGTAGGTGTTTTTCTTCTTCCACTACCTCTTACTACTGTAGAGGTACTTCTAGCTCTTTTTCTTTGGGCAGCTGATGTAACTCTTGGCCTCCTTGTTCTACTTGTAGTTCTTCTTCTTCTTCCCATGACTAATACCCTCCTCTTCTATAACCTGTAAATGTGTTACCTGGTGTAAACCTATTTTGTATTTGGCCTGAACCAAATCCACCTAATTGACCAACTGGTGCAAATCCACCTCCACCACTCCTTGCAGGAACTGGTATCCTTGGACCAGCACTACCACCTAATTTTATTTTTGATAATTTATTGAAATCAATTACCGGTCTATTAATAACTGCAGGTGGAACATTTGGTCTAACTGGTATCCTTGGTGGAGTAATTTTACCTAAATTTGTAAATGGAAAATTAAACTTTATTGGTGGAAAAGTTTTTTCAATATTCTTTCTTATTTGTTCAGCAATATCATCACCAAAATTTGGTATTGGAAATTTTAGTTTACCATCTGAGTCAAGTGGATTAAATATTGGTGGTAATTCCACAGGCTTAATAATTGGTTTTTCTATTTTTGGTTTTGGTAATGCAAATACTGGTACAGGCGTATCTTCTGCACAAAGAGCTTTTTTAGTAACTGTCGCTTTAGCCAATATAGTTTTTACAGTACCTTCTTCGGCACATATTGTAGTAGATTTTCCAATTGGTATATTAAAAGTTACCTCTTCACCTTCCATGTTTTTATATTTTACATGAGTATGTGGAATAGCTCCTATTCCTATTCCAATTGGACCAACACTTCTTACATGATAAAAGTAATATCTTTTAGAAGGTTTTAGTATTGGTACTGGTTTAGGTGGTGCCGGTTTTTCTTTAACCTTTGGTGATGCCCCAATCGTAACTGTTTTTGGAGCAATCTTTATTGGTTTTACTACTTTGACTGTTTGTGTAAACTTAGTGTCTATTTTTTTAGATGTACCAAATTTTTGAATAATAGTATTGATTTTATCTTTTGATTCTAACTTTTTTAAAGTTGGTATATTATCAACTTGTAAATTTCTTTTTGGTAATAGTTTTCTTAAAGTATCACAAATTATTTCATTAGTTTTATTTACTAAAGTTTTTATATCTAATCTTTGAGAGTTTGTTTTTCTTTTTCTTCCTCTTTTATTTCTTCTTTTTCTATCGCCTTTAGGTGCTTGTAAATCATCTATTAGTGGTTTACCATAATTAGCATTGTCGATTCTATATTCTCTATTACTAATATAATATCCTACCGCTTCTTTGGCTTTAATCGTTACATCAGTAATAAATTTGTCAAAATCTTGTATTTTAAATTCTCTTTTAACTTGGTCAATAAAGTCTTGTCCATATAAAGCAAATATCTTTTTTACAACTTTCTCTGCATCTATAGAATCAATAAATCCATCTAATCTATTTAGAACATCATCTTTAAATTCACCATTTTGTAAAAATATTTTATATCTATCTCTTAAATCTTTTCTTATTCTTCTTTGTGAGGATTTGATTGGTAACACTCTAATTTCTGTTCTTGAAGGAGATATTTCATGTATCCAAAGTTTATTTCCTGTGTGTTCACTCCCAATCCTTTTATTTAAAAGTGTAATTTGTGTTCTGAATAATCCATTTTTATATCCGGCTTCATTTATTAGTTTTTCTACATCTACAAAATATTCTGGTGCTTTGTTTGAAACGGCACCTCTTGCTATTAATAAGTAATTTCTAATATTATCTACTTCAGATATGTTTATGTATCTTACTAATTTACCATTTTCACCTTGTGGTAATTGATTATTTCCATTATCATAAAGAACAAATTCTATAGTGTCAGTTGAACCTCTTCCAAAGAAAGCTGGCATTCTTCCTCTTTCAAAGATTTTTCTATCTTTGATATCAACCCTTTTGGCTTCTTTTTGTAATATGTCTTTAAAATCTTTTATAGCCATTATACACTACCTGTTTTATTTTTTCTCATGTGTGCTGCAAATGTTACCGTTTCACCACCACCTTTTATTGTTACTTGTGCATGGTAATGTCTTGCTTTACCTCTTTTTGGTTTTACACTTGCCATAACACCCATATCAGGTAGAAAATCAACTGTTTTTGTAGCTCCTGATTCAATTGTTGTTCCAGCTGGTGCCTTTAACCATCTATCACTTGAAGTAAATGTAAATGTTATGGGCTCTTCACTCGTATTTAAAATAACAACACCTGGACCATTATATGTTTTGAATTTTCTAGCTCCAGCTGAATTATGAGTTGTTATATAATCTAAATCTTTATGCTCTCCTCCTGTTTGAGTTGTCGTTGCAACCCTTGCAGTAAATGCACCTGATGAACTACCACCAGCTGAGGAATCTGCTCCTTGTGCTATCTCATTAGACTTACCTTGGAATTGTTCTTCTAATTTAGAATATGCTTGTACCAAAGCTTCTTTTTGTGCGGTTAGTCCTTCTACTTGTGCTTCAAGTGAAACTCTTTCTATTGCTTCCGCAACTGATTTTTGAATTGCTTGTTGTAAGTCAATAGATGTCTGTGCAAATTTGTCAGCGGCTGCCTCAGCTGAGTTTTCTGCTACCGCAATTCTTAATTCAGATGAATCAAGTCTAACTTTCAGTCCATCTATTTCAGCTTGGAGTTCTGATATTTTGGATTGTGCATCAGCTAGTTGTCTCCTTAAATCTGCCTCTCTTGCAAGACATGCGTTTAATTGTCCTAATATACTATCATATTCACTTCGTAATATTACATCAGGTAAATCTTTTGGTTTTTCACCAATTAACTCATCTACAGTAGTATCAACTGCTAATAATAATTGGTCCTCATCATACTTTGGTCTACGAAGTTTACCGCTAACTTCACCATCCATAGAACCATTTACCTCCTTCATTTGTTCGGCAAAATAATTATGCCTCCCATATGGGTCAATAGATTTTATACCTTTAGAACCACTTGTGCTTAGTTCTTGTATTCGTAATTCTTTTTCTAATGCCATTATTCAGTTACTTCAAATATATAATCATCATCAAAGTATTCAGATGAACCTGTCAGTTCTACCTTTAACTCTACCTTATAACTTCTATTTACTTCAAAATTTGACAAGTCTAAACTAATTCTACTTTTGTTTCCATAAGTACTTAATTTAGAATAATCACTAAAAGGAATAATAATATCATTACTTTCGTTGTCTCTTATTTGGTAGAAAGATGATGTTGGAAGTAAGCTGCCCGTGGAGTATCCAAATGTGTTTTGAAAAGTTTTCTGTGGATACAACTCTCTTGCGAATACTTCTATATCATATTTCCCACCAGCTCTATATGATTTTTTTAATCTTTTAAGTGATATTTTGTATTCTTCTGGTAATGCTTGTAATGAGCCAGTTTCGTATCTACTATCATCCCAACCAATTCTAATTTTTGGTTGATATATTGTATGAGTTTCTTTACTAAAGAATTTTAGTTGGCCATAATCAATATCATTATTTTCTTTTTGTGATTGATGTTTAATGATAAATCCTTCGTTGGAATACCCGTCATCTAACCAAAATGAAAGAGATGAAGATACATCAACAATTAAATCAGATGATTCATAATCATAAGAACGAGTCGATTGAGATGCAGTATACCACATACCACCCTTTCCATCAAACGAACCAGTTGCACTACCACTATTAGGAACATTTGTTGGTAACCAATTAGAACCAGATACTCTATAATTCCAAGTACAACCTTCTACTGAGATATCATCAAAACGAGTTCCATTTCCCATTTCCCAACTTTGTGATATAGGATTTATTTCTAATGAATATGAAAGTGGAATTTCATTTGTTTCTGTTTCTCTTAAAACTAATTCAGCAATACTCATTGTTACATCACCGCTACTTAGTTTTGTAGGTAGTGAGTTTGTATCGAACTTAATTAATGTTCTTGCAGTATCTTTTAAAGCACCATAGTAAACTTTAGATACTTCTAATACCTCATCTAACCCAGTGTTCTGAGTTGGTTGTTGTTCAAATATGGTAGCATCTTTAGATGCGGTTAAAAAATAATACATTATACAACTCTCCCTCTTATATCCCTATCAGGGTATTTAACTTCAAATATCGATGGGTCTAACGAAGGATAAATCTGTTTATTCTTTGTAGCTCCTTTTACATCGTATGCGTTTGGTGAATAACCTGAAGTACCTCCACATAAGTTTTTAAACTCTGTTTTTACTACGGATTGTACTCCTTCTATATTTCCTATCAACATTTCAACCTCACCAATATTAATTGGCATATTGAAAGTCCACTTATCAATTTCAAAATAATCTTTTATTGCCGTTATACAGTTTGTTAATACTTCTCTTTTATTGTAATCTCTATAAACTCTAATTTCAAAGTCTAATCCTACATTGATTACAAACCCATCTAAAAGATTTACACCATCAGTTAACATTCTAAATTCATTAAGATATGTTTTAAGATTCTCTTTCACTGCTTTATTTAGTGAAGTCAGTCGTTTATTAGTATCATATCCTAATACATAAAGATTTACTGCAAAAGGGTTATTTTTTTCTTTTATATTTGATTTTTTATTTGACAAAAATTTAGAAACTTGTTCTTTTATTTGTTTATCAGTAAACTTTCTATCAACTATTAAATCTTGTACTAATTTAGAAAATTCATTTAATGCAGTTGGTGAAGCTAAAATAGAGCCAGGTGAGTTATCATCTAACTTACCATCTGCTACACAAAATGCTTTTGTAATATTACCAAACTTAGGTGGCATTGAAAGTGTCCTAACTTGATAATCTCTTGATGTTACTGCTCTATTTTGTGAACCAAAGTTTGCTATTGAATTTTCTCGTATCTCTTCTAATGTTTCGGCACCTCTACCACCAGTAGCTGGTTGGTCATTATCAACGGCTAATGAATTTTTTACAGTAGAATATAAATTTCTTGCACCACCATCGAAAGCCGATAAATCTTCATCAAATTCTACTTTAGTAATTCTTTGTATTTTGTTTTGTCTTACATTTGATTTTACACCCCCACCGACTAAGTACTTTACAGTCATTGTAGTATTTTTTGGTGATTGACCATAAGATTTTGTCAATAAAAAATTTGAAGGGTCAAAGGATGCTCCTAATTTATCTATAGAATTTGTTAATCCTAATCCAACATTTTTAAATGTAGGTATTAATAATTCATCATTTTTACCTCCATCACCACTACCAAATTGAATAGTTGTTGTACCATTTGGATTTGTAACAACCTTGAATCTTCTTGGTGTTTTAATTAATTTAAGTATAGATGGTACTGTATCTTTAAACTGAGATAAATCTTTGTCTTGACCCTCTGAGTTTGAATATTCTACATAAACCATTTCTTGACCCAAGTAAGGTACTTCATAATATTTATTATTATTACCATCTCTTACATCGTATATACTAATTACATTTGAATCTGGTATGTCAATTCTTGTATATTCTTCTTGGGTACTACTAAATGTAATTTCAACTCTTTTTTCTTCTGCAGAAATTACATCAACGAATTTTTTTACTAAATAAAATTTTGGATTATTTGTATCACTATCTCTTTCAAATACAGTAGTCTCTCTATCAGATGCATCTGCAAAGTCTAATAGTTCTGTAGTTCTAAAACCAACTCCATCTGCATCTAATTCCATCCCTTCTTTTATTCTAAGATAGTAATCAGTATCAGGTTCAAATGCTAAATCACCAGATGATATTGGATTTGTTACTCTTCTCGATGGTACTAATTGAAACACACTTGCTTTTGTAGTTGCAGGTGAAGTTACTTTGGGTCTATAACCCATCATCTTAGATAATTCAAATATATTTTCTCTATCTTGTGCAGTAGTTAATAATGATTCTCTTAAAGTATCATCTATATAATATCCTAAAACATCTCCAACATAAGATGCCATCTCAATAAACATCATACCTGGTGATGATTCATTAAAGTCATTATATGTTGTTGGAAAATAAGTTTTAGCGAATTCAATTAAGTTGGTTCTGAAATCAACAAAATCTTTGTTTAGGTATTTAATATCTTTACCCTTATCCTTAAAACTTTTTATTTGATTATTTAGTGCCATATTATTCCTCTACCAAAAATGTTAGTGTATCTAATGTTTGGTCTCCCTCTTGTTTAAATTTTAAAGATACTTTAGCTTGATTATTATCAGTCTGTTCTTTACTGATATCAATGTTTATATCTTCTACAATAACATAGGGTAACCATTTAGCTATTGCATCGTTAATAGTGTTTTCCAAATCCTCTTCAAATTTTTCAGTAGCAGGATTGAATAACAAATCATGTAACCCACTTCCAAATTCAGGTTGTAATATTCTTTCACCTCTTTTGGTAAGTAATAAATTTTTTAAATTAGAACGAACTTGGTCAAATGTTTTAAAAGATTGAGCAAAGTATCCATCTGAACCCCTTTGTATAGGAAGTGTGATACCCACTGCAAAATTATTAAATTCTTCAGTATCAATTACAATCTTTTTGTTTAACTCATACGCCATTTTACGATTCTACCTTTTTTCCCATCATAGCTTTAACTAGTTGAGAATTATCTCTATTTAATATTTTATCTAAACCAGCTAATCCTGTTTGGACTCCCAATCCAGTTTTTTGTGGTTTACTTTGAACATGACCCATTCCCATTTTAGACGCCATTTCTTGTCTAAATGATTCAACACCACTTACTCCAACAGGTGGTTGACCTTGTGCTGATTGAACATTGTGTGTTCCAAAAGTTAAAGTTTTATCCATTGGATTCGTTTGTGGTTGGTTTGCCGTTTGATTTAATACTTCATTCAGTATTGGGTTTTTTGTAAACACTTTTTTTTCTTCTACTTGTGTTACTTCTCTATCCTTTTCTAAAACTGCCTCGGCTAAAGAAAAAGGGTCAACGCTAGGTGATTCCGATTTCTTAACTTCACCCAATCTCTTATTGACTTCTTCCTCTAATATTTTAGGAAAAGTCTTTCTAAGAAAGGTTTCTTGTTTTTTGGCAACCTCGGCTTCAACTATTGTCTTAATTACTTTTATTAATTTTTTAGAATTCATAATAGTTTTCTTGTTTAATATAAATATACAATTATAATATTTTAGTCTTAGAATGGGATATTCCAACACCTTAATCCATTTTTTTCAGGATTTTGTGCTAGATAAAACTTACCAGCTGATTCAATAACATCACCCGTATTATATACTGAGTTTGGTGAAAATTTCTTTGGTGCAGAGTTTGGTGGTGCAAAAGCTAATGTTTGCCAATCAGATGTAGCAATTGTGTCATCATCATCACTATCATCATTACTACCTCCCAATCTTCCGCCAGGTATCACATACATACTCCAAGATATTACACCAGGCCCTGGTATTGGGGATGGTGCTGATGGATAAAGTGATGTAGTATAAATCATTCCTTTCAATGTTAATAGATGTATTTGTGCAACTAATACAAATGCATTGATAAAAAAGTTTTGTGATTCTACTGGTGGTAATTCAAATTGTGCAATCCAGGTGCCAGGATTTATACAAATGTTTTGTGTTACAAGAAGATTTTGAATTGCACCAGGTGCTGGTATTGGTGGTGTTGGGAATGGATTCATGGTTGCACCTGTCCAATATGCTTTTACTGCAGGTCCTAATTCTTTTAGTATGGGCGATAGTGGTACTGGTTTAGGAGGTTTTTGAATAGCAAAACATTTAGTCAATGCAAGAATTACTAAAGTCTCCATTATATCTTTGTTGCCTTTTTGTATTGTACATAGGTTTATTCCTTGAATACCCCTTCTCATACACAAATCATATTCAGTAGTTAGTTTTTTTGCAAAAGCTTGGAGCGTGGCCACTCCAATAGGATTAGCCATATACCTTTTCATGTTTGACTTGAATATACCCCAACTCATTAGTCTACGAAATTTTTCTTACTAAGTATTGTATCTAACTTACCTTGTATTGCAGTAAACTTTGGTGCGTTTAATGGTGTGCTTGATTGGCCAGCTGGTGTTGCGTGACGCATAGCGACTATTTCACTTAATATTTCATTTAGTAAGCTGACAAGTGTATCACCCTTTGCCAATGGTTCTTCACTATTACCATTACCTATGTGTATTTCTGCATCACCAGTATCTAATCTAATGTCGCTATCATTTGTAGTAACAAATATGTCATCTTGAACATCTGCAACTATTCCGCCCTTGTTATCGATAGAAAGTCCACCATCTGAAATAAATCCATAATTTCCTTTAGAATAAAAAATCATTTCAGATTCTTTGGATGATATAATTACTCTTCCACTATTAATTAAAATTTGGTCACCTTTTAATTCTGATGGATAATCATCAAATGATTTTGGTTTTGTTTCAAAGTTAGAAGAACCTTTATCACTAACGACACCAGGTTGAAAGTCTAATTTAAATTCACCGGATGTTAAAGAAACTATAGAACCATCTTTATTTATATCTTCTTCTATATGTTCAGCTAAACCTAATTCATTTTGTGAATTATTATTTTCTCTATTTCTTATTATAATTGATGGGTGGAGTTTTCTTTCAGAATTATTATATCCACTAAATCTAATTGATTGTCCAAATCTCGATTGTATTACGGTATCACCTTCAAATAATTTAAGTTGGTGAATTGACTCATTTTGTTCAGCTTCAAAATATTCACCAAAACCAGATGTTTCATCATCACCTGAATCTGTTTTATTTGCAATACCTGTATTGGATGTTGAGTTATATGAACCTGCACTATTGTCAGATTCACCTTTTACTGTATTAAATATTTTTGAAAAAGTATCTCCTACGCCATCAGTATATGGTGATAAGGTAGAACTGTTTCTTCTATAAACATAACCAGTTGTAGTTTCCATAACATCAACTCTTTCATTCTTAACTGGTATTGTATTAAAGTTTTTGTCATAGGGAGCTGCAAAGAATCCATCACCAGCTGAAGAAAATTTACTATTCATTGGAAGAAATTGAATATACCCGATTCTACCAAAAGGTATTGTTCCATCCTCAACTAATGGATGTTCATTGTCAGTAATGACATCTTTTACAACGCCTTTAAATATAAAAGAAACTTCTTCTTTTCTATTTCCAAATAATCTACTTTTAACTCTATACTTTCTTTCTCTTGACATTATCTACCTTTTGTTTTAATTCTTCAACTTCATTTGTTAATTCATCAACTTTAGTTTCATGCTCATCAGCTACTTCACCAACAACATCTTCTAATTGTTGTAGTAATTGTTCTTTTTCTTTGTCAGTTAGAAATCCATCCTCACCTAAAGTTTTATCTTTTGATGCAATCATTCTTTGTGCAATCGCTGCCATTTTTATAAGTGACTCATCGTTTCTTACTGAAGTATCTACTAAGTCTTTTATTATTGGACCAATAACTGCCATGTCACCAGAATGTCTAATTACTTTTTTCATTTCAGCAATTAGTTCTGATATTCTTGTTTTTTTAGTTTGCTGGTTATCGTAGATATCTTTAAACAATCCACTTAAATTTTTACCAGGAAATAATTCAAAATCTGTACTCATAATTTTTATATATTATCTAACTATAAATATTGGAAATAAAAAAACCTCCCATTTCTGAGAGGTTTTCATATCTTAACCGGTTATGGTTGTATTCCTAAGCTTTCTTTTTAAGAATGTGGTATAAAACTCCAGCACCTACTAATCCTAGTAGTCCTTCGTTACTCAATCCTCCCAATATACCCATAATGTTGTCCACTACAGATACCTCAGGCCAGAAAGGAATATTAGCACCTTTGAATAGTACTTCTAATACTACTCCTAAAGCGATAACACTTATACCGATTTCTGTTAGATGATTGGCCCAAGAGCCAATCTTTTTAAGAAATTCCATATAGTTCTCCTCTGTTTAAAATTAATGAAAATAACTTTTCCATATTACAAAACATCGGACTGTCCACCTTATAACTATAGTATATATTTACCAAAAAACACCTTTTTTATTTTCACACCCAATAGGCAAACAATATTAGGTGTCAAACAAAAAACCCAACCTTACGGGGTTGGGTTTTGTCATCCAATCACTTTAAATTACGATTGGTCATTTAGAGCTACTAAGTTCTTCAATCTCCTAACTTCCGCCTTCAATTGTTGGAGCTCTATCTCTTTATAAGTATAACGAGGATGTCCTTTCGGTTTTATCCATACTAAAATTCCTCTTCTATACAATGCTTTTGTACCTAAATCATTACTCCAATAACCATGCATCAATAGGTTACCTTCTTCGTTTTTGATGTAAGTTCCTTTTTGTGTAACAGAGCCTTCGTTATTTATGACTCTATATGTGTACACATTGTAATCCACCTTCTCTAATGTTCTATTTTGACTAAATAGTGGAACAAATAATAAGAGTAGGAGGATTGTAGTAATTATTCTTTTCATAATATACCTCCTTTATTATAAGTATATCAATGTTAAGAAATTGTTACCAAAATGTTATGTTAAAGTTTCGGAAAGTATTTTTTTGGATATAAAAATATTATCAATCACTAAATAATCCATATCACAATTCATAAATGTATCAATTGCTTCTTGTGAATCTCTTACCATAGTTTGGTCTTTGAGATTGAATGATGTATTGAGTAATATAGGATACTTTGTAATCTTCTGATATTCTTTTAGGAGTTTGTACATCTTAGGATTAAAATCTTCTCTAAGTGTTTGTACTCTTGCTGAACCATCAATGTGTGTAATAGCTGGTAACTTTTTTCTATACTTTGGATTAACTGAAACAATTTGGTTCATATATGGTATTTCAATATTTGGTGTAAAAAAGTTTTTCATATCATCATAACAACACATAGGAGCAAATGGTCTAAATCCTTCTCTTTTCTTTACAACCATATTTACTCTTCTTTTCATTTGTGGGTCTCTTGGGTCTGCTAAGATAGAACGGTTACCTAACGCTCTTGCACCAAACTCTAATTGACCACTAACCCAACCAATGATATTACCCTCAGATATTAGTTTAGCTACTTTAGGAAGTAGCTCATTATCAGATAATGCTTCATAAAAAATCTTATCATCATTTTCTTTTACTACACTTACTACATCTAATATTTTTTCGGATGGGCCTAAGAAGGGTGTCTTGTTTTCTTTTCTATCATTTGTCATATGATTCCAATAATTAAGAGCCGCTCCTATTGCTGAACCAGCATCTGATGGAGCTGGTGGAATCCAAATATTTTTAAATGGTGTTCTACTTTGTATTTTACCATTAGCAGTTCCATTGTATGCACAACCACCACTTAAACATAAGTTTTTAGATTTAGTTTTTTCATGTAACTTATTTAGTAATCTAAAGAAATGTTTTTCATATGTGTATTGTAAAGCTGATGATATATTTTTATGAACATCATTAATTGGTTCTTCGGGTAATCTATTTGGTATACCTAATAGTTTTGATAATTTTGTATTGAACATAATCTTATCAGAATAGTGATAAGAGAAGTATTCCATATTTAGTTCAAATCCATCATCTGTTTCTTTTATTAGTTCATCAAACATTTTATCGTGAAGTAAATGTGAACCATATGGTGCCAATCCCATTACCTTATACTCACCTTCATTTGGTTTAAATCCTAAAAATGCAGTGATTGTAGAATAAAGTAATCCTAATGAGTGTGGATATACAACTTCACTATGTCGTGTTATTATGTTATTTTTACCACTTGCTAATACAGTAGTATCCCATTCACCAACACCATCTACTGATAGTATAGCTGATTCATCAAAATCAGATGTGAAGTATGAATATGCTAAATGAGATAAATGATGATTACCAATAAAAATTTTAGCATTGGGAAATATGTAATCAAAGTGTTCTAATGAATTTGTTTTCTTTGGAAATTTAAATGGATTTTTCCAAAAGTATTTCCAATAAGATTTTTTATCTCTATCATATTTTAGTTTTGGATTCTCATAGTAACATACTGCGGAAATATCTTTTCCACTAATATTGTTATTTTTTAAAATCCAATTAATAGAGTTTATTGGAAAACTATTATCGTGTTTTATACCAGTAAATCTTTCTTCCTCTACTGCATTTAAAACTTTTCCATTTTTAATTAGAGCTACTGCAGAATCATGAAATCCATATGAGATACCAATAATATATTTATCGTAGATGCTCTTCTTCATTCCAAAACTGATTTACATTATCTTCTATTACTTCTCCTTCTAAAAATGAATTTAACATTTTTTTCTGATGTTGTTTCATGACATTTACAACTTTTGTAATGTAGTGAGTTTTACAATCGGTCATTTCTCTTATGAGTAAGTATAGATGTTTTTTGTTAAAATTTTCTATGTAATCTGCTCTTCTAAATAATTCCAATACGGCATCTGCTATTTGAATATCTCTTTTCTTTGTAAATACAATAGTAAGATTTTTATCCCAATACTCCAACATTATTTTTCTAAACTCAGAGTATTCCTCATTTTGTTGTTGTTCATAATAGTCATTTTGAGGATTCCAAGTTTGTGGCATTTCAGATATTAGTGCATTCTTTTGCCATCTTTTATAATTACCATTGTTATTTAAAATAAGATAATTTTTTGCTATAATTGTAAAATATGAAAAAGCTTTTCCTCTACCTTCTTTGAACATATGAATTTTTTCTACCATGGCAGATACTACTTCTTTTTGAACATCTTTTTTTGGTACATCAAAGTAAGTAAATTTAAATGTATTTAAAACATTTTCCGCTAACTTGTCAAAAGGATACTTTATACCTTCATTGTATATTTTATTTTTTTCCTTTTGGTCGTTACACTTATTGTACGCAATTATAGCCTCTTGAGCAGGCGAACCAAAATACATTTTGGATTTTTTTCTTCTTGGTCTTGGCATATTTATTTAAATTGTTCGTTTAAGTCTGTCACTATACCTTTGAGTTCTGTGAATACAGTACCCACCTCATCATCAGATTCAAATGAACCTTTAAGGTCTGCCTGTTTCATTTTTTCATTGGCTTGTGTAATAGTAGTTACTACTCCATTAATCGTAGTAACAAAATCATCTTCTAATTGTTCGTTTTGTCTAAGTAGGTTTCTAACCCCTATCAACAGTCCTATATTTAAAACTGCTGATACTCCTAAAATTATTTCTATAACCATTTTTAATTTAATTTAATTTAATATCGTATCCACTAAATAATTCCATATACGATGTTATCTTTGTACCATAGGCATCTTTAAAAACTCTACCATTCTTAAAGTACCTTTTTACTGAACCCTGTCCTCCAAGATGTGCAGCTGCCAATATACCACTTTCCGAAATATACATACCATTGATTGTTTCACCATCGAATAAATCAATATAAGTTTGTAGTTTTTCTTTGTTATGTAATAATAAAGCCATCATAGCTTCCTCTTGTAATTGTGGGTTATTAAGGAATTCTTTACGGGTAACCTTGAATCCTAACCCCTTTAAGGTTGTTCTTCCAAATTGATATTTACCCATATATCCCCAAGTATTTGTGATATCATATCTGTTACCACTTTCTCTGAATCCTATATCAGTTAAGAATCTATTAAGTTCACCTTCGTGATATTCTTTGATTCTAAGTTTCTCAGTTTCTTTTCTGAGTTTTTCCTCCTTTTCCAACTTATCATAGTTGATTGATTCGGATGTTGTTGCGGAATCTATCATTCCAAACGATAGTATTGAAATTACCATCGTAGCAATTATTGTCTTTCTCATGCGGTCTCCCATTTGATTAAACTATAACAAATATACGAAAAATATTTCATATATCCAAATAAAATCTTGATTATTTTACGCTTTTCCTATTGGCCCCCAGTAAATGTCCAATAATTCCTCATCAGTTGGTTTAACCCTTTCTTTTAATTTATCCGCTTCGTTGATGAGTTTTGCGAATTCTTTAGCTGTTTGTACAAACAACTTTTGATTATGTAACACCTTATCTTCTACTTCTTCTTGTGTAAGAATTTTCTTTTCAATCAACAATTCAATGATTGATTGATTAAGTAAGTTAACTTGTAATAAATTGTCCTTAATTTCTTTAAACATTTTTTATGTCCTTTAACAAAGTCTTTATGTCCTCTTTGTTATCTTCTAAATCACCAAAAGCTGTGTATATAGATTTTGGTGAATAACCTAACGAATGTGCTAATCTTATGATGATTGCTTTGTATTCATTTATATTCATATCATCAGGTACATCAAACTTAATTTCGTTTGCTTCTCTGACATTTTGTTTCCATCCGTTGCTATACTTAAATATTAATTTTGCCATCTTTCCGTTCTTTTTTTATACAATTTCATAACCTTTCTCAATTAATGGTATAGCTTTTTTATACTTCATAAAGTCTGTATCACCCTCTGGTGATTTTACCATTACCTTTTCATTTCTTCCATATTTTTTTTCAGACACTCTTTGAATATTGTATGCCCTTACTTGGTCTACAATAAGAATACCATCCAAATGGTCAATTTCATGTTGAGCCACAACACACTCCAATAATCCTTCATCAGCAAAGTAATTATGACCCTCCGTTCCAATCTTATCCTTTTCATCAGGTCCAAATTCTACTGTTCCTAAATTATCAGTTTCTACAGTTATAGAAATACTCCTAACTGTATTCTTTGGCTTTCTCATTGTTTTGGGAAGAGATAAACAACTTTCAATGTACTGAACTGCTTCTTCACTTCTTTTAACAATCTTTGGATTTACTAATACCATTGGTTCTTTAATGTTAATAACACACATTCTTTTATCTACACCAATCTGATTAGCTGATAAACCAAATCCCTTTTCCTTTTCTAACGCGGTAAATAGTGCCGCTGATATAACTTCTTCTTCAGATTTGTTTTTAGGTAAATCCGTAACAACCTTTTGTAATTTTATTGTATCTGTAACTATCTTACTCATTATTAAATAATTTTAATTGTTGTTTATCTGTTAATACTTCTCTTTCAGACACATCTTCTCCCATCTTTCTACGAGTGATAGTTTTACCACCATCAGGTGATTCATATATCCAAGCAGGATTATCTATGTACTTTTTTTGTAACTCCCTATTTTTCCAATATATTTCTCTAATTTTTTTACCAAGTTCCATATCATTCGGAGTTTCTTCTACTATTTTTTTTATTACTGAGTCCATGTTATATTTTCTTTACTAAGGTTTTTGTGTTTAATCTATTTTGATGTGGGTTCTTCCACAATTCTTTATTATCAAATTCATTCAATTGTTTGATTTCAGCATTTTGTATTGCTATAGGATGAAGTTTTTTAAACTCTTCTACGATAGAATTATTAATTAAAATATATCCACCTTCTATTAAGTAATCCCAAGCGTAATCAAATAAATCATATCTTATATTTTTATCAGTTGATACTGAACCTATATCAATATCACAATATGATATGTTTCTTTTTTGTGGTTTTTGTTGATACACATCAAAGGAAAATATTCTTGAGTGATTTAGTGGATTAAATATATCATACCCATACACTCTCTTATCACCATATAGTTCACATAACTTTTCAATGGTAACACCAACACCACATCCAAACTGAAGTATATCACCACCTTTTGGTATATCTAATGTTGGTAGTAGGTTTGATGCT
>Ga0163179_10001573_pt1 | contig 16073 bp, 19 predicted proteins | sample AtlANTMetagenome_FD_109643 | JGI IMG/M metagenome (GOLD analysis project Ga0163179, IMG submission 109643) | Marine eukaryotic phytoplankton communities from the Atlantic Ocean - Atlantic ANT 2 Metagenome | ecosystem: Environmental > Aquatic > Marine > Oceanic | place: North Atlantic Ocean... | reverse complement strand
GGCTACTCCTACTCGCATTTATATGTCTGGTTCTGTGAGATCTTGGATGCACTACATCCAATTACGCACTGCCAATGGCACACAGAAGGAGCACATGGACATAGCAAACCTATGTCGTGACCATTTCATATGCAACTTCCCAATCATCTCTAAGGCATTAGACTGGTGTCCTGACGCTGATGATTGTGATTGTAACTATCCCACATCTGATTGGGGTGATACACAACCCTGTTTGAGAATTGATTAACATCGTTAAAGAACTAGCAATATTAATCCGTAATGGTTGGGAGGATTTGCCAGGTCTTGAGGAGTCAGGAGACAATGAGTTCCCTGTTATCCATAAGGAAACTAAGAGAGATAATATATACATCTTTAATGAGATGTATAAGTGTGATGGAATACGTAAAGCACATCTAGAGATCTGCAAGACAGGTAAACTAGATGTGCTTCATTGTGTTTGGTTTCCTGATCCTAAATATAATTTACCTATCTTTGGTGCAGATATTATTGCCACTCCCACCATGTGTACAGCAGCAATCGTTGATGTATCACCTGTTCATGGTAGTGAATTAATACACTCAGATATAAACAAGATCAGTAACAAGTATAGATTCAAGGAACATCGTGTGCTACCACTCTGGGGTGAGGAGATATTCTCATCGCAGATGAAGTTTGTACGTCTTAGAGACGACAAAGAAATGCGACAATTCCATGAAGTTGTGCTACAATATCTAAAGATCTATACTTCTGCTATTAAGGTTGCTAAACCTGATAGCAATTGGATCAATGAGATGAAGAGATTGGATGATCAAATCTGGTACTGTAAGTGCCAGAAGAAGAATAGAAAAACTTCTAATGTATTATCCAGTTGGTTCACACCACAGTGGGCTGATCATTACATAGAAACCGTACTTTTTGACGAACCTCATGCCGACATACCCAGTAATAAATAATACCACTGGAGAGAAAAAAGAACTCTCCATGTCAGTCGCATCCTATGACCAATGGCGTAAGGATAATCCCGATTGGGATAAGGACTGGCAAGCAGGAATTGGTGGTCACATGTATGGTAAACCTAAACAGTCCGATGGATTTAAAGATGTGATGTCTAAGATTCAGGATGCTCATCCTAGAGCTAACCTATCGAGGTATACTTAAATCATGCCAGCAAAGAAAAGAAATGGTAACAGTACCAATGGGAGAAAGGTTCCCGCATATCAAAGAAGAAAAAAAGCAATTAATACTGACCAACTAAAGGTAATTAAACCATTGACTCCTAATCAAGAGTCAGTGTTTGAATCTTTTAAGGAAGGTAAGAATTTAATTCTTCATGGTACTGCAGGTACAGGTAAGACATTCATTAGTCTTTACCTTGCATTGAAAGAAGTGCTTGACGAATCTACACCTTATGATAAAGTGTATATGGTTCGCTCTCTTGTACCTACTAGAGAGATTGGTTTCCTACCAGGTGACCACGAGGACAAGTCAAATTTATATCAGATACCATACAAGAACATGGTTAAGTTCATGTTCAGTATGCCTGATGATAATGCTTTCGAAGCACTCTATGACAATCTAAAGTCACAGGAGACCATTTCCTTCTGGAGTACTTCCTTTATCCGTGGTTGCACTATGGATAACTGTATCATTATAGTGGATGAGTTCTCCAACCTCAACTTCCACGAGTTAGATTCAATCACTACTCGTGTAGGACAGGACTCTAAGATCATTTTCTCTGGAGACTACACTCAGTCTGACCTTATTAAAACTAATGAGAGAACTGGTGTGCTAGACTTCATGAAGATCATGCAGACTATGCCTTCAGTTGACGTAGTTGAATTTGAAATCAGCGATATCGTTCGAAGCGGTTTCGTTAAAGAATATCTGATTGCTAAAATCAATCAAGGAATGTAATTTTTATTATGCCATTTGTACATCTAGAAACACCTGTTGACATCGTAGATCTTGAATCTCGTACCCTACCTCATGGTAGATTTTATAAATTACCTGATGGTCACTGGGCTCCTAGTGTTACTACAGTCACAGGTCATCAAGGTAAGGAGGGGATCGCTAAGTGGGAACAGAGAGTAGGTTATGCTGAAGCAGAGAAGATCAGACATGCTGCTTCTTGGAGAGGTACACAGTACCACAATCTTGTAGAGGACTATTTAAACAATGAACTGGAGAAAGTTGAGAAGAGCGAGGGTTTTCCCACTTACCTTTTTCGGGCTAGTCGTGCGACTCTTGATCGTATTGGTACTATTAACTGCCTTGAAACCCCTCTTTACTCTTGCAATTTGGGTCTTGCTGGCAGGGTTGATTGCATTGGTGAGTTTGATGGGGAGCTTGCTATAATTGACTTCAAAACAACAACTAAACTAAAGAAAGTTGAGTGGTTGGAGAAGTATTTTGTACAGGAAGCAGCGTATGCTTACATGTACTATGAACGCACAGGTATTGAGGTTGATAAACTTGTTACCTTATCTGTTGCAGAGGATGGACAAATACAAGTTGAACAACGTTATGACAAAGTTCCCTACATGAATATGCTTCTTGATTGGATCGAACAGTATCGTATGGATTCATTGGAAACATGGGCAATTCAGGAGGGACAGCGTGAAAGAAATTGAAGAAAAGTTTATGACTCAGGCAAAGTTTTCTGCCTTAGTTGAATCAGTTGTGAAGGAATCTAACGGTCTTGTTAACTACATAGAAGCAGTTACATCCGTCTGTGATGAGTTTGAAATTGAAGTTGAAACAGTAAGTAAGTTGATCTCTAAACCATTAAAGGATAAGATCAAATATAATGCTCAACAATTAAATTATATTAAACGTACAAGTAGAGGGGTTTTACCACTATGAACCAACAAGATGAGTTCTTCAACTCAGAAGTAGTAAGAGATGAGCTTGAAGATATACAAGAGACATACACTGAACTACTCAAGATGAGTAATAAGTTAGCAACATTTGAACCTCATGAAAGGTTGGATCATATTAATAAAACACTTGAGTTGATTGCTAAACAGAAAATATTTTATGCTAGATTATCTTTGGCATCTACCTTTGTTCAACAGGATACGGATCACGCTAATGATCAGACTGTTGCTGATGTAAAGCAGAGGATTGATGATGTATCACAGATGTATTCTAGTGGTATGGATCTCACTTATGTCCTAAACACGATGGAAGATAAATTAAAGCAGTGGAAGAAGGATATCATGAGAGAAGAAGGAGTCGTTGACACCGACTAAATAGTATGTTACTATAATCCAGTAACAAAATACAAACACATTCAATACGAGGAATACAAACTATGTCATTTGCCACTTTAAAGAAGTCCAGTGGATCTTCTTTCGCTTCTCTTAGCACTGCTATCGAGAAGTTAAACAAACCTGCTGGTGCTAAGGTAGATGAACGCTTCTGGAAACCAGAAGTTGATAAGTCTGGTAACGGTTATGCTGTTATTAGATTTCTCCCTGAGACAAACAGTGACCTACCTTGGGCACAAGTTTGGTCTCATGCATTCCAAGGACCAGGTGGATGGTACATCGAGAATAGTCTTACTACATTGGGTCAGAAAGATCCAGTTGGTGAGTTGAACCGTCAACTATGGAACTCAGGTGCAGATGCCGACAAAGATGTCGCACGTAAGCAGAAGCGTAAGCTTTCTTACTACAGTAACATATTTGTTGTTAAGGATCCTCTCCATCCAGAGAATGAAGGCAAAGTCTTCCTCTACAAGTATGGTAAGAAGATCCATGACAAGATTGTTGCTGCTGCTCAACCTCAATTTGAGGATGAGACACCCATCAATCCTTTCGACCTATGGAAGGGTGCTGATTTTAAACTGAAGATTACTAAGGTTGCAGGTTTCTGGAACTATGATAAGTCTGAGTTTTCTGCACCTGCTGTACTCGCAGGATTAGATGATGCAGCACTTGAAGAAGTCTATAACAAAGAGTATTCTCTTACTGAGTTTACTGATAGTTCTAACTTCAAGTCATATGAACAGTTAGAGACACGATTAAATCTTGTATTAAACAAGCGTAAAGTCGCAACATTTAATGAAGAGGAGGAAGCAGTTCTTCCAGAAACCACTACACAAACTGTCACAGGTAGTGTACCAAGTGGGTTTGGTAATCGTGTAGAATCAGTACAGTCAGATGATCCCGATCTATCTTACTTTGAAGACCTAGCTAAAGAACTCTAAATTATGAAATGGTTACTGCTCCCACTAATTCTTTCCACCAGCGTTGCTGCACCAGCATCAGCACTGACATGGGCTGAGTTCTGGGAGCCGTTTACTGAGGAGGTACATGTCCACCGTTACCCTCGTCATAGAAGACCATACAAACATTGGAGACCAGATCCCAGTCGCATGTATTGCGTAGAGATCATAGAACACGAGGAGTATATTGCTGGTGACTACAGCAGATCAGGAAGGTGGAGACCTGGTTGGGTCAGGCGTTGGACTGAAAGAAGACCAGCACCATGTTATCGGTAACTTGTATATTATTCGAACTTTGATTCCCAGAATGCCCCGAAAAAAATTCGGGGTATTTTTTTGTCTTTAGGGTTTTTCTTGAAAATTCTCAGATCCACCATCTTTCCAAGGTGAGTGTTTTTTTGTTGCTAGTATATACATCTTTTCATGGATTTTCGTCTCTTGGTGTATATCTTCAATTTCGTCTTTTCTTGATTTTTTATCGTTAGTTGCCATTGGCCATGTGTCATAAGGGTGTGGGACATCATCAAACCAATCATCTAGAGGTAATTTGTGTAATGGTTTTTTTGTCATTAGTATCCGCTATTGGATGATGAACTTGAACTTGATGATGTAGTTGATGTCGATGTTGAACTTGAATCTTGTGTACCTGCCACAACTCCAGAGTCGTTAGTTGATGTGTTAGTGTTACTTGATGCGGCAGCGATAGCAGCGTCAGAAGACGCAGCGGTGACTGCAAACACTCTATCAGCGAAATCTTGCATTGCTGCTTTTTTGGTAATAGCAGTTCTACCGATATCGCTAGTATAAGTGGTTTTCGCAGTAAGGTAATTTTCGTCAATAACTGCAAAAGTCTTTTTCAACTCATTTTCGTCAATTTCCTCATTTGGAAGATATTCGACTAAACTTTGAAATTCAGCAATAAAGTCAGTTAAGTAGGCAGGTTTTAATAAGTATATATTGCGCTTATAGTCATTTTGAGTGATTTCGTGCTGATAATTAGATATTGGCATTACCAAATCTGTGTGAGTTATGTTCTCCCAATCAGTATAGGTGTAATTGTGATTTACTTCCCATCCTTCTTGAACTACAATATCCCCTTGTGGGTTTTTTAGTTCTAAGGTCTCATAATGGTGTATCCCACCTGCCTCGTTGTATTTCTTGGCACAATAATCCATGAGTTCTCCCTCATGCATTGGCCATTCATTGTATATGTTGATAATATTGTTAGATATTAATATAACCCAATCTAGGGTTGGATCCCCATATGCTTTTTGTGCAACTTCATCAGGTCTTTCATTAGCACCGATTGAATATTGCTGAAATCCAAGAGCAGCACCCTGTAAGTCAGATCGAATTTTAATTCTTCTGAAGATGTTCTTTGCTTGAACATATGGATCTACACCTTGCTTTCGGATACTGTCAAGGCGTACATATACGTTTGGTAGATAGGAAAAATACTTACTCATTATCCTTGAAACATGTCTTTTGTGAGGAATGCGGTTTCATTGAATGTCAATGATAGGTTATATGCATTAGGACCATAATCAGTTTGATCATTATCACCAGTGGCACCATTTCTTAGAGTTGATAGTTGACCATCTGGAGTTAGATTCACGTTCATTGATGATAGAACGCATTTTGTTGGAAATTGCATTATAAATCCTAGGGTTTCAGGTCTAGACATACTTTCGTTTATTCTCTCTGCTGAACCCTTATACCTAACGATACTTAGATGAAAGAAGTCGGGTATTGTTAACCAACGATCACCTCTACCACTACCACCTGATTCAATTTGTGAAAATATATCATTTGTACTTGCATCAAGACCACTACTTGAGTTTTTGCCAGGTAGCATCGATGTACGTAATTTCTGGATAATTTGTGTAATTATACCAACATCTTCCATACCTTTTGGTACTAATTTAAAGTCAAATGAATGATTCCTATAGTCTGTACCTTGAAATGTGGTTTCTTCATATGGGTTCATTATTGCCTTTTTAGTTAAGGCAGCAAAATCATTAGCACTTAAATTCGTATTTCCGAGGTTTGATATATTCACTGCTTCAGCAGCAATTTGTGCAGCGAGGTTTGTTTTAATCTGTGTTGCAGCATCCGATATGGTATTCCCAACTCCATTCAAAGTTCCAGCAGCAGCAGCACCAATACCAGCAACACCAGCAGCACCAAGTGCAGTTTGTTGGTTATATCTTGTTGTATAGACTTCTGATAAATTACCTGGTAGGTACAGGAATATCGAGTCTTTAGATACACCAGCAGAACGTCCAGTTCCAGCATTTGCTCCTACATAGTTATATGGATTATTCTTCTTAGAATCGAAAATATCGATCTTTAGGTAGTCCATCGATTCAGTTGGATAACTGGATTTTCGACCAATACTCTTCCGCGAACCTTCAGATGAGGTTCCAAGTGGTTTTATTCTTGGGAATACAAATGCCATGAAAAAAGGCTATAAAGGAAAATTCAAACCATCATACCCTAAAAAGTATAAAGGTGATCCTACAAATATTATTTATAGGAGTTTGTGGGAATTAAAGTTCATGAACTGGTGTGATAAAAATGTAAACGTTATTAAGTGGTCAAGTGAAGAAATTATTATTCCCTATATTAGTCCCGTGGATCGTCGTCCTCATCGCTATTTCCCTGATTTCTATGTCGAGTCGAGGAGTACAACAGGAAGATCCAAGAAAAGAGTCATTGAGGTCAAACCTTATGCTCAAACTCAACAACCGAAACGTCGTAAGGGATCGAGGTATCTTACTGAGGTAAGAACATATGGGGTTAACGTTGCTAAGTGGAAAGCAGCACGGGAATACTGTAGAGACCGCAAAATGGAATTTATGATACTCACAGAAAAAGAATTAAAGGTATGAGTATATTTCAGGATGTAAAAGATCTTGCAGGAGGATCATCACAGTCAAAAGACTGGTATCGCTCACAAATGTTTTATGGGTTACAGGACTATACTGGTGGTTTCCTATCTGGTGATATTATATTCTTCAATTATGGTGCAGCAACATCACCAGATAAGTTACCTTGGTATGACCAGTATCCTATGGTTCAAATATATGATAGAGATATGCAAAATCTCCAATTTCAAGGTGGTAATCTCCATTATTTAAGACCAGAGATGAGAAGAGCAGTTGGTAAATCATGGGCTTTGGGTGGTAGACAATATCCTCTGCAGTGCCATCATAAATACTTTATGTCTAATGCTACAAATATTAAAGTGGTGCCAAGAGAAGAATTTACCGACATAATCCCATTACCATTGGAACAGTTCGTAATGAGCGTTGTTGGTAGATGGATGGAGGTACCTAGTAGTCACATCTGGAGTCGTACATAATGGCTTTTACAACCCCAAATTCATTTACAGAATTTATGGATTGGGTCCGCACTGGAGGTGCGGAACCCGCTAGATCTAATCTATATTCCGTATTTTCGGGTTTTCCCGCTATTCTTCGAGATAATGAAGTATATCAGTGGCGTAAGTGGTATGAATATGTGAATTTCGCAGCAGATGATGTAACTGTACCTAGTAGACAGGTAACTACTGCGGAAGTTAAAGATTTTGGTATGCAGAGGAAGTATGCAACTGGACAGGTTAATAGTCCTATTACTATTTCATTCCTTGTATCTAAAGATCTATATTTAAGACATGTCTTTGAACATTGGATGAATGAGATGGCAGGTGATCAAGAGAATAGAACAGCATTTTATGATCAATATACTACTAATCTCATTATACAGAAGTGGGAATTGGGTAGTAATATAGTTTATCAGGATAGTAGTTCGAAGAATACTCCAAAACCTAGAAGTAGATTGAATAGAGTAACGGGTGTTTGGAATTTATATGGTGCTTTCCCAACTAATATCAGTGTGATGAACTTAAATAATGAACAAACAACTTTAATGAAGATGGATATTGAGTGGGCATATGAGAGATATCGTTTTGATCAGGTTATGAGTGATGTTGGATTTGGTCATGGTCAGTCAGATAGGATAATAGATTTCAGTCCTAGAAACCAAGTTTTAGAGAATTTGGGTCTTGGAGCAGGAAGAGCAGATCAAGCGGAGGTAAATGATTACGGAATTTGATAATGTGAAGAAGATTGAGAAATTTTCTGATTTTGTATATTCTATAGATAATGTCCTTACTGAATCATTTTGTAAGCAAGTTATTGATAAGTATGAGTATGATACAAGGCAAACTCAGGGTATGTATCGTGTCAATGGAGACGATCTAGTTATCCCAGAATTAAAGAAGTGTACTGAACTCTATGTTACCAATAAGGATGACTGGCGAGATGAGGATGATGTTTTATATGGTTCTTTAGATAACCATTTGGGATCCTATCTTAGTCATATTAGACAGTACTTTACTGGACTATTTCAACATGGTATGAATAATACTGGATTTAATATAAAGAAGTATAGATCTGATGATGATTATTATCATTGGCATCATGATGCAGCAGGTGATAGACAAATACTTTGTATATGGTATTTAAATGATAATTTTGAAGATGGTGAGACGGAATTGATAGATGGCACCAAGATAAAACCTAAACGTGGTAGATTAACTTTTGTTCCTGCAACATGGAATTTTATCCATCGTGGTATACAACCAAAGAACGGAGATAAGTACATCATAACCACCTGGGTTGAACCTACTAAATAACTACAATACTATGTTAAATTATGGCATTACCAAAGTTAGCGATACCTGAATACGAATGCGAATTACCTGTATCGAACTTAAAGGTCAAGTATAGACCTTTTCTTGTTAAGGAGGAGAAATTACTGTACTTAGCTATGGAATCTCAAAAAGAGAAAGAAATGGTTAACGCAGTAAAGACTATTATCAAAAATTGCACGGATCTAAAAGCGAATTTGAACAAAATTCCAACTTTTGAGATTGAATACTTATTCCTTCGTATCCGAGCAAAAGCAGTTGGTGAGATTAGTGAGTTTACCGTAACTTGCCCAGATGACAATAAAACAACTGTTGATGTTAAGTTACCTCTAGAACAGATAGAGATACATGAGGATGAGGAACATACCAAAGATATTAAACTAAACGAATCTGTTGGTCTTGTCATGAAGTATCCATCATTGGATCTATTCATTGATCAAAACTTACGAGATGATCCTAATATCGAGGATATGTTTAAACTTGCTGCTCAGTGTATTGATAAAGTATATGATGCTGATGAAGTGTTTGATTCTTTCACTTTAAAGGAAGCATTAGACTTTATTGGTGATCTAAACTCGGATCAATTCCAACAAGTACAGAAGTTCTTTGATACTATACCAAAACTTAAACATGATTTGGTTGTGACTAATCCTAAAACTAATGTAGAAAGTACTATTCCACTGGAAGGACTTGCTGCTTTTTTCGGATAGCACTCATGCATGATTCCCTTATGAATATGTTTAAGGTGAATTTCGCACTAATGCAACATCATAAGTACAGTTTAACAGAACTGGAAAATATGATACCTTGGGAACGTGATGTTTATGTGAATCTACTCCTTGCACATTTGCAAGAGGAAGAGAAGAGACAAAAAGCACAGGAACGAAAATCACTATAAATGGCAAAACTATCAGTCTACAAATACCAACCAGTAAAACTCCCTCAAGGGAAGGGGTTTTCTAGTGGGTTTGTGACTAATGTTAAGCAAGTAAATAACCTAGGTATTTCTCTTACAGGCATTGCGAATTCAACTAAAAGTATTCATACGTTGCATGAGTTTCAATCGGAATACCTACAAGAGCATACAGATGATAGAGTAAAGGTAATTAATAATACTGCTAAAGAAGCAGAGAAGCGTTACCATCAGAGGAAGAGGGTTGAGGAAAAACTTCTCAACAGGAAACAGGATGATGCTGCTGAAGATCTTCAAGAAACAAAGATGACTCCCGAAGAGGAGAAAGCAGCACAGGAGGCAGTAGATAAGGAAAAGGAAGGTAAGTTATCTAAATTTTTAGGTCTATTTAGATTCATTGGTGCAATACTTAAACCCTTAAGAGGGTTGGCAGCAGGGTTATTTTTATTTACAACTCTTGATTGGATATCAAAGAATCCAGAAAAAGTAGAGAACGTTATTAAGTTCTTTGCTGGATGGGCTAGATTTGGAATGAAAATCCTCTCATGGGGGATTGGTGGAATAGGTGATTCATTAACATCCTTTGGGGATATACTGGATCCCAAGAGAAACCTTATTGAGAAGATGTTCTCAGGGGTTAAGGGTGTACTCCAATTAATTGGAGGATTAGGTGGACTATGGGCTGCTTCAAGGATATTCATGCCTTGGAAGTTGGTTGGAGATTTTCAGAGATTATCTAATCTATTCACAGCATTACGTGATCAGGGTGAAGATGGTGGTCCTAATCAGAGACCTAATAGAAATCAAAGAACTAGAAATTCTAGTAAGAATGCAAGAAAGAGATATCAGAGACGTTATGGTAAAAATGCGTCTAGAAATAGATTTGGTGGTAAGATAAGGAATAATAGGTTTAGTCAAGCAACAAAAAGACTTGGTAAGAATACTAGGAAGTTAACTTCGAAGATAGGTAAGTTAGGTAAATTAAAAGGTCTTACTAAGTTTGCAAAGATTGGTGCTGGTGTTGGTGCTATATTCTCTGGTGTTAGTGCATATAAAGACGCAATTGCAGCAGGTAAAACTAATGCACAAGCGATTGGTCTTGGTGCTGGTAAAGCAGCAGGTGGTTTAGCAGGTGCAGCAATTGCTACTGCCTTCTTAGGTCCATTCATTGGTCCTTTTGCACCTATATTGGGTAGTATAGTTGGTGAGTGGGTAGGTGGATGGGTAGGTGAAAAACTTGGTCCCATCATTGAAGGTGCATTTAAAGGGTTCTTTACTTTCTTAGGAAAGATGAGAGAATTTGTACAAGGTTTAATTAAGAAGATAGTAAATATTCAAATTAAGATGATGAAACCTGCATTGGATTTCGTCTTCATGTTCGTTGACATAATACAGAAAGGTCTTGATTACATTAAACCATTTGTGGAGTTTATAGCTGATACTGCTGTAGATGTTATTGTGAAAGGTGTCATGAAAATTGTGAATGGTGCTAGGGCAGTAATGAATTTCGCAGGAGGAGTAAAGGAGAAAACAGGTAAGGTATTAAATGCAGTCAATCCTTTAAATTGGTTTGGTAAGAAAGAAGAGAAGTCTGAAGGTGGTAAGTTAATAAATGATACAGTAGGTAAAATATTACCACCTCAATTCGTTTATAAAGTAAATGAATTTGATAATTTTGTTGATAAGGTATCTGAACAACATACTATAATTAAATCATTCTTTAAGGAGAAGATAGGATCAGTAGATATGGATATCATGGTTGAGAATCACCAAGATATTATTAATCATCCTAAAGCACCAGCGAATATTACTGTAGAAGATATTACTCAAGGTAAGGTAAATATTCCTGATGCAGTATTTGATGATAGTAAGGCAAAAGAATTAACAGCAGAACGTAGAGCTGACGAGTTTGTAAGATCTAATACAGATAGAACTCTTGTACATCTTGATTCTAAGACTGGTCAATTAAAAGTTAAAGGGTTTAATAACACAAAAATTAAGACCTCTCTTGAAAAACTAAAGCAGAGCTCTGCATCTGTAACTGAGTTTATAGAGAAAATGGTAATAATGCCATCAACACCACGTCCAGAAGTTGATGTAGAGGTTCCTACGCACATTAAACAGTGGTCTCGTTCTATTACTGGTTCACCCTCAATAAATAACAATGTATCATCACTATCTACTAGTAGTACTGCTAGGAAATTTGATCGTCAACTCGATAATGGTAGTGCAGCAATACTAATACAAAGAATTAGAGAACAGACTGCATCACAATCCACATCCGAAGTTCTTGTTATGTCACCTAACCCATCTGCTACTGTTAACTGTTAATGGCGAAAACTGCACCAAATAAAGAATCGAAAGCAAGACTTTATAAGATGGTTTCCTTTAAGGGAATTGAAAGTCGTAAGCTTGGTCAGTCTGACACTAAACAGATTGTTACTAGTGCAAACTCTGGATTCAAGCAGATGTCATTTGCATTGAACCGTCTTGGTGCCACCATGAATAGCATGGCACTTATGATGGAGAGTATGAATAGTTCTTTCAAGGAATCTATTAATCTTCAGATACAGCAACAGGATAAGATTGCTAATGCACAGGATAAAGTAGTTAATGATCAAGCACAGAGAGAAAGAGATGATAAGAGAGAAAAAGAAAAAGCATTAGGTAGAAAGGCAGATGATGATGCAGAAGCAAAGATGGAGGGTGCTAACCTCTTTGCAAAGAGAACTGGATATGTTGCTGGTTTCGTAGCAGGGAAGGTTGGTCAAGGTATAATGGGATTCCTACAGAAGTTAGGTGCCTTCTTCTTTAAATTAGTAGGATACGCAGCACTTGATTGGATATCGAAGAACCCAGAAAAAGTTCAGAAGATGGTTGAATCCATCGCTAAGATTGGTAAATTTATATTTAAGATTGCTAGTTGGTTAACTGGTGTTGCACTTGGTGGTGTTAGTGATTTCATGGAGAATCCTAAGTCCTTTAAAGGGATATTTGGATTATTCAAATTCTTTATGGTTCTGGGTGGTATATTTGCTGGTCCTGCGTTAATAAAGGCAGGGTTGTTTGCATTAATTACTAAACCAAAAGCGGTACTTAAACCTGTACTGAATTTACTGAAAGGTTTAGGTAAGTTTATATTCAACCTAGGTAAGATAGCAGCGAAAGGGTTGTTCAAGGTTGGTAAATTTGCAGTTAAGAATCCTAAAGCAGCATTGATAATGGGTGGTATTGCACTTGCAGGATTTGGTGTTAATAAATTAATGAATCGTGGTGAAGAGGAAGAAGAACCAGAAGGAAGTGATCTTGATTTTCTTTCAGGAGAAAAAGATGTAGATCTTAGTCAATTTATGGATACGGAAACACCTAATATGGGTGATAACAAAGAATTTGTAGAGACCACTGCTCAAGATATTAAAGCAAGAGTTGCAAAGGATGCTGAGGAAGGTAGTAAGAAAGCAAAGGGTGGAGGAATTGGTGCTACACTGAAGAAAGGATTTGATTTCATTATGAAACCCATCCTTGGGATGTTTGATCAGATCAAGGCAATATTTGGTAAGGTGATTGGATTCTTTAAGAAACAATTGGATGCAACTTTTGGATTCTTTGGAGAGATATTCACCACTATTAAAGATTTCTTATCACCATACATTAACAAACTTAAAAATTTAGTTCAGACTGGATTGGAGATTTATCTTATGCCGTTTTTTAAAATGTTTGACGCAGTAAAGCGTGTAATGGCAGCAATAAAAGGTGAGGAAACAGCAAGTAAACCTGATACTGTACAGGATGGTGATGGTGATGGTAAGGCGAAAGGTGGAAGACTTATGACTGCAACTGCTGTAGCAGCACTAGCAGCAGGGGGATGGATTAATGGTCCTCAAGAAGGTTATGCTGTATCTTTAGATGGTAAAGGTACAGATTTCATTGGTCATGGTCTAGAATATGTTGCTCAGATGAGTAAGGGTGGGTTTGTTATACCGTTTGATACACCTGCAACTAGAAAGGATCCTTCCTTAACTGGAAAGAGAATGAAGGAAGCAGCATTAGCAGGATATAAACTTCCTGGTTTTGAAGAAGGTGGACAGTTTGGATTTGCTAAAGAGATGGTTAAACTCCATGAGGGGTTACGTCTTCAGAAGTATACTGACACTGAGGGATTTCCTACTATAGGGTATGGACATTTAATTAAGAATAATGAGTCTATTTCTGATACTATAACTAAGCAACAAGCAGATAAAATATTTGATAAAGATTTTGCACATCATAGGAAAGCAGCAGAGAGAATCAAAGGATGGAAGAGTGCAAGTGAAGCACAGAAAGCAGCACTAATTGATCTCACATTCAATATGGGACCAGCGTGGGCAGATGGGTTCCCTAAATTTAAAAAAGCATTTGCAGAAGGTAATTATAACCAAGCAGGTGAAGAACTTAGGGATAGTCAGTGGGCTAGTCAGGTTGGTCGTCGTGCAGATACAATTATTAATCTAATAAAAGGTAAATCTCATGGTGCTGATTACATGAATTTCAATCCACCAACAAATAATACAGGTGTTGGTGATAGGATGAATCAATCACAACAAACACAAGATGAGAGAGTAGAGAACGCAGCATCAAATGCAGCGGTATCTGTCCAAGAACTACCAACTGTTAATCAAGGAGTAGCAGGTGGAGGAGGTGGTGGTAAACCACAACTCATAGGTCTTCCAAGGAAAAAACAGGCAGCAGCAGATTATATGCTACCTAGATTTGGTCTTATGAATGAAAATCAAACTCCAGCAGCAATGCTAACTTAATATGTCACAGCAAGCAAGAGATTATGAACTTAAAGATCTTACGGTTACCATTCCTAGTGGTACTAACCGTCAGGCTACTGGTGACATAGCAGCAAGATTTAAGAAGGATTCTAAAAATAGTTTTGATCTACGACAAGTAGCAGCAGAATTTATATGGTATGAGTCAATTGATGCACCATTCTGTAGATTGGATATATCAATTATTGAATCAGTTGACTTCCTTAATGTGTTACGTGGTGGAGAGATTGTTCATTTGAATCTCCTTACAGATGCAGCGAAAGGTCAAGAACTCAAATGGGAAGGACAGATATTTAAGATAAGTAGTGTTGTAAAGACTGAAAGAACTTGTGCCTATACGTTGAACTGTGTTAGTACAGAGTCATTCAACAATGAGGTAAATAGAATTTTCGGCACATTTGGTCCTGCTGGCGATGGTAAAGCACAGAAGGATGGTATAGTTAAATGGGCAATCAAAAATAAGTTACATGGAGAAAATAAAATCAAACACGCAGGGGCATTAGAACCCTGTTCTAATATTAATTTCGTTTCTCCTAATTGGAGACCTGTTGATTTTATTAACTATGTTTGTGATAAGGTAACAAGGACTAATTCTGGTCAAGGTTCGAAGAAGCAATCAGGATTTATATTCTATGAGAGTAAGTATGGATTCAATTTTAGAAGTATTGATTTACTATGTTCTCAAGCGGCAAGGTGGCAATATACATTTGAACAATCGAACGTATCTCAGAGTGTTACTGAAAGGAATTATTATCTTATAAACAATATTTCATTCCCTGATCGTACTAATATTCTAGAGAAGTTGAGAACAGGTGTTATTAAGAATGTGACTGCTGGCATTATGCTACCAGCGATGACACGTTCAGCAATTGCAATGGATACCTCTGGTGGTGGAGGAGGTACAATAACTGGACCCCGTGAATCAAAATTATCACAACAGTTTAGAAAGATGGATACTCTTGAAAAAGGAAATCCATTACCACATTTACAGGAGTATGAGGAGTATTTCCCAACTCGTAATAAGATGAGGATACTTCCAGGTTTGAAGGATCAAAAACAAGTTAAAGGAAAACCTGCTGGTGATCCTAATGCTGGAGCAGGAACAGCAGATATGGATACTTTAGAGGTTGGTACATATGCTATGGCAAGGTATCAGATGATAAGAGCAATATCATTACAGATTGAGGTACCAGGCAATACTGGTATTGCAGCAGGAGATGTTATTGATGTATCGATACCTCTAGGTAGATCTGATAATGGTAAAGTTGAAGAAGATAAGACATACTCTGGTAAGTATTTGGTTGCTGGTTGCTCTCATGTTTGGCAGAAAGATGGTGTATCCACAACATTGCAACTCACAAGGGATAGTGTTAGAGTATAATACTAAATATCATTACACTTAAT
>Ga0163179_10001572_pt1 | contig 16076 bp, 14 predicted proteins | sample AtlANTMetagenome_FD_109643 | JGI IMG/M metagenome (GOLD analysis project Ga0163179, IMG submission 109643) | Marine eukaryotic phytoplankton communities from the Atlantic Ocean - Atlantic ANT 2 Metagenome | ecosystem: Environmental > Aquatic > Marine > Oceanic | place: North Atlantic Ocean... | reverse complement strand
TACCAATGCCTATAATTTGCTTACCCATTTTTTACTCCTGTATCTGAGTCTTCTCGAGAGGTTTCTAAACCTCAAGATTTAACTATATTTATACAGATCAGGTGTACAGGCCCTTAAACATTTGACTTTCATGAGGTTTATTAAGTGAATACGTAAAGTGAACTATCTTGATTTTATCTTGAAAACTTCCTCCAAGCATCATTGGTTCATGAAAATACTTCATATATAGACTACTCAATCTTTTATTAATTCGAGGATCTTGACACCATCGAGTGCACCACTTATCACTGAATGTAATCAATTCAAGTCTTTCTTTTACAGATTCTTCTACGAAGTTTTGTTCGCCATTAACAGGTCCAATAGTTACACCTTTTTCAATATAGTGCGACTGCCAGTATTCTATATTGTTCATGAACTTATCAAATATGTACTTACAGTCTTTTGGATAGTATTTAAAAAAACCACCATTGATAAGCTGTATGTCAGTGTCACCCCACCATTGTCTCATTCCTAAGAACTGACCTTTTCGAATAGGATAATCAAATATTCTTCTATAGTCATTAATTAACACTAAATCAATATCAATGACACAAATAGGTTCATCAATATCAAGAGCCATAAAAAACATTTTGTTCCACTGTAAAGCAACTCTAGGATCAAATGGTTCATTAACGATCGTTAAGTCATAATCTTTAAGTTGTTTTCGAATATAAGTTTCGTACTCAGGTCCGTACTTATCTCCTATTCTTAATGCAAATACTTTCATTCTTCGAAAACTCTTCCCTCATATTCTACATCAGGCCATATAAATTCAAACTTTTTATTAATGGCATGAATTATCTTGTGATCTGGATCAGGTCCTTTATCTGGCATTCTACCATGCCATTCGTCAGTAAGACTTTTATATTTAAACTTTTTAGATTGTATTAAGTAACTAAACATAGTTTCATTGTCATATGCAAATCTGCTATGAAGTGCTTCTGGAAACATTGTGTCTTTATCATCTTGAAGTTTTTTTAGCTTTTCAACCATGATAGGAAACTCTCTAGGCCAATCAACATCTTTTATAACATCTTTCCCCGCAATCATTGTTCCAGTGTTGATGACGTCATTCTCTGGTTCATAACCTTCTTGTAGTAATAAAGCATAAGTATTCCAATACTTTGTTGCGGGATTTCTATCACACGTATTATATTGTGTCAGGTCCCAATGCTTTCCCCATTCTGCAAGTTCATTATTATTTTTGGACCAAAAGTATGAAAGATCATGTTCTTCAAATATATTTTCTTTTGTAACAGGAATAATGTCCATATCGCAATAAAATACTTCATCATATCCTTCTTGAACTAATTGATACATTAAATGATGTTTATAATAATTTAATATATGATACATTGGAAGTTTGTCATGTATTCTCTTTATAGAAGAATAATAGTCAAACCATTCTTTATCAGTAACATATAATCTGTAATCTGCATCACAATGATCAGCATATGCCTTTTGCGTCCACATTAAATGATTTCGAAATGCATTTAGTTTGTCTTTTGTTTCTGCGGCTCTTGGTCCTCTGTGTTTATTATTCCTAGCATGTTTTGAATAACCAGTTTCGTCTAAGTTTTCTTCTGGTATATCAATATAGATTGAAAAAATTATTCTCTTCATTTTACACCTATTATAAAATACTGATAGTATCTTTTATTGTCTCTTTCAAATATCATCACATCTTCATTTAATATTGTTTTTAAATTGCACTGACTCTTTAGTTCATCTAAACTTGTAATATGATTGATGTGGCCAGGTTTTTTAAGATCATTTCCACTCATAACACATAATTTTCCTTCAGGTATAATATCACTCATGGGATACGTATGTTCACAACTCGTATTAATCCAGACATCGGCATCTTTAATTTCTTGTGGATTAAATATAAAGTCAACTCTCTTATGTATTATATCTGCATTTGTTATTATTTCATTTGCTGCTGTAATTATATATGTCATTATTGGACACTTATCATACGTACGAATCCATGAGGCACCTTTTTCGTGTGCAAGTGGAACAGAATACATTCCATAACCGGAACTAAATATGTTTACTGACTTTCCTATAAGATCAATTTTACTAGCCCACCACTTTTGTATTTTAAATTCAACTATTCCCATTTGTTCTACAACATCATCAAGCATGTAAGGATAATGATGACGCGTCATATCCAAAGCTTCATTGTATCTTAATATATCAGTATCATCTATTAAATACATACTTACCTTTTTCTTCGTCACTTAATCCTTCAAACATATGAACAACACCTGCTAATATATTACCACCATGTCTGTGTGATGTTACAACTCCTTCTTCAAAATGATTGAAATGTGTTGAAGTATACGGACCAAAATGATGGAACATAAATGTATCTATTCCTCTGTAAGTAAAGAATACTTTGTCAGCATTAGCTTTTAAAAAATTATATATTGGCAAGTTTTGTCCTGGTTTCCAAAGCATCACAGAACTATTAAACAAAGGACAATGTGAAATGTTATACAACCTTCTCCATTCTTCTGGTTTCTCTTCGTCCCAATAATTCCAAACGATATATGGTTTATTATTATCTAGTTCTAAGAAATATGCAATATCCTGATTTACAATAACATCAAGATCTAAATAAAGTATGACATCATTTTTATCAAACTTTTCATCTAACTTGAATAATTGAATCTTATTTGAGTGTGGAAGACCACCTTGATCCCAATAGTCATACCCATCTTTTTGATGTTGATACTTATCAAACTCATTACTAAATTCAGTAAAGCAACAAAAATCAAAAGAAACTGAACTTTTTTCCTTTACATTATCAAACAATTGTGTTATAGTATTGTCCTGATAGTCACCCCATTTAGCGCATATTACTCTAAGCATCCAATCACCATGTGTTTATCATTCATTGTATCTTTAAAAAAGATATGCATATTAGGAAGAGTTTCTATAAAATCATCTAAGGTTTCACATATATTTATGTTACCGTTACCTGGTGTATCTGGACCAGCATATTTAAGATTAGATCCACAGAAAACAAATATGCAATTGTCAGGATAGTCTGCTTTTGATACAGCATGTTTCATATGATAATATTTTTCACAATTAAAATTGATATGAAGTCCTATATCCTTATTTACCCATTTTTTATCAATAACACAATCTAAAGTTTTAAATGTTTTTTCTATATCATGTTTTATATAATCAGTAAGTCTCCCGTTTATACCTCTTATTTCTTCATCAAGTTCATACAACCAAATGTTTTTTATACCGAGCTTCAACCAATATTGACCGTCATAAAAACAATATCCACCGGAAACTATATTAGTTTTTGAAAAGTCATTTGCTTTATGGAAATCTAATTCTAATAATTTTTCATAGCACCATTCTTTGTATATGTTACAATCATAAATCCAATCAGTTCCGTTTCTTATTGCTTTATACACTTCTTCTTTTCTATGAGAATATTTCTCATCGAGTTCATACTTTAATGTTCTTTCAACATTTCGAAACATCTTCATACTAAACAATTTATTTTGTCCTCAACAGTTGTTCCTGACATCGTATCTATAATTCCATCTTTTGAAATTATGCCTCTATCAAATGGTCTAAAGAATTCTCTATTAGTAGTCCTGTATGCCCATGGTCCAAACCTATGAAACAACCAGTTGTCAACCATTCCGTATTGATAAAAGCTCGCTTCAGAGGTTCTACGTATTTCTCTCCAAACTCTTTCGCAATAACCAGTTCTCCAAAGTAATACTGAACTATTGAATAAAGGATAAGCTCTTGTAGTGTATGAATGTTGCCATTTTTTATTGTCATAAGCATTCCAATCAAAAGCTATCATCGGTCGTTCTACTGGAAGATTGAAAAAATATGCAAGATCTCCTTTAATATTAGAATCTAAGTCTATATAAAGAAGCTTGTCTAGAGGATCAAAATGATCTACATCAAATTTAAACATTAATATTTTTTGAAAATGTGCTAAACCGCCAAGATCTTCTCTTAAAAAATCATTTTGTATTGCTGTGGATTCATCAACACTCTTTACTCCTCTGTAATGAGTGTCTTGAAGATGTTTCATTTTATCAAACTCTCTTCCAGCATAACAATGATTGACCGTTACAAAATCATAAGGAACAGAACAATTATTTTTTACTTGTTCTTTTAATCTTTCTACATGATCTTTGTTATATCTGTCGCCCCATCTTAAATAAATTACTTTATTCGCCACTCAAAACTTCTCCTACTATTCCAATTACAGAATACATGTTTTTAGCTTTTTGTATTTTATTTTTAATGTCTTGATCAGCATTTTTTATGATAGGTAAAGAAAGCACTTTTACTTTAAAAGGAAACAAATACTTCATTTCTTTTGAATTTTCTTCTAAAAATTTTAATACTTGATCTGCATCAGTTACCGATTCTGTTTGTTGTTCAACCCTTTTTTCTATTGCTTCTTGTATTTGATCTTGAGAAATGTGGCTTTGCTTTTTTATAGTGTTTTCCCACTTACGCTCTAAACTTTCTAGAGGATACAATTTAATAACTTCTTGAAAGTCTGGATGACTCCAGTTAACAGGTATATTGTAAGGGATATTTTGTCCTGAAGCGTTTTTATAAATGACTTCTATCTGATTCTTTTTGCCATCTATAAAATAAGCGTCTACATGAGTTTCTGAAAAAATTGCCATAATATATCCATAATAATTATTCTCTTCTTATTTTTAATTTATAAGTTTTAAAAACTGCTGCGTTGTTACTTCCAAAAGAATCACCATAAGGAAGTTCTTGAAAATAACCTCCAGTGGAATCTGTAAATATTCTTGCATTCTCGAAAGCTTTATCTGTTATAGCAGTACCTACTTGATTTCCAGAAAAAACATTTGCAGAATCAATCGCATATCTTAGTTTATATCCGTGACTATCAAAAGCCTCAGTGTAATTCAACGACGTTAGTAAGTAATGATCTAAAGTATTACTATCCATTTCTTTAAGTCTAATATGAGAATTAGTTCCACTACCTCCAGAATCAGGATCGATTCTTAACATTGGAAAATAATTTGAGTCATGAAAAGGTGCTAATCCTGAATCTTTTGGAACTTTTCCAAGATAATATTTTCCTTCGATTCGAGGTTGATCACTATCTTCTGGCAAATTTAAATTTTGTCCTAAACCGCCAGCGTATGTACTAACATCAAAAACCGTATCAATAAAAACAGGAACAGTACTTAACACACCAGTTGCAGTACTATCCTGAGTAATAAAATAAACTCCTTGACGATTATTTCCAGTAGTTCCATCAACAAGATCATTAATAACAGGTCTTATAAAAGTATCTCTAAAATCAGAGTCGGTCATTGCTTTAATAGACATTCTAGTATTTGAATCATCATTTATTGACAAGTCACTGTCATAATAAACTGGATAGTCTATTTTCGTAGCATCATTAATATATCCTTCACCTTCAACGCTATCTAATAGTCTTTGAAATGTTATTGAATTTGTTGTAACTGATCCAGCTGCGGCAGAATCAGTATTAGTAAAAGCACCACCGAGTTTACGTGTATCAACTATGCTACTTAATGTACCACCGGTGTTGACAACACTTAATCTAAAACCTTGATCTCTTCCATGATTAACTATCACTCTATTTCTTATAAGAGCAATATCAGAGTCACTCATTTCATGAAGTGCATCACCTTTGATTACTAGTGGTCTTCTAAAAGCCATAATTAATCTCCTGAATCAGAGAAACCAAAAATCCTTTTTACTAATGATCCATCAGATTTCAATATACTAAGTTGAACGGGTCTTACTATGGCAGTTTGTAAAGCCAAAATATCAGAATCATTTGCAGTGATCTGTGCTTGTAATGTTCCACCACCTCCGCCACTTGTTGGATTACCGTTACTATCAAGTCCAATTGTTGTTTGTATAGTGCTTATGTTAGAGTCAGCTTCATTTATTTGTGTTTGTAACGATGTTCCTCCACCACCACCAATTCCAGCAAATAAATTCAATGCTGCAATATCAGAATCATTATTAAAAATCTGTGTTTGATTACTATCTACTCCAGCTTGAAGGGAAGAATCTGTCAATCTTAAATGATTTATTGCTTGTACTAAATCAGAATCAGGTAAACTTGAATGAAGACTGTCTAAGTCTCCAACGTTATACGATATAACATTAGTTTTAACTCTAAATGCATTAAGTGTATCACTTAAATCTATAAAAGTTTTTCTAGCCATCGTTGTTCATCTTTTCTAATAGTTGTTTCATCATATCTTTTAACTCACTCACATCATCTTTTAACTGCGCAATCTCATCTTTATCGGCCTCTTTAGCCTCTTTGACTTTCTTTGCTTTTTCTATTTCTTGCTCATTGGTGTTAAGTATAGCTCCAGTCTCTTCATCTTTCACTAAATCTTTTCCTATTCTTACTAATTTCATATTAGACTCCTAAAGCTATTGCTCTTAAATCTTTTATAATGGGAACTAAACTTGAGTTACTTGTTCTCATTACGATCTTAAGTTGAAATGTTGTGAACGGTAATAATGAACCATTATCACCACCTATTAAATATGTATACTCTCTAAACACGTCTCTATTCTCATCACTTGGAACATTTGCAGTTTTAGGAGCCAATGTCCAAGAAATATTATCTAGTAATTGCTCTTCAGTTATTGATTTATAATAAAGATCAAAGTCTGCAACTGAAGGTCTGTTGGCACTAAGTAATACTTTAAGTCCTACAGCATCTGATAATAGTGTTACTGGTTTAGTTACATGTTTAGACAACTGTGTTCCTGCAGTCTTATCAGTTTCTTCAACATAAGGATATGGAACATTAAATCCAGCAGCTACGCTACTAGCCTGATTGTCAATTCTATTTCCTACGAGTATTAATGAACTTCTTTGTAAATCAACAACTGGTGAAACATAATTGTTATCAGATGACATTGTAATTTTCATCTGAGCAGATTTTGTACCCTTTGCTGCATATGTGACAACGTTAGGTGTTGCTAGAAAATTATTTTCCTTTAATGTAATATCAGAATAAGAATTTTCTTTATTGTAAGGTGTTTCAGCTCCAGCCAATGATTTACCTGATGTTTGTTTCATTTGAGCAGTAATACTAGTGCTTTGTGGAACAAGATTTTCAATGTACGGTACAACTAAGTCATATTGATAGTTAACTGTTGAAGTAACGTTTAACCCTCCACCTGAAGTTGTAGAAGTTGCTGCACCGCCTGCATTAAAGAAATAACAATCACCAGATATTTTTGTTATGGTCACAGTTTGACTTGCACCAAAAGCAAGTCCACCAATTGTTCCCATGTTCTTTAATACAACTGAATCGCCTACATTTAATCCATGATTTTCCATACTAACTTTTACTTCAACAGATCCTGATGTTACGTCAATCGGATTTCCTGGAAGTAATCTTTCTGGCAATGTAGCATTATTTAATATTGCGGTATGATTTCCAGTTGTAAATTTACATCTATTGATTCTGAACTTGAGATCCATGTCATAAACAGGCTCCCACTTATAAGTATTTTGTGGAAGATAAAGAGCACCTATTATAGTTCTCTTTGAAACTCTTTCTTCAGTTGATCCAACAATAAGATCACCAGTTTTTCCAGCCCATATCTTATAATCTTTACTATCAGATTGTACTGCAATAACATATTCTGTAAATGAATCAAGGAATATAGGTTCATCAAATCGAAATGTTGATGAAGTGGCTCCAGTATCTGAAATATTGACAGATGACGGTGATAGATATTTTGTAGATCCCGGAACAATAACTTCTCTTGAAGGTACTCCGTTTATTATTGGTATGATCTGAATCCATACTGGCAAGTCAGCATCTTTTGCTTTAAAGAAAAGCTCAATAGATGAAACAAACATTCCAGTTTCGTTATTAACAAAGAATGATTGCGCGAGTGGATCGATTCTTCCTCTAGTATCAGAAGTTCCAATTACTCTATCTGATAAGATATTTGTATCTGAGCCTGCAACTGATATATGTCGAGTTGATATAACGTTAGTTCTATTTCTTTCAATAGTTCCAGCTGAATTATACAAAGTAAATGCTCTTGTTGAGGCATTAGTTTCATCAGATGTTGTGATATCAAGTAGCTTAAATTCTCTTACGCCTGCTCTAAAACTTATTTGTGGAGTGTTTGGAATAAAAAATGTACCTGAAACTCGTCCTTCAGCATCTGTTGTTAAGTTCGTACTTCCTGATGGGTGGGCAGTTGCCGCTTCTTGGCTATTACCAAACTCTGCACCATCTGAGTCAGCACCATGAAAAGCAAATGATTCTTCTCTACAAAATGCTGATACGTCAACATTATCAAAGTAAGGAAAGACTCGAGTATTTGGTCTCATACCGATTGCTTCGAAGTGTACAAGTCTTGATCTGATGAAAGGAATAATCGCAATATCAACAACACGATCATCTATAACTTTTCTTATTGTTTCAGAAGATATAACTCTATTCACAATAGTTTTTTCTACTGATTCTAAACCACTACTTAACAATTGATGTGTATTATGACCAAATGATCTAGTATTTGCTACTTGATGCGTGTCTTCTTCGGTTACAGTTCCATCGAAACTTGTTCCTATCCAGTTCCATTTCCAACTTTCCCAAAGTGTATTTTCATCTTTTGAAAGTGTATTAGCACCAGAAATTGATTTTGTTCCAGATTTAAATTTATCTCTAAACTCATCTGAGGACGGTGATAACTTAATGTGTCCATTGAACTGAAATACGTCAAAAGAATTAATATCTATTTCTTTCGAAACTTGAAGTTGCTCTATTTCAGCAGAATCAATAAAGTTAATATAAACATTATCACCTTTTCTTATAACACCAGATGTATCAGTATCATCTGAGTCATAAACTAATCCTATGTTGTTTTCATAATAAGCAGGATGTAGTGAATGATCTTTTGGATCTATTGAAGCGCTATATTGAGAACTAGTAATTGCTGCTTGAGCTTGATCTTTAAAGTTATCTACAGAAAATCCAACTTTTACTCTCTCATTCCCAGATGAATCAGTTACCGAAAGCTTATTAGTATCGAGTTCTAATATACTAAGACTGTGCAGTTCTTCTATTCTTTCAACTCTTTTTTCAATTTTTCCAATGTCTTTCATTGTGAAGCCTTTTGCTTCAATTAAGTCATATGATACGTCTTCACCGTTAAGAGTATTCGCACCCATTTTTACTCTATACAGTTCTAGTGAGTTAGCTGGCGTTTCTGGAAACTTTGGAGTTAAAGATGAAGATCCTTGTATAACTTTAATGTCACCTGTTTCTGTAACTGTAATTTTATCATTTCTTGGTTTAAAATAAGTATTATCCGAAGTTAAAGTCGATGTATTTCTTGGAAGGCTGATGATTCTATGACCTGATCCTGTAAACTCACCACTAACATCTTTAGATGGTCGAAAATCATAAACGTCTCTAAGTTTATATACCTCACCAGTTTTAGAAGTAAACTCTGAAATTTTAGAATATTCTGTAGTGTTGTAAGAGTTAACGTTATAAAAATCACCAGTAGTTGTATGAACATAGTGTCGACATGTTACAACCATTAATCCAGGATTAGAGTATTCGCTTTTAAGGACAACTTTACCTTGACCATAAAAGCCGTCTCTTTGTCCATTATCTAAATCAAACATATGTCTTAAATCTGGACCAGTAGCACTATCTTTGTTGATATCATTAATGTCAATAATATCATTTGCTCCAAGCTTAAGAGCAGTTATAACATTACCCATTCCATCAGACTCTACTGCCGCTGTTCCGACTACTGTTCTACTAGTAATTGCTTTTGCTTTTGGTCCAGCAGAAGCTTTATTAACATAGCCAAAAACAGTAATTTGCTTACTAGGCATATTCGTTGCGACACGAGAAGCTGCAATACCGTTTCCAGTAGGAAGACTTGGCATCGCAATCTCAGGACCACTGTCTGCTCTAAAAGCTATCCAGTCAGAGGTCAATGTAAAAGTTTCTCCAGGTGCGGTTAAATTAATTCCAAGTTCACCGTTAGAATCTGTTACACCTTCAAATATTCTTTGAACAGCTATATTGATGTCAGAAATTGTTGATGGACGAGTTGATGGTAATTTAAATAGTAATGCTTCTTTGTCAGCTTCTTTTAGTTCAGCTACAACAACACCGTTCGCATCAGTTTTAGTTATAAGAGCTAAACGGGCATCAGTACTATTACCAATTGATCTCGCATCACGAATGTTCTTTCCTTGATTTATTTTTATGTCGTGTAAAAAGAACTTAAAATTTCCATCAGTCTTTTTTTCTACTGATCGTATTCTACAAGTACCTATTTTAGAAGCTGAATCTCCTGGATTAGTAACATTTGTAGAAATGCTAGTATTAAAATGCTGAGTTATAAAATCACCATTAATTCTAACTGAATCACCCTCAACAAAATTACCGTATTCAATTGAGACTGGTTGGTTATTAAATTCAATTGTGTCTGTAGATTTCGGAACAGTTATTTTTGTTGGTGTAGGATTGTTGACTCTGTAACCATTAACATACGCTGTTCCTTCACTCACAGTAAGTTGTAAGTTTGAAGTATCTGCTGAGTCGTATGAGACAGTAAAAGGATTGACAATATAATTTCCAGACTCTTCTTTTGTTCTTTGCGCAATGATATCATTTATTCTGTTATAAGAATTTTGACCGTTATTCGTCTCAATAATTCTAGAATTTTCTATCTTAGCAATAGGGACAAATGTTTCACCGGCAACAATGGAATCTTGAGTTACTAACAAAAGTTTAACTCTAAATCTGTCAGCTCCAGGAGCTGTTTGATTTAATGATGCTCCTTGATTATCAAATAAATTAACATCATCATCAACGCTCACTATGTCTTGTGTTACTTTAAATCCAATATCAACTGATTTAGACTTATCATATTTTGATATGATTAATGATTGAGCATCTACACTTACAAAAAATCCTTGTACAAAGAAGTCACTCGCACCGATACTAACTCTAACTCCTGCACCTACTGCTGGGTTAGAAGCAGTATTGATTGTTTGAACTGTCATGTTTGATGCACCAACGTTAGATGATAACTGTTCGCCTGGTGTAACTCTAATTGGTGTAGTGCCTGATGTCCCAGCGATACTGTTTGTGTATCTTACATATAAAGTATTTGGATCTGAGCCTGCCGCAGCAAATGTATCTAATATCTTTACTATAACACCAGATGTTTGTCCAGTAAATTCTGTTCCTTTGATATCTTGTGGAAAAGTAGCATCAGTTATTTTAATGAATTCATAGTTGCTGTTTATAACTAATCCACCAGGATTGACTGCAGCACCTTCTTTGAATATATTTTTTCCAAATCTTTCAATTTCTTTTTGTATGATAGTTTGTAATTGTATGAGTTCTCTTGCTTGAAGAGCTCTTCTTGGATTGAATAATATTCGATGAAAACCGTGGCTGTCTTGATAGTCATCTTTATACTTACTCGCAAATAAATTTTCAGTTAATGTAGTTGGCATTTATAAACTCTTAAATTTGTAAAATAATTTTTATGTCTTCGTTTTGTGAAGCTGATCTATCGACTGGCGTTCTATTGTTTAAATATTGTAACTTAACAGAAGCAGGATTAATAAAAGGTGAGACTAATGCAGAATCAATACTACCTTGACCAGTACCATTGCTTTCTGTAAGAGTTTCTCCATTTAGAAAAGGTCTAAATCCAGTCACATCATTTTGATGATAAAATACTTTATTAGAATCAACTTTATCAACTAGAGCTTTAGCACCTGTAGTCGTACCAACTATAAGTTTGTCAGTGCTGAACACTGATGTAATTGACGAAAGTGTCAAGTGTTTTAAACAGTTACCAGTTAAACCAGTGAATGCAGAGTCAGCAACTGTTTTCTGAACTCCTTTTAATATTCCTACTTGTCTAAAGTCCTGTCCTATAACAAAATCAGAATCAGTACCTTCAACCTTACAATGTACACATATTGAAGTTGTTTTTAAATCAAACTTTGCATTACTTCCCCAACCATCACGAGGACTTATAACTGCTCTTGCAGCAGCACTTGTTCCGCCACCACCTACTAGTGTAACTGTAGCGTTAGTATACCCTTGTCCATAGTCTAAAGTTGATGAATCATTTGCGAATTCTATTTTTGTAACAGTTCCAGAATTACTATCAATAGTTGAAAAGGCAGTAAAAGAACTATCACCATCACCTGTGATTAAAACTGTTGGAGGTGATGTGTAACCGTTTCCAGCGTTGGTGACAACAATTTGTGTTATTTGTCGTTTATCAGCATTGTTCTGTATCTCAAATTGTTTTGTATGTGCTCCACTAGAGTTAGAATCAACTGATGTTATTATTCTCGTTGGCATAAAAGAAGCTGTCATAAACTTTCGAGCTTCGTCTTCTGTTATAGTGTATAAGAATTTCCAAACATAGCCGTCAGCTGTTTCAAACGCATCATTATTAGAACCGGTTGGCTGAACTGTAGATGGAACAGCGACTCCTAGATTGTTTTTTCCACCTCTTAAACAAATGTATACGCCAAAACTTTCAGTTAAAACATAAAAAGAATTAGAACCGTATCCTACTGTTCGATCATCCCATCCAGCATAAGTTGTGCCACTTATCCAGTTAACTCTTGGAACTACTGTAGAAACTCCTGCAACTTTTTTTACACCTTGTAAAGCATTTCGAAACTTTCTCTCTTCATCTAAATTATTCAAAGGTGTCGGAGCAGCATCATTACTGTCCCATGGTTCGGACTTAGCAAATCCTATGTATGTTGGATCTACTGTATCTTCTATAATAGTTACAATCTTATCTACGATAGCTAACTTTAATCTATCTGTTATTATAGCCGCCATATCATTTATCCTGTATCGTGTTAATGTTATTTATACCTGTTTTCATCAAAGATTAGACATATAGTTCCATGTCCTTCCATGAGAATCATATATTCCTTGATCAAATGTTTCATTTGTGTTATCAAATCTAATATCAGTTGGAAAGCCGTTGATTTGATCTCTATCCATTCTTGGACTACTTGCATCAGCCATGTCAAATATTGATCTGTATATATTATCTAAAACTCTTACTGAATCATCTTTATATTTTGCTATTGTTTCACTTGGATCCATTCTTACACTAAAGACTCTGTTCGAGCCTGGGTTGGCTGATGTGTAACTTATAGAAGAATCTTTTAATCCAAAAGCATTGTTACTATTTGCTGTCCATGAGCTTGTTACGCTGTCAACTTGATTAAATTCCACAGTATTTAAACTATCTCCAGTCATTACGTATGCCGTGGCACCCATGTTATCTATAATAGTAATATCAGGGACATCGCTTATAACTATTCCCGCATTGTCATCAAATACTAATAATGGTAAAGTTCTACCTTTAGTAGAATCGAATATAGGAGCTAATGCTGTAAGTTGAGTTTCTGTATCTGGTTGTATTAAAACTTCATTAGATAAAAAGAATCCTGCCGGGTGAACAAACTTTTTATATAATTCTCCCCATATATTAAAAGAAAGAGGAACTTTTAACATGATGGATAGTATCTGAAAAGCTAATCCATCTTGTATTATGCTGTATGGATCGCCTACTAAATGATTCGAATCATTTAAAAAGAATACATCATCTTTTGGATAACTTACTTCAACATCTTCTCCAAAGAATGCTCTGAAAAATCCTTCTGCAGAATACCGAGATCCTTTTACTCTAAAAAATCTTGCAAAATTTCTTATGACTTCTCTAGGACTATTAAAGAATGATTGCGACATTCCATGACCAAGTTCACGAAACATATTATCCAAATGCTGCAATGAAGAAGCTTCAACATCACGTATTGTATAGAGATCTTGAATTAACGCACCAAAGTTATCACCGCTATCTAAAAACTCATAATAAGATTCTAAAAATGTTATTAAGTTTGGATAGTCAGTAGTAAAATGTTCAGGTAGAACTTCCTTCACTGCATTACGATGAAAAGTTACATCAAGCCTTCCATAATCTGTTAAAGTTCTTTCGACCATTATAGTGTTACTCTTATGCCTTGTCTGTCGATAGTGTGATTAACTATTATTCTAGATGCATCAAGTTTATAAACAAAGTTTCTTAACATCGGAATAGTTGCTTGATCTTGTGGAACTGCTGAAAATTTTAAATAATTTACTCCGGCATTTATTAAACTCAAGTTAAAATTACTTAAACTTAACACACCAGTTGATGGAAAATAAGAGCCTATATTATCAGTTACAACAGAATCATTATCGTCCACATTTACTATTTGTAAAATAAGTGAACCAGCTCTGTTTACTACTTTACACTTTCCGTTCACTCCGGTTACATCAAACGTTGATGACTCAATATTAACTTGTTGTGATCCTTCGCCAAGTATAGGCATTGGAAAAATTACAGTGTATGAAGTCGGTTCATTCAGCACAGGAACTAATCTCACTTGTACCTTTACGTCCATTCTTGAGTTTAATATTCCAGCATCGATCTCGTCTATTTCAGTTAAAAGATTAGATCTTCTAAACGTTTTTGTAAATCCGTTTATTTTTGTGCTGATATGATTAGTAATAATATCTCTTGTATTATTTTCTAAAGTCTGTGGAGCTTTTGAAGTTAGATTTGGATTTACTGTTATCATAGTATCTAACTCTAAAAATGTTTCTATTGGGTCAACAAATATTGGAGTAATCGACATCACTGAAAGATTATCAGAAAAGTTTGTCTTGATAGAATTTTTAATAACAGTCTTTGCCGCATCTGATAGACCAGCATTAAAATCAAGACCGATATAAACTTTTCCGTAAGCTATTGGAACATTGTCTTGACCGCCCCAAACTGATATATCAGAAACTGTAGGAAAGTTTGATGATATCGTTGCTTTATAATCATCAGGAGTAACTAACCTCTGCTGTGCAGCAAAAGCGGAAGGAGCATTTTGTCTTATTGATTCTATACCTTGTCTGTCAGCTCCACCTGCAGAATTTGCTTGAGGAACAATTGCTACTGAATAAGCAGTTCCTCCTATAGTATATGCCGCAGTTGTTGTAAAGGATTTACAACCGTTTGCTGTTTCACCAACTGTTCTAGAATATGTAACAACTATTCTGCTTCCAGCCTCGGGTGTTTTTCCAAAAGTTATACCGTCTCCAAAATTTAATTCGTATCTACCGTTAGGTGCTTCTCTTAACGTATAATAAGTAGAACTAGCGTTTACTGTTATAGCTTTGCTCAATGGTGTGTATTCTGTGTTTTGATCTGATGTTGGTGAATCAAACACTCTAACTACAGCACTATTCGTGTCAATTTCAGAGTCAGGAATAATATAAATTTGTCTATCGGTCTGTTGACCAACAAAAAAAGTTTTAGTTATGGTACTTCCTTCAAACGCAGTAACGCCAGTCGCACCATTTGTATCTTTAAATGTGTATAAACCAGTTCCGTCATCACTTGCAGTATAGATTTCTCTCGTAATAAAATTATGAGTTCCTTCTTCATTAGTTCCAACAAAAAATGTACCTATTGGTAGTGTATATGTTTGTGCTCTTCCAGAAACCCCGGTTAAATTTAAAGTTGCATCAAATGTTACCTGTGAAGAAGTTTTAGATCTTATGTCATAGCCTAGAGATTCTGCATGAGAAACCAATGATGATCTTAATTGAGCTGTATGAATAAATGATTCATTTGTTGCTAGGTTTGCAATCAAACCATTAAAATGAGTGTTATAAGCTAACACATCCAATATGTTTGATAGACCTGAACCATCAAAATCATAATCAGCAAATTCTGTCTTCTTCTTAAAATAATCTTTTAATGAATTTTTAATGTTATCGAAGTCTAAAGCAGTTGATGTAATATTAGTTGCCATTTATCTTAACCTCGCGATTGTAGTGTTTATAAGTTCAGGTTCTGTCATATTACCGACTTTAAATTGAATAGTAACAGATAAAGTATTTTGATCTGGTTGT
>Ga0163179_10001571_pt1 | contig 16085 bp, 10 predicted proteins | sample AtlANTMetagenome_FD_109643 | JGI IMG/M metagenome (GOLD analysis project Ga0163179, IMG submission 109643) | Marine eukaryotic phytoplankton communities from the Atlantic Ocean - Atlantic ANT 2 Metagenome | ecosystem: Environmental > Aquatic > Marine > Oceanic | place: North Atlantic Ocean... | reverse complement strand
TGCCTTGCTTCTTACAAAATGCTCGAGCTGTATTCCATTTAGCTTCGTTAACAGCATAATTTGCTATCTCTTGTAAGTATCTTTTTGTTTTTCTTTTGCCTGCCGGAGGTGCTTTTGTAAATCTTTGAGGTTTTACTTCTATTAAATATCTTTCTTTACCCTTCTCACTTTTAACTTCCATATAAAAATCTACAAAATATCTATGCACTTTGTTATCTATAGGACTACGATAAGGAATAACAATCTCTTCTGAATTCCAACCTATTATGGAATCATTTAGATCACACCAGTTCATAAATTTTAATTCGTAACTTGATCTATAGACAATAGAAGTAGGGTCTCCTAAGTATTTAGAAGGTTTTCGAGGAATAAACTTTCCTTTATATATTTCTTTGGCATAAACCATATAAATAAGACTATAATGTTAAATAACTATTTATATCGAGGAAAGCAATGCCAGTAGATGATAAGAATTTCGGCGCTGATGATTACCATACAGGAAACGACCAAAGCTATTTAAAAAAATTAGGCCTTGGAGATAAATCTATTGAAAGAGATAAACAACAAAATTCTAATTCAGAAGATTATCAGAAATTTGCAGGTGATAATAAACCTGTATTAACATATCCTCAAGATTTATTTAAAGCAAATCAAGTTAATGGTGTATGCTTTTTTGTTAAAGTTAGAAATAATAGTGTAGCATCAAAAGGTTCATCTGGACCAAGTGGATTAGCCAAAGATAGAATAGACGCATTTAGAAGCACACATTCAGAAATGGCAACACAAATGAATAGATCCTCAGTAGAACAACAAGCAGCAGTTATGAGAACTGGTGGAGCATTAATAGCAGCAGCTGCAGTTCCAGGTATGGTAAAAAACTTTACAGCAGCTAAATCAGGTTTTGCAAACAAATTAAAATCTTTAAATCCTTTGTCAAGTGCTTCAGCAGCTACAGCAGCAGGTGCTGGAGTAGGTATATTAGCAACAGAACATGCAAGGAATAAAAACGAATCTGGATTTGATAATGAAGCAGGACAGTACTCTACAGGAACAAAGTTCTTAAATAAAGTAATACAATTACATGTTCCTCAATCTATTATATCTCAATATCAAGCAGATTGGAATGAAACAGAACTTGGTATGGCAGGTATATTAGCAAACAAAAGATTTGATCAAGCAAGTCTGGCTGATGTAGGTGAAGCAGCAGGAAGAGGACTTATACAAGCAGCAGCAGGGTTGCCTAAAGCATTAGGTGTTGATGCAGATTTAGGAGCAGCAATAGAAGCAACAAGTAGAAAGACAACTAATCCATACAAAGAACAATTATTTAAAAGTATGGGTTTTAGATCTTTTGCATTTCAGTATGTTTTTAATCCTAGAAATATAGAAGAATATAATGATGTTAGATCTATTGTTAATACATTTAAATATCATATGCACCCAGAGATTTCACCAGGACAAGCATTTCTAATTTATCCTTCAGAGTTTAATATAGAATTTTATCACGCAACAGACGGAGGTGTAAAACCAAATCCTCATTTACCTAAAATTTCAGATTGTGCATTAAAAGATGTTAAAGTTACATATGGTCCTGACGGATTCTTTAATACAGTAGCAGGAACAGATGGTATTCCTTCAGAAATAACATTACAATTAAATTTCACAGAACTAGAAACAATGACAGCAAACAGAATAGCAGACGGATATTAAAATGGCATACTTTAAAACTTTTCCAAAATTATTTTATCCAACAGGAAAAACAAAAACCGTTGTACCTGATATTTTTCGTAGAGTCCACATGGACAAATTTTTTGCTAACAGAACAAACTTAACAGGTTATTTTATTTCAGACGGACAAACTCCTGAACTTGTTTCTCAAGATGTTTATGGTTCAACACAATATCATTGGATTGTTTTATTGGCAAATGATATTATAGATGTTCAAAGAGAATGGCCTAAGTCTCAAGAAGAGTTAACTCTTTATGTTAAAGATAAATATGGAGCTAATAATAGTTCTGATATACATCACTATGTTTTAACAGCAGATAAATCTATTGTTGTAGATTGGGACGCTGCCAAAGCTAGCGATGGTACCTATACTGCTCTTACTAATTTACAATACGAAGAAGAAGTTAACGATAAAAAAAGACAAATAAAAGTTTTGAATCCTTTATTTTTAAGCGCAGTATCAAAGCAGTTTAATAGATTAATGAAATAGGACCTGACTTATTATGGCAGACGAGCAATTAAATAAAGGCCAAAGAAATTTAGAAATAGATGATTTAACTCTAGTTTCCTTAGATGGTAAAGGGCAAGACTTAATTAAGTTTTATACAGAAATAAGAGTTTTTGAATCTTTATTCATTCCTACACTTACAGCAGATGTTGTAATCCGAGATCCTGAGAACATAATAGAAAATTTGCCTATTGTAGGTGGTGAAACACTTCACATGAAATTGAGAACATCTACATTTCCAGATAGCCCTGGAGCATGTATTCAAAGATCTTTTGCTGTCGCAGAAATAAAAAATAGAGGTTTAGATAATGATAGACAGCAAGTATATACTTTAAAACTTGTATCTCCTGAGATGTTAAATGACGCATCGGCTACAATAACAAAAGCAATTCCAGGCCCAGGAGCAGATACAAACACAGAAGCAATTGCACAACAAATATTCAATGATCATATAGTTAAGGAAGGAAGATATTTACCTGATGAAGATGAAAACGAATTGTCTATTGCAGGTTCACCTCATACATCTTCTATACAATATATTTCTAACAATTGGTCTGCTTTTGAAAATATGAATTATATTTGTAAAAGAATACAAGCATCAGATGTTCAAGGTTCAGATTATTTCTTTTTTGAATCTAATAAAAATTATTATCTAACAAGTTTACAACATTTAATAATAGCAGGAAGGGATGCTTATTTTGAAGAGTACACATATAAACCAGGTTCACTTCCTACTAAAGGTAGAGAAGAAGGAAATTACATAGGTTTATCTGTACCAGATTATTTTAATAGAATAGAAACAATGAGTATTCCTAGAACTATTTCTATTATTGAAGGAAATTTAAGCGGTGCATACGCTTCTAATATACAAGCATATGATATGTTTAATAAAAAATTCAAACATTTTCATTTAGATGTTATACAAGATGCAGGTTTATATGAGAGAACAGATGTTAATCCTCCTATACCTAGAGGGATACCTAGAAATGTAACTGCTTATACATCTGTTAAATTATTAAATTCTTACACTTGGAATAGCGCAGAACAATCTCAAGGTATTAATGATGATGCTTTACAAACACACTATACAAGCGATGCTGTTAGGAAACAATATATAAATAGTTTTAATGATTATCAATTTTTAATTGAAGTTCCAGGAAGAACAGATATAGAAGTTGGTGTTAGTATTAATTTAAAATATCCAAAACCTACAGCAAAATCTTCTGGAGATACTTATGTAGAGGACAAGGTTCTAAGTGGACAATATGTTGTAACAGAAATAAAACATAAAATTAATCCAGCAGAATATGGAATGACATTAAGAATAACAAAAAATGGCGTAGGTAAAGATCTCGGAGGAAGTGATGAATAATATGGGCGTACCACCTTTTGTTTGGTGGATGGGAATTGTAGAAGACAGGATTGATCCTGCAGAAACAGGAAGAGTAAGAGTAAGAATATTTGGCTATCACAGTCCAAGTACAGAAGAATTACCTACATCTGAATTACCTTATGCTACTATTATGAATCCAGTTACAAGTTCAAGTATGAACGGCATAATGGAAGTGCCTAATATTGTAAAAGGATCTACAGTGGTAGGATTTTTTACAGATCCAGATCAACAAGTTCCTGTAATAATGGGAACCATTGCAGGCAAACCTACTGAAAGAAATTTTGTAGAAGGAGAGGGCTTTACAGACCCTAAACAAGTATATCCTAAAGAACCTAAAGATGGTTATTCAGGCATTGGAGAATCTGATATACCTAGACTTGCCAGAGGAGAGGCAGCAGAAGAACATTTCTCATTAATGAATCTTAGAGAAATGAGAGACGAAGCAATACCTGTAGCAAAAGCAGGTAGTATTGCCGGTGTATTAGATGATAAAGATACTATCGATTACGAAACAAAAACATGGGACGAGCCTCATCCTAGAGGTGTATCTAAAGACGAAGCAACTTATTACAACACAAAAGAAAAATTAAAAGCAGGTGAAGCACCTACAGGAGATGAAACATCTCTTTATCCTTACAACTTAGTTAGAGAAACAGAGGCAGGGATTGTACAAGAATTAGACAACTCACCTGGCAATATAAGAATACATGAATTTCATCCAGCAGGAACAAATAGAGAAATACAAAATGATGGAACTAGAGTATGTAATATCGCAGGTTCAGATTATGAAATAATAGTTAAAGATAAAAATGTTCTTGTAAGGGGAGCAGCTAATGTAACTATTGAAGGAGATGCTAAACTCTTAGTTAAAGGAAATCAATACACAGAAATATCCAAAGACTGGCATATAACAGTTGGAGGAGATAAGATAGAAAACATTAATGGTAATCATGCCATGAACATAGGAACAGACTCATTAAGTAATATTAGTGGTAGTCGTTATGTTGACATAGCATCTGGTGCAGATAAAAAAGGTGGAGACTTTGAAACAATAATAGGAAGTCAAACAACAAGCATTGGTGCAGTACAGAATGTTAATGTAGGTGGCTCAGGAGATATTACTATAAAAGGAAACCTTAATCTAAATGTAGGTAAATCATTTGTAGAAAAAGTAGGAACAGATCCTAAAGTTGGTGGTGGTAAATTATCAACAGTTAGAGATAATTACCTCATACGACAAACATCAGATGTAAATGTAAATGGAGACGAGAACTTCTTCCTTATGGAAAGTAAAGGAACACAAAATATACTTTCATATAAGGAACAACATTTAACAGTAGGAACAGCACAAACAATAACAGTTGGTACTACAACACCTGTAGAAAATACAGTCCTAGGTAGACAAATATTAACAATTGGTGAAAACCAAACAGAAGCAATTACAGGAACAAAAACAGATACCATTGGTGGTACACATACATTAACATCTCCTACAGCAGCTATTACATACGATGCAGGAGAAATTACAGTTAATAGCATAACACATACAGCACATACACATCCACAGAACGATGGTAATGATGCAGGTGGTGGTACAAGTACAAGTGGACCTGAAGGATAATAGGAGGAGTATATGAGTTGCGGACCTAGTAAAGCATTATCGGCATTAGCAGATAAAGTAGATCTTGCTAATGAAAAAATTGATGAACTTATATTACAACCTACTATCGGAAAACTTGATGAGTTTAAGCAACAAGCAGAAGACGAACTCAACGGTCTAATGGGAGACTTAGAGGAAATGATTCCTGAAATAGATTTAGGTATTGAAGTACCTGAGAATTTAAAGTCATTACAAGACGATTTCAAAGATGTAGGTAACTTTTTATTAGTGGGACTTGCAAAGAAAGACGCACTTGTAAGCAAAATGAAACAAATAGAAAGTAAATGGTCTAGTGTAGATTTAGGAAGTTTTAAAGATCTTAATGATATATCTGGAGCATTGAGATCGGGTGCAGCAGATTTAGATGAATTATGTAAACTATTACCTAATGCACAAATAAAAGAAAAAGAATATATTATTAAGAAAGGTGATACTTTATCTCAAATAGCAGCAGATAATGGCATTACAGTACAAGAAATAATGGATAAAAACCCTAGTATTAAAGATCCTAATGTAATACAAGCAGGACAAAAGATTACAATACCAGGCAAACCAGGTGAAGCATTAGAGATTTCTATTAAAGGAACACCCTTATCATTCCCTAATTTCGATTTAGGGGCTATAGCATTAGGTGATGATATTCCTAAAATTAGAAAACCTAAGTTTGACTTAGATATTAAAGTTCTTAAAAAAGGGGCAACCGATGATTTCTTTAATTTCAATCTTCCAAACATTGACTTTTAAGTATAAATACTAATATGGCATTACAAAAACTTAAAATATCAAGACTATATAAGGATATAGATTTATCTTTCTCAGCCAATGCTTTGTCTGGGGATATAGGAAAGAAGTTTGATGTTAATGCAGTAAAGCAATCAGTTAAAAGTTTATTGTTAACTAAGCCCCACGAAAAATTCTTTCACCCAGAAAGAGGTTCTGGAGTAGAACAATATTTATTTGAACCTATGTCTCCTGGAATAGAAATATCCTTAAAAAAGACAATAGAGCTATTATTAGAAAACTATGAACCTAGATGTGAGATTATAGAATTGTATTGCACCGCTAATTATGATTTAAATTATTATGCAGTAACTTTAAGATTTAAAGTAATAGGTATAAACGAACCACAAGAATTAACAGTAAACCTTACGAGGTTGAGATAGGAACATGGCACAATTAAATGTATCAGAATTAGACTTTGATGATATCAAAGCAAACTTAAAAACTTTTTTAAAGTCTCAAACAGAGTTTTCAGACTATAACTTCGAAGGAGCTGGTTTAAATGTTATACTAGATCTTTTAGCATATAATACACATTATAACGGCATGTTAGCACACATGCTTGCTAATGAAAATTTTATAGACACAGCTGTAAAAAGAGAATCAGTAGTTTCAATAGCAAAAGCATTAGGTTATACACCTAGATCTAGAAGGGGAGCAATATCAAAAGTTAATCTATCAATTGTTCCACCAGCAAGTTATACAAGTACAACATTAGAACTTTCTAGGGACAAACCTTTTTCAACAACTGTAGAAGGAACATCATATACATTTCAACCAACACAATCTGTTACAGTAAATGCCACAACAGCAGGTGGCGCAGGTCCATATTATTTGTATGGTACAGGTGTTTTACCAGCATCAGCAACAGATCAAAAAGGATTTTATTATCCTGTTTATTTAACAGAAAGTGCAGCAGTTGCAGCAGACACAGGTGGAACAGGAGCAACAACTTATACATTTAAAGAATATTCAGGTGTAAGTTTTTATCTTCCTAACAGTAACATTAACGAATACAAAGAAACATTAGGAACAGTAACTACTAACCAATCAGGTATAACAGTAGATAGTGGTTTAGCATATGGTAGATATACAGGACAAGCCTCAGATTCTGCTACTACAACACAATTTAATTTTCCTTTATTAGAAATAAAAGAAGGAACAAGAGTAGAAAATAAATTTGTAGTAGAAACAGCAAACTTACAAGGACCATTTGTTTTACCTAATATAGCAGCAGATACAGATACTTTAAGAGTAAGAGTACAAAATTCAGCATCTGACTTAACACTTATTACATATACAAAATCAAATAAATTCTTAGATGTTAAGGCAGACACAAAAACATATTGGTGTGAAGAAGGAGCAGATGGTTTATATCAATTAAGATTTGGAGACGATATTATAGGCAAAAAATTAGCAACAGGCAATATTGTTATTGTTGACTATATTGTTTCTAACGCATCAGCAGCTAACTTTGCCAAAACATTTTCTTTAAGTTCAGCAGTTGCAGCTTCTGGGGAAGTAAGAACATTAGATACGGCAATAGCAGGATATGGTGGAGCCTCTAAAGAAGGTGTTGATGAAATTAGATTTAACGCACCTCGTTATAATACTACAAAAGAACGAGCAGTAACATCATCAGATTATGAGGCACTTATATTACAAAGTAATCCTAATGTACAATCTGTTTCTGTTTGGGGAGGAGAGAAAAACGATCCACCTATATATGGTAAAGTATTCATAGCTTTAAATCCTGTAACAGGTTCAATTATAACAGAAGCAGACAAAGATAATATTAAGACTTCTATAATAGATCCTAAAACACCAGTAGCTATTACTCCAGAATTTGTAGATCCTGACTTTGTTTATATTGGATTGGATATTAATTTATCATATGATCCTAAATTAACAACAGCAAGTAAAGGTGAAATTGAAAGCGCAGTTAGCACAGCTGTTAATTTATACTTTAATACAGATTTAAATAAACTAAACAAAAGTTTCTACAATACAAAACTACATGATAGAATAAAAGCAGTTTCAGAATCTATCATAGCTATTAGTATTACAAGTAGATTACAAAAAAGAACAACACCTATATTAGGAACAACAACAAATTATTCAATACAATTTAATCAAAGATTACAACCTAGAGAGTTATCAAGTACACATTTTAATATTACATCTGGAGGATCAACATATAAAGTATCATTAGTTGATGTACCTTCAAGTACAGTAGTTCCACCATTATATAGTGGAACAGGAACAGTTAATGCAGTTAAAACAGACGGAACAATAATAACATCAGTAGGTACTATTGATTATGACTCAGGTACAATTACAATACCTTCTATGGTAGTTCAGTCTTTATTGGGAACAGAATTAAAATTAAGAATCAATGCAGTAACACAAAGAGATGTTAGAGATATTACAACACAAGCTCTAGTTAGAACATCAGATACTTCTACAGCAGCAGTGGTTGCTAAACCAAGTAGAAATACAGTTTTAACTTTAGATGATAGTGTAGCCAATTCTACTATTAATACAAAAGTAGGATTAAATATTTCAGCAACTCCTGAAGTCGAAGAGATCTAATGACAGACTATATTCCATCACATTATAGATTTGTATCGTCTATAACGATAACAGCCGGAGGAACAGGTTATAATAATATTCCTACGGTTACTATAAGTGGTGGAGGTGGTACAGGAGCAACAGCTACTGCAACAGTTTTTAGTGGTGCAATAACAACCATTACAATTACAAACATAGGTTCAGGATATACTTCTACACCTACTGTTACAATAACACCCAATGCTCTAGATACAACAGCAACAGGAGCAACAGCAGCAGCAATTTTAGATGCTGCACAAGGCACAACATTAACTGAAACAAGAAATACTTCATACAATGTAAAAAATCAAATACCTGAATGGGTAAGAGATGATAATCCAAACTTTGTTACATTTTTAGAAAAATATTATGCCTTCATGGATACCAACGGCAATGCCGGTGCAGAGATATTAAATTATTCTAATGATATAGATTACGCAGAGACAGCATTTTTAGAAAAATGGCGTAAAGCATTAGTACATGATATTCCTACAACTACTTTAGTAGATAAAAAGTTTTTCTACAAAAGAGCTAAGGATGTATATGAATCTAAAGGTAGTAGACGATCTATAGAATTATTTTTTAGAGCATTATATGGTGAAGAAGTTACAGTAGAATATCCTGGACAATACACACTTAAACCTTCAGATGGAGTTTACTCCGTAGAACGAGCTCTTAAATTACAAGAGACAGTACATGGTGGCGGAAGTTTAGAACCACTAACACTTACAGGTAAAAAGATTGATATTCGTTATTACGAAACAACAGGTTCAGTAACAATTTTAAAAACTCTTGGAGCAACAGTAAAAAGAGTAGAAAAGAACACATACCAAACAAACGGATTAACACTACAACGATTTGAGTTAATTGTAGACTTTGATGTAGCTACAACAGATGTCATAGGACCAGGTGCAGGGGCTACAGCAACTGCAACAATAAGTGGTGGAGCCGTAACAGGGTTTACAATATCTAATGGCGGAGGAGGTTACAACTCAGCTCCAGCAGTATCAATATTTCACGATGCAGGAACAGGAGCAGAAGGAACAGCCACAGTAGCAAATGGTGTTATAACAGGTATTAATTTAGTTTCAGGAGGCAGTGGTTATACTACTGCACCTACTATAGAATTTGATACAGAGGCTTTAAAAACTTATGTTGTAGATGACGGAGCAGCCAATAACGCAGCAGATATGTATGGTAATCTTGTTAGAGTATTAACAGGAGTTACATACAAAGCTTATTCAGGTTCAGCAACAGATGCTGGATTTAAAGTAGGACAAATTTATTTAATAAATGAAACAGGAGATGACGGAAGAGGTTATGCAGTAACAGGATATTTTGCTCAGGACTACACATTTAAAGGTGGAGCCAATGATGCTTATGTAAGAGTTACAGCTATTGACACAGCAGGCAAACCTACAGCGTTTACAGTTATTAATCCTGGTTCTACATTCTTAAACGCAACAACAGATATTCTACTTACTTCTCCTAACGGAGAGCAAGTACAAGTTACAATTACAACTGGTTACCTTTTTGAATATGAAGGTAAGTGGAAAGATGATAGAGGAAAACTATCAGATGTAAATGTAATTCAAGACAATAAAAGATACCAACCATATTCTTACATAGTTAAATCAAATGTTGCTCAAACAACATGGGATAGAACTTTAAGAGATACAGTCCATCCAGCAGGTATGGAAGTATTTGGAGATCTTATTATTAGGAGTGAAATACTCTTTAACCCAGAATTTATAGTAGAAACCACAGGAACAATATTCTATAAATTTATAGCTACAGATCTTGTATCTACTAGTGAAACAGTAGCAAAAGTATTTGCAACAGTTTATACAGACACAGGTACAACATCAGACGCACCAGCAATTGCATTCTCACAGGGAACGCACACCGAATCAATATCCGCCTCAGATCAAGGCAATCAACCTTATGTTACAGATGGATATTGGAACGATAGCACAGACGGTACAGTCGCAGATAACTATTGTTTAGGTGATGAACAATTTGATTGGTTACTTGCTAAAGTAGCAACAGATTCTGCTACAACATCAGATAGTATATCTACTGGTGTTGTTTACAATAGGACATTTGCTGACAGTCCTACTGTAACAGAAACATTCCTTGTAGGACAAACTAGGGAATTCTCAGAATCATTAACAGCAGCACAAACTTTCGCAGTATTAACATCAATTACTAAAACAGAGACAGTAACAGTAAGTGATTCTGATACATTAGGAATTAATAAAGGAGTTTCGGAAACATTAAATGGATCTGACGCTCTAGATAGTATAAATACAAGTAAAGGAATAACTGATACAGGTAGTATCACAGAGTCCGTAGCACAAGCACTAAGTAAACCAGCAGTAGCTGATACAGCAAGCGCTACAGATGTAGGAATAGGATCAGTACAAGATTATGTAGATCCTACATACCTAAGTGAAGACTATGTTGGTATTGGTTGGAATATTACATAAACATAATTAGGAGATAACAATGTTTAAAAAAGAGGAAACTAAAGCTACAGGTAAGCTTACAGTTGAAATCAAAGACAAAAACGGCCTTGTAAAAGAAACTAGGGAAGTAAAAAACCTAGTAGTACAAGCTGGATTAGATTTTATTGCATCCCGAATGAAGGATACAACAGCCGACGTCATGTCACACATGGGGATTGGTACAGGTAGTTCAGCAGCAGCTTCTAGTGATACAACACTAGGAACTGAAGCAGCCCGTCAAGCTCTTACAAGCACAACAGTTAACAACAACGCAGTTTCTTATGTTGCATCTTTTGCAGCAGGAACAGGTACTGGAGCTATTACAGAAGCAGGTATTTTAAATGCAGCTTCAGGTGGTACTCTACTATGTAGAACAGTATTTTCAGTAGTTAACAAAGGTGCAAGTGATTCAATGACAATTACTTGGACAATAACTATTTCTTAAGGGAAATAAATGGCACTAATACTTCGTAGACTAGGCAGAGTTGAATTAGCTCGTACATTCCATAGGGATATTAAAAACAATAACGACTATTTCCACTTTGCCGTTGGTAGGACAACAGCTTGGGCAGATGATACTGTTCCAGAAACTCCTATTGATTCAGACTCTTATATATCAGAATTTAGAAGAGGCATGATGTTTACGCAAAGAATAGATTCATCAGATGTGTGCTTACTTGCCACAAGAAGAAATTGGACAAGTGGCACCGTCTATGATGAGTATGATGATAATTATTCATCTACAACACAATCTAATTCAGGTGCAACAACATTAGCTGATGCAACATTTTTTGTTGTAACAGATGAATTTAAAGTCTACAAATGTATTAGCAATAATTTTAATGGAACATCAACAGTTAAACCTACAAGTACAGGAACATCTGTATTTGAATTATCAGACAAATATAATTGGAAATTTATGTTTCAAATCTCAGCATCAGACCAAACAAAGTTTTTAGATGCAGAATACATACCTGTTAGAAAATTAACAGGTAATCCACTTCACGATGTTACAGGAGAAGTAGATAGTATTACAATAGACGCAGGTGGTTCTGGTTATACAACAGCACCCACAGTAGTTATATCAGGAGATGGAGACGGTTTAGCAACAGGTACTGCCACAGTAAGTGGAGGAGCAGTTACAGGTGTTACGATTAACACATCAGGCTCAGGATTTAGTTTTGCATTTGTATCATTCACAGGCGGTGGTGGTTCAGGAGCATTAGGAACAGTAAATTTAGGAGACGCAGATTCTCTTCCAGCATTACAAAGTGCTGTAGAAGGAGCATCTATATCAGGAACATTAGATAGAGTAGTTATTACCTCAGCAGGTAAAGACTATGCACAAGGAGATGTTCAAATATCAGTAACAGGAGATGGCTCTGGAGCAGAAGCAAGTGCTTATGTTAATGCAGCAACAGGAGCTTTAACAGAAATAAGAGTTACAAATCCAGGTTCAGGATATTCATACGCAGACATAGTTATTACAAATACAGCAGCTCCAGGAACAAACGCAGCAGCAAGAGCAATTATAAGTCCACAGGGTGGACATGGTTCCAATGCAGTTAGAGAATTGTTTGCACATAATCTGGGAGTTACAGTAAGTTTCTCAGATAACGACAATAGAGATTTAATATTAGGCAATGACTTTAGACAGATTGGCCTAATTAAAAACATTACCACACCAGGTGATGTTGTTTATACAACTAACACAGCTACTGCATGTCATATAGTAAATGTGGCATCAGGGCAAACAGGTAATTACGCAGCAGACGACGAAATTACAACAAACGATGGAGGCAAATTTAAAGTTATACAAATAGATACAACGAATAATAATATCTATTTAACAGCTGAAATTCCTCTTATAACGAATACATCAACTTTAACAAATACTACTCAAAGCATTGCGAGTTTGAGTATAAATAGTTTTACAGCGCCGGAAGTTAAAAACTCTTCAGGCGAAATTATATATTTAGACAATAGATCGCCAATCATTAGATCGGCGGACCAAGTAGAACAAGTAAAGGCATTAATTAGGTTTTAACAAATGGCACTAAATTTAAACGCATCACCATATTACGACGATTTTAGCGACGCTAAAAACTTTCATAGGGTTTTATTTAAGCCAGGTGTAGCTGTACAAGCAAGAGAGCTTACACAATTACAAACACTATTACAAGATCAAATAGGAAAAGGATTTGGTTATGTAATACAAGAAGGTGCAGTTATAACAGGTTGTGCAGAAACAAAATTAGTTAGAGATTGGGTAAAGATATTTGATACAGACAACTCCTCGGTTGCAGTAGATAATAATACTCTAGCTAATTATGTAGGTGATACACTAACAGGCGCAACTACTGGTCTAACAGCAACCATTACAAATGTTGCAACAGGTACACAAGCAGCAGCACCTGCTACTAAGAAATTATATTTCAATTACACAAACGGCCACGCAACATATACAACTTTTCAAGAGTCAGAAGTTCTAACAGTTACTTCCACAGACTCAGGTAGAAATGGAGATACCTTTGTTGTATATACAGGAACCTCAGCAACAGCACCTAAAAACAATTTCTCAGGACAAACAGCAGAATATGTTTTATCAGAAGGTGTTATATATGCTAGAGGCAACTTTATTAAAACAAATAAAATTAGAGCCTTAATAAACAGATATACAGAATTTGCAAATACAGAACTTGGTTTTGTTGTAGCAGAATCAACAGTAGGTTCAGCAACAGATTCATCCTTATTAGATCCAGCACAGGGTTCATTTAACTACAACGCCCCTGGAGCAGACAGACTTCAATTTACAGTAACACTAGCATCATTTGGCACAGGCGAAACAAGGCCTGAAAATTTTTATACTTATATTAAAACAGAACATGGTGGTGTTGTAAGATCTAGAGTAAAAGACAATCCTCTATCAGGTGTAGGACAAGTTCTAGCAAACAGAACTTATGATGAGTCAGGTAACTATACTGTTAAAGGTAATACAATAGACATTAGAGAACATTTACAGAACGCAGCAAATACAAATGGTGGTATATTTCCAGCGGCTAAAGGAGGCAAAAACTCAGCTCTTGTATTAGGAGTATCTCCTGGTATAAGTTATGTTGGCGGTTTTAAAAGGTCTTTACAATCTACAAAAAGATTTAATCTACAAAAACCAAATAACTTTGTTACAAGAGAGTCTATTCCAATATCAACATCCTTTGGTAATTACATACAGATTTCTTATGTTTCAGGAATTTGGGATATAGATGGTGGTGCCTCATTAGATTTATACGATACAGTACAAAACGGAAACGCATCAGCACAAGGTACAAAAATAGGTACAGCAAAAGCTAGGCACTTAGTTTATCAAGATGGTACACCAGGAGCAACAGCAGCTAATTATAGATTGTATGTATATGATATACAAATGACAGGAAACGATTTCCAATCTGTAAAAGGTCTTAGATACGAAAACACAGCAGCAGATGGTGTAGCAAATGCAGTACTAGAAACTAGTGTAGCTGTATTAAAAGAAACAGAACAAAACAAATTATTATTTGCAATGCCAAATAATAACATTAAGACATTAGCATCTGATACAGGTAACACATACGATCATACTTTCCAATACACAAAGGAATATGATGTATCACTAGATGCAAGTGCAGGTAATGTTACAATAACAACAACGGGTGATGAGACATTCCCATATGATGTTACAGGCACAGAATTAACAGACACAATTAAAAAAGCTAATATTATTGTTATCGCTAAAGGTGGTTACACTCAAAACAGCGCTACAATAGCAGCAGGACAATACATAGATTTAACAGCAGGAACATCTTCAGTTACTTGTGCTTCAGCTACTTCAATGACAATAGATTTGGGTGGAGCTGTAACAGTAGGTGGTGGTTCATTAGATGTTAGAGTTTATGTTAATGTATTAAAAACAGACGCATCTCCTGTAGCAAAAGCACTAGTTAAAGACAGATATGTAAAAATAGATACTAGCTCACATGTAAATGCTACAACAGGAATTTATAACTTAGGACTATGTGATGGTTATGAATTGCAATCAGTAACAGCAGGTACTAATTCAGACTATACAACAGGACAAGTAGACTACACAGATCAATTTAGATTTATTAATGGACAGCAAGACAATTTCGTAGGACAGGCAAAAATAGCATTAAAGAGTACAAGTTCATTAAATTTATCCACAAACAAATATATTGTCGTTAAGGTTTCACACTTTACACAAACAATATCTTCAGCAACATTCCATTGTGTAGATAGTTATCCAGTAGATGATACATCTACACCAGCAGCTAACACAATTAGAACAGAAAACATTCCAGTTTATAGATCTAATATTCATGGAGATTTCGATTTAAGAAATTCAATTGACTTTAGACCTAGAGTAATAGACACAGCAACTTCAACTTCTACATTAGGAAGTGCTTCTGTAAATCCAACAGCTAACGAAGATATCGATAGACCAGGTAATGGATTAACAAACCCTGTACCTGTAAAAACATTTACAACAGATTACAATTATTACAGAGGCAAAAATATAAGAGTCATATTAGATGACGACGGACAATTTAGAGTATTAGAAGGAGCTTATTCAGACGATCCTACATATCCTGCAGAGCCAGAAAAATGTATGACGTTAGCAACAGCAGAATTAACACCACATCCTAGTTTATCGCCAAGTGAAGCAAAGAGAGTAGGACGACCTGATTTAGGTTGTACTGTTACACAATTATCTCAGAAACGCTTTACAATGAAAGACATTGGTGTGTTAGAACAACGAATTAAAAACTTAGAATATTACGCATCATTAAATTTATTAGAAAACTTTGCTAAAGATCAAACTATTGTAAATGCTAATGGTGTTGA
>Ga0163179_10001570_pt1 | contig 16087 bp, 15 predicted proteins | sample AtlANTMetagenome_FD_109643 | JGI IMG/M metagenome (GOLD analysis project Ga0163179, IMG submission 109643) | Marine eukaryotic phytoplankton communities from the Atlantic Ocean - Atlantic ANT 2 Metagenome | ecosystem: Environmental > Aquatic > Marine > Oceanic | place: North Atlantic Ocean... | reverse complement strand
TGAGCCCCTGCTGCCCCAACCTTTTCTGAATAAAATGGTCTACAGGATGCGATGCGGATTTTGGAATATCCAAACGCCTGGGAACAATGAAGGCCCAATGTTTTTCCCAGGCTGCCCCTTGAGCAACCCAACGTTCCAACATTTGTTTTTGATCCTCGCTCAACGGCTTGTGTGCCTTCTCAGGAGGCATGACCTCATCGGGATTGACGGACCGGATCCGCTGCAAGAGCAAGCTGTTCTGAGGATCACCAGGGATGACGACCGAATCGCTAGCACCATCACCAAAGACTTCCTCACGCACGTCCAGGCGCAAACCTCCTTTGCGCTGAGCCGGGTCTGGACCATGACATTGAAAACAATGATCGGAAAGGATCGGTAAAATATGGCGGGAAAAGCTCACTTCGCTCGGGTCGCTGAGGAGATTCCCCACCGAAGTCCAAAGCATCATTCCTACACCAAGGATCTGCCGGTATGAAAAATGGTAACGAGCCATACGTGAAGGTTGTTTCAACTTAAGGATTGCCCACCGAGAGAAAAGTCCAAAATTTGCATGGGATCCAGGGTTGTCAGCTTGTCACCCCGACAACGATCCCTTAGCTTGAAACGATGTTCGAGTCGTTGTCGGGAAAATTACAGGGTGTTTTCAAGAACCTCAGAGGTTTGGGGAAGATCAGTGAATCCAATGTATCGGACTCTCTGAGGGAAGTTCGCATGGCTTTATTGGATGCCGACGTAAACTTCAAGGTGGCCAAGCAGTTCATTGAAGATGTCAAGGATAAGGCGATCGGACAGAAGGTCATCCAAAGCATCCACCCGGGTCAACAGGTCATCAAGATCATCAACGATGCCTTGGTTGAGTTGCTCGGATCCACGCATGCTTCTCTGGAAATTGACCCCAAACCATCCAGTATCATGATGGTGGGTCTCCACGGTGCCGGAAAAACCACTTCCAGTGGCAAGTTGGCCAAGTGGCTGTCCAAGCAAGGCAGGAAGCCCATGCTGGTGGCTGCTGATGTGTATCGTCCTGCGGCCATGGACCAACTCGAAACCCTTGGCAAACAACTCGAGATACCCACCTTGGTTTGTCGAGGGGAAAAGAACGTGCTGGTCATTGCGCAAAAGGCACAATCCCATGCTGCCGAGCAGGGCTGCGACGTCCTTATTTACGATACTGCTGGAAGACTTCAAATCGACGAAGTTCTAGTCGAGGAACTGGTTCAGCTTAAAAACAAAATTAACCCTCAGGAGATCCTTTTGGTGTTGGATGCGGCAACCGGCCAAGAGGCAGTCAATGTGGCCTCTCACTTTGATGAAGCACTCTCCATTAGCGGTTCGATTTTAACAAAGCTGGATGGTGATGCACGCGGAGGTGCGGCCCTCAGCATGAAGTCCGTCACTCAAAAACCGATTAAATTTGCCGGGGCCGGGGAAAAACTCGAGGACTTCGAACCCTTTCACCCCGAGCGCATGGCAACCCGCATTCTGGGAATGGGCGACGTTGTTAGTCTGGTCGAAAAAGCGGCAGAAAACGTCGATATCGACGAAGCCAAGAAGCTTGAGGAGAAGATGCGGAAAGGGGAATTCAACCTGGACGATTTTCTCGATCAGCTCAGGCAGATGAAACGCATGGGCCCGTTGGAATCGATCGTTAAAATGTTACCAGGAGGCAGCGACATGATCGGAGGAGCCGATTTGTCAAAGCAAGAGAAGGAATTCCGCAGAATGGAGGCCATGATTTGCGCCATGACGCCTCAAGAACGGCAGCGTCCACAAATCCTCAATGGCCGGCGGAGGCAGCGCATTGCAAATGGTAGCGGTGTACGTGTGGCAGAACTCAACAACTTGCTTCAGCGATTTGGGCAGATGCAAAAAATGATGCGCAAAATGGGCAAGATGCAGAAGATGATGGGTAAGATGGGTGGCAAAATGGCCGGTAAAATGGCAAGCCGAATGGGTAGCGGCTTCCGTTTGCCGCGTTGAAAACGGCATGGTGCAGTTGAGAACGATTTTCAAGTCCTTCCACGCCATGGAAGCACACATGATCACAGCAAGACTTCGAGCTGCAGGTTTCCAGGCAACCGTCATAGGTGAACTGGCAGCCCTCAGCACAGAAGGCGGCTCATTGGCGACAGGCGGTATCCGGATTCAGGTGCCAGCTGCCGAGCAAGAGGAAGCCCGCTCGCTCGTGGATGGCTTGCTCAACCACCCGCCTGAAGAGGATTCACCGTATCGCTCATGGGAATAAGTCAAAAGAAGGTTCAAGCCCTGGCAGCCATCCTCAAACGAGGAGAACTCAAATGGGATGCAGCCTCCCTTGAGGCCCATGCAGGAGATAAGTGGTTTGCCAGCTCTTTGCCCGAAGTGGTGGCCCTTCCACGAACCACGGCCTCAGTCGTCAAAATTCTCCAATTCGCAGATCGACACCGAATTCCGGTTACCGCCAGGGGAGCGGGCCATGGCTATGTGGGAGGGTGTGTTCCTGTCCAAGGGGGAATCGCGCTGTCTTTGGACAAGATGAACCGGATCCTCGAGATCTCAAGTGCGGACTTCGTGGCTGTGGTGCAACCCGGAGTCAAAACAGCGGCTTTACAGGAAAAAGCCGAAGCTCAAGGGCTTTTTTATCCCCCTGATCCAGCCAGCAGGATGGATTGCAGCTTGGGAGGCAACATCGCAACCAACGCGGGGGGCCCACGCTGCCTGAAATACGGTGTGACGCGTGATTACGTGCTGGGCTTGGAAGTGGTCCTGGCTAACGGTAAGATGCTTCAGCTTGGTGGGCGTACCCACAAGAACAAAACAGGGTTCGATCTCCACAGAATCTTTGTGGGCTCCGAGGGCCTTCTGGGAATCGTCACGCTAGCAACGCTCAAATGCCTGCCTCTTCCTCCATACAGAGCCGCCCTGTCGGTTGGCATCGACAGCACGACCACGGCTGCGTCCATTCTAGGACGGGTGTTCAAAGCAGGTTTTTTGCCCAGTGCACTTGAAATAGCCGATCGATTCACCTTAGAGGCTGCCACGAAACGCACCGGCTCAAAAATGTTTCACGGCTGCCTGGCCCATCTCATTCTCGAACTGGATGGTCAACCGGCATCGGTACGCTCGGACCTACGCGCCTTGAAAAAACTCATCGGTGAGTTTCGTCCGAAATTCATTCACCAAGGCCTTGGAAACGAAGGATGTGAGGCAATATGGCGGATTCGACGGGAGTTTTCTTACGCACTACGGGATACGGGACTCACCAAACTAAATGAAGACATCGTGGTTCCCAGAGGCAGGTTGGTGGCACTGTTTCAATTTACTGAAAAGCTTCAGAAGAAATATCAAATTCCCGTGGCGTGTTTCGGCCATGCAGGGGATGGGAATATTCACGTCAATGTCATGATCGATCGGACATGTCGTGAGCAAGAGATAAGAGGTGAAGCGATGCTCGATACCCTGTTTTCAAAAATCATACAATGGCAAGGCTCCATCACCGGAGAGCACGGAATCGGCCTTGCGAAAAAGCCTTGGTTTGACCAAGCCGTTGGAGGTGAGGCCTACCAGCTTCATCAGACCCTCAAAAATGCTCTGGATCCAAAGGGTATTTTGAACCCCGGGAAATTTGTTTCCTGACCGTTTTTTCCTAAGCTCCAAAAACAATGCTGGAGTGAGCACCGTAGAAGGCGTCAGTAGGTTCGCCAGAGCGAAGGGAAAAAGAGAACCAGTATGGCAAAGATCTCCAGCCTCCCCACCGCCATCAAAATAGCCAGGAACACTTTTGTCCATGGATGCAGTGAGGCATATGTCTCAGTGGGTCCCAAATCTCCAAGGGCTGGGCCGATGTTCATGAGCATCGCGATCGAGCCAGATAAACAGGTAAACACATCCAATCCTGGCTCAAGAGCACTCAAAATCAGCGTACAAATGCCTATAAGTACGGCCGAGATCGCGATAAAGAACATGGTTTGTTGCTGAACTTCTTCATCAATATTGTTGCCGTTCAAGCCTACATATCGAATCACCTTGGGCCTGAAACTCTCATTTAATTCTCGACGAACTGTTCTGAAGAAAACGATCCAGCGGCTTACCTTGATTCCTCCCGTGGTGGACCCGGCACAACCGCCAAAAAGCATCAGACCCACTAAAAACATTATCGTGAAAGGTGGCCATTGATCGTAATCATCAATCACAAAGCCTGAGCTTGTCATCAACGATACCACCTGGAAGGAGGTGTAGCGAAAGGACTGCTTGAGGGAAAGTTCCTCTGAAAAACTCGCGTTATATAAAGAAAGCAACAGGATCGAAAAGACCAGCAGTCCAATAAAATATTTTGTTTCCTCCTCTTTTTTCCATCGATCAAACCGACCCCGTAACAACCATGCGTAAAGCATGAAGCTAACACCGCCAATCACCATAAATAGCATTGCCCAGATTTCAATAAAGGCACTATTGTAATAATCTAAACCGTTATTGCGAGGACTGAACCCCCCCGTGGAAATGGTTGTAAAGGTGTGACATACTGCATCGAAAACGGGCATACCAAAAGCTAGGAACCCCAAAAACAGCACTAGGCTGAAAAAAAGATAAATTTGCCACAGCCGTATTGCGACATTGTGAATACGAGCTTGAAGGCCACCTCCCTCTTTCGCTGAAGACTCATGCCGAAAAAGAGCTTTGCTGCCAGCACCCAAATAAGACAGAACCGCCACAAAAAGCACCAGAATCCCCATGCCTCCCAACCATTGTGTCAGGCATCGCCATAAAAGAATGCCTTGGGGAAAAACCTCCAAATCATCAATGATCGATGCACCCGTTGTTGTGAACCCGGACATGGACTCAAAAAACGCATCGCAGAATCCCATCTTGGGTTCGCTGAACATATAAGGTAACGATCCAAACAAGGCACAAATTAGCCAACTGGAGCCTACGATAGCCATGGCTTCTTTCCTGAGCACCTCCCGGCCGGAGCCTCGCCCCATCCAAAGGAAAAGTAGACAAGCACCGAGATTGATTCCGACCGAAATGCTCAAACCCTCCACCGAATCGAGTTGATCGTGCCGAGCGTCAAATCGATAGGCATAGCCCAAACAGATGGCTTGAGTGAGACCAAGAAACAAGAGAAGAAGACCAATGATTTTGCTGAGAAGACGAAAGTTCATCAGCGTGCAAACATTTTCACCAATGGCTTGCGACCTTGATGGGTCACGATAGCATAGACTGTATCCTCGGCCTGGAGCAGATCATCTCCATTGGGCACAAAAGCAATTTGATCGCGCAGCAGAGCCACTAATGCGGACCCTTTGGGCCACTTGATGTCTGCCACCTTTTGATCCAGCAATTTCGTTCCCAATTTAACGCTACACTGAATCACTTCAACGCCCCCCTGAAGTTCGGAAACTTTGTGATACTTCCCCGTATCCATAAAACGAAGAAGATCTCGGTTCGCAGCAAGGCGAGGGCTAACCGCAGCCAATAGCCCCAATCGTTGACGATTGCGATAAATGGCGTCCGCGTAATCTGCCCGGTGGATCAATGTGAGACAATATTCGCTACCAATGCTTTTAGCCTGCAAACAGGCCATGACGTTATCTTCATCGTCCGGACTTACTGCGATGAAAAAATCCGCTTCGTTGACCTGTTCTTCCTTGAGCTGTTGCAAAGAAGTGGCATCCCCATGGATTATGACCGAATCCTGCAGGAGTGCAGAAAGTCTACGGCATTCCTGTTCGCGCTTTTCCATAATACGCACCTGAACACCGTAAGCCTCCAGCATTTGAGCCACCGCAAAAGCATACTCTCCTCCCCCAAAAATCACCGCCTTGAGATCTTTTTTTCTCCTTGCCCTGGGATCCAAGGTGGTCACCATTTGGTCAAGCAAGGCAGGTTCCCCCGATAGAGTGACCAGATCCCCAGCCATCAGGTAATCCTCCCCCCCAGGAATGTGATTTTCACCATCGCGATAGATGCAGGCTACCCGAACCCGATCTGGAAGCTTAAGTTTGAAAATAGGCACACCGATCGCAGTGCTTTCCGGGGAGACTTTGTATTGATGCAGTTCAATCCTTCCTCGAGCAATTTCTTCTACTAAAAGGCCCTCAGGATTCCTCACAAATTTCACCAGTTCCACGGCAGCCAATCGTTCTGTGCTGAACAGGTAATCGATGCCGAATTGTGCCCTGAAGTCAAATAACCACTCCTCACGCTGAACTCCGGCATGCACGCGAGCTACGGTTTTTGAAGCACCCATGGATTTGGCAATGGAGGCTGCCACCAGGTTGGTGTAGTCGCGGCTGGTAAGGGCAAGAAAAAGGTCACACTCACTCGCATTGGCTTCAGCCAGCACGGTGGCAGAAGCTCCGTTGCCGCAGATGACGCTGGCATCGAGGCTTTCGTCAAGATCCTCTGCTGAGGGTTCTTCACGCTCAATGACGGTGATGTTATGCAACTGGGTAGAGAGGCTTTCGGCTAAGTGCTTTCCCACCTCACCTGCACCCACAATGATAATATTCACTGGAAAGGATTCAAAGGGATGATGCAGTAAGTTTCCAGTCCTTTTGTAAGGAGGAGGGCCTGCAGTCTCCAGCTCAGCATTCGTTAAAACTCGCGACTTTTGATCAGCTTTGAGCCATTTCCGCTTTTTCTGCCCCCTGCGATGGCAAGCGCCTCAAACAAGAAACGGGATCTTTCAGTGGGCCAGGCATAAGAGCCGGATGCCCAGGCCATGCAGGAGCTTGTGGACGCGACATTTGACGATAAGAGTGGAGAAACCCCTGACTGATATACGTTCCCGAAGGAGTCAACAAAGCATGCGCCTCAGGCAGGCGATAGAAGGGAATCGTGGGATATCGGTGATGAATCCAATGATAACCTTCATTATGCTTGAAGAAATTATCCCATACCGAAACGTTGGATCGGGCCCCTGAAAGAGTATTGTGGTGCTCTTCAATTTCCGACCAATACTGAAAAATGGGAAAGGACCAAACCAACGGAATAATCCAATAAACCGCTAATAACTCCCATGTCCCGGTTAAAATAAATATCGCCGCAACTGGCACCCAAAAGGCGGCAAGTTGTAGACGACTCGACCAGGAATCGAAATCGGGGCCACTTTTGAGGTAATACCAGGTGGGGCCTCCTAAAAATGGTTTCAGGAACCAGATGTAAAACATGTTGGGCTTGGTCGCCGTTAACCCATATCGATGGTAGTCGTGCATGGTCACGTCTTTCGCACCCATAAGGTTACTGTGATGCAGGAGATGTTCCTGTTGAAATCCTTTTAAGGTCTGAAAGAAAGGATACGCATAGACGCTTTGAAGGAGGTAGTGCAGCCTTTTGGATGAAAACAAGTTGTAATGGGAAGCCTCATGAAGCAGTGCTTCTCCAAGGCAAAATTGAAGGTAGCCTATCATCCAAACTGACAGCAGGGTCATCCACCATTGGTCGACCCATAAAGAGAGCCAGGCGATGGATATAATGAAAGCCCAATCCCGGCATATGGCCAAACAGCCTCGAAGCGTGCTGCGCTCAACAAAATCTTTGGCTTGTTTTTTACTCCTCAAGATGGCGAATCATAGGCTTTGGCTCGATCGATGGGTAATTTTTCCCCTGAAAAAGCCATGAGTGACGATCTAAACTTGGGTTAATAAAAAATACGAGGCAAGTTTTGACAAGGACTGATCACACCATGTTCCACGATACGTATTCCATAAAATGTGCGGCATTCCGATGGTTTGGAATTGGGTCCTTGTGTTTACTCATCGGATGCGGAGAGTCACCGCCCGAAGCCAAACAGGACTCGAAGCAAGGTTTGATTGATATCCTCACGGTGAATGAGCCCTTGCGCTACATGGGTTCCAGACTCACAGATTCATCTTGGGCCAAAGTGACTTTTCCTGCGACACCAGAAACAGTCGACCCTTCCACGTGGACACCAGATGGACCCACCATTCAACGCTATCAAAAAGCGGACATTATTTTGCTCAATGGCGCCCGTTATGCCCAGTGGATCGAACAAGCAGCTCTCCCAATCACGAGAGTTTTCAACACCACGGAAGCTTACAAGGAGCGCTGGATCCAACGTTCGAGCGCCACCACTCATCAACACGGCCCTGAAGGAGAACATGACCATGGTATCTATGCCCCCATGACATGGCTTGATTTTCAATTAGCAGCAGATCAGGCCACATCGATCGCCAAAATTCTCTCGGATAGATGGCCGGATCATGCCGCCAAAATTCAGACTCACCTGGTTTCGCTAAGAGCTGACTTGCTGCAACTGCACCATTCCATGTTACCTATTGCCACAAAGCTCAATGGAGTTCCTCTTCTGGCTTCCCATCCTATTTATGAATATCTAGCGAAAGCTTACCGCCTGAACCTTCGTGCCATGCACTGGGAACCAGAGGAACTTCCCCGACCCGCCCAATGGGAAGCATTGGATGCCTTACTGAAATAACATACAAGCCATGTGATGCTTTGGGAGGATACCCCGATCCATTCCATCGCACAACGGCTTGAGGAGCGTGGAATTCAAGTCGTTGTTTTCAGACCTCAGGGAGGTCCCACCAAAAATGAGGGTTTCTTGGAAGTGATGCAGGATAATCTGAAATCACTGGAAGGCATCCAAGCTCGCTGATGTATGGATCATTGGAGAACTCCAGATCGATCCAACCCGACCTCCCGCACAAGACCAGGCCTTGCGATCAAAAAACAACCGAGAGTTCTACGACTCTCGATTGCTGTGCTCGCCGTTTTTAAGTGAGATAACGAACCTTTAGGGCGTCACATCCACATCAATTTCCTGGGGCTGAGGCTTTGATTTCTTTGGAACCCGCACCGTTAAAAGCCCTTCTTTGAATTCTGCCTTGATGGTATTGGATTCAACTTCTGCGGGTAGGGAAAACTTTCGGGTAAAGCTCCCGTAGGAACGCTCCAAGCGAAGATCTTTTTCAGAACCCTCAGTGGAGGGTGGTTTCCTTTCACCCTTGAGGGTTAACACTCCCTGATCCACCTTGAGCGTAAAATCCTCTCTGGATAGACCGGGAAGTTCTGCCTCCAAAAGATATTGCTGATCCTTTTCTTTGATGTCCATGGCGGGGACCCAGGGTTGTTGGGCTGTTTGGCGCAGTCCATTGGACGCGCTTGAACCCAAACTCAACAATCCACTCCAAGGAAACGATGAAACTTCCAGATCAGGGAATGAATACCAGCTACGATTTACTTGTGTCATATTTTTCATTATTGCCTTTCTTGCTTGAGTTGTTTGCTTAGCCCCGATGGAGAGGCTTTATGCATTTCCTATAACAGGAGTCATCTAACATTTTTTATTCCAATTTTTAAAATGTCCTTTTTTCCTTATTTGCAACTATTTAGGAATTTTCTAAAATTTTATTCCACTATAAATAAGTGCCATTTTGGCACTTATTGGGCACAATGTCTCGCAGCGACTCATTTAAATCTGGCAATCATGCGAGAGACTCCGGCTCGCGAATTTAAAAACGCTTGGCCAGGCTTCATGTTGAATCCATGATGATGGACGCCAGCCATGCACTCCGAGGGATTGATTCAACATCTCAGATCAGGCAATCGTGCTTACGGCACCGCCATTTTAACCGCCTCCCCTCTTTGGCCGCCTCTGGTAGCAAAGACAGGCCTCGATTTTGTTTTTATCGACTCCGAGCACATCGCTCTGGACCGACAGGAACTTTCATGGATGTGCCGCACTTACGAAGCACTTGGACTGCCACCCTTGGTTCGTATCGCTAGCCCAGACCCCATACTCGCATGCCAGGTCCTAGATGGTGGCGCCTGTGGTTGCGTCGCCCCCTATGTGGAAACACCTGAGCAAGTAAAAGCGCTTGTGGGGGCCGTCAAGTGGCGTCCGCTCAAAGGAAAAAAACTTGAGCAATTTTTAACTCAAGGTGCAGAACTGGAACCCGATCTCAGGCAATATTTGGAGGAGCGAAACCGCAAACACTGGTTATTGGTCAATATCGAAAGCCAGCCGGCAATCGATCAACTGGATGCTATTTTAGACGTACCCGGTTTGGATGGCATCCTTATCGGACCCCACGACTTGTCTTGCAGTCTGGGTATACCGGAACAATACGAAGATCCTCGGTTCGAACGAGCCGTCAAACGCATCATAAGCAAGGCCCGCAAGCGAAACATGATTGCAGGGAATCATTTCTGTGAATCCATGCAGCTACATGCCAAGTGGGCCGCATTCGGAGAAAACCTGATCATTCGTAGTAATGACCTTTACTTGTTCTCTCGAGCCCTTCGAGAGGAGATCCACCAGATGAAATCCATTTTGGGCGATGATCCCTCAATGCAGTCTGAACCCCAACCACTAGTGATTTAATGAAAGACAAGGAAAGAACTGTCACCCCGAAAGGCCCTCGCATCGACGATGGCACCCTCCTACGCCTCAAACGATGGAATACACCAAGTGTTTACAACGGATGGGAGCTGATCACCCGCCACGATGCCTCCAAGGAAGCCTTCAACTTGGAGGAAACCCGCGATTTCATGCCAGAACTTGGCCCTATGGTGGGATATGCCGTCACGGTTGTCATCGAACCCTCAAAAGAACGGCATAAAAAACAACGGCCTGATGCCTGGTCGCAATACCGTCGATATGTCGCTAATCAGGACGGCCCAAAAGTGGTTGTCATCCAGGACAAGGACAAGCCTGGTGTAATTGGTTCCTTCTGGGGCGAGGTCAATGCCAACATTCATCGATCATTGGGGTGTGTGGGCACCATCACCGATGGCGCTATTCGAGATTACGAAGAAATGAAGCATTGCGGCTTCAAGGCGCTCGCACGACGTCTTTGCGTCGGGCACGCGCATGCGTGGCCTATTGGCTGGGGTGAGCCTGTTGAAGTTTTTGGGTGCGTCATCCAACCTGGGCAGCTTATTCATGCCGATCAGCATGGGTTTTTGGCCATTCCACCCGAAGATGAAGCTGCGCTCCTGAGCGCGACATCGACCATGGATCGTCATGAATGCCAGACGGTCATCGCCGCCGCGAGATCCCGCACTCAGAGTGTTGATGATCGGTTGGATAAAATAGACGATGCGGCAAGGACTTTCGCTGAACGAGTCAAGACGGAGGGTCGCTCAGCAGGTGAATGGGGCTGATGCTTTTACTCCCAAGCAAGCCTTGCCCAAAACACTTGACTCGCATAAAAGTGGAGGGTGCCCAATCCTCTTCCTATCAGAAGGCTTTACCGATTTGATCGAGAAAAACGCCCGTCGAATTTTCATGGACTCAGATACGCGTACTTACCTCTCCTGCTGTTGGTAGGCTGTCAGTCCCCCTCTTTCAGCCAACAGCCCATCTGGGAGCCAGAAAGCAGGCCTGTCGAACGTATTTCTCAAGGGGCAGGCGAAGGCCCTGCATGGCACCCAGAGAAAGGCATCCTATTCAGCGGAGAGGGAAGCATCTTGATTTGGAAGCACGATCAAAAGGTTCAGGCACTCGTCAAGGATGGCGGAACCAATGGCCTGCTTTTCGATCATGAAGGAAGACTGCTCACCTGCGAACCCTTGAATCGCAGAGTAAGAAGACTGGAGTCGGACGGATCCTGGACGACATTGACCTCTGACTACAATGGGCTGGCCTACAATACACCCAATGACATCACGGTGGATGCTGCAGGCAATATCTTCTTTTCGGATCCCCGCTACGGAGATCGAGATAGCATGGAGATGCGAGATGATTCGGGACGTGCCATCGAAGGAGTTTATTGTATTCGCCCCAATGGCACCGTCGATCGTGTGATCACTCATGAGGTGGACCGCCCAAATGGCGTCCTGGTTTCAGCAGACGACAGCTTCCTTTATGTTGCGGACAATAACAACAACCAGTCAGATGGAGCTCGAAAACTCTGGCGCTTCGACAAGGAAGCAGACGGCAGCTTGGACATCAGCTCCCAAAAACTCATCTTCAATTGGAAGACATCCCGCGGCCCGGACGGAATGACGCAAGACGCGCTGGGACGCATCTACGTTGCTGCCGGGGTCAACCGCAACAAGCTCCCTTATGAAACCAGGCTTCCTTATCCTGCGGGGATATTCGTATTTTCACCCTCTGGGGAATGGTTAGGACACCTACCCATACCCCATGACGAAGTCACCAATTGTGCCTTCGGGGGTCCCGATCTTCGCACGCTTTACATCACAGCTGGGGGGCATTTATGGACTATCAGAACAGCTTATGCAGGGGCCATACCATGGCCAGCGCCCTCTCCCTGAAATTCCAGATTGTAGCTGATTCGTGCTGAAGTATCATCCATTTGTTCGTTATCCCAAGTATTTCGGGATTCTGCTGGCGCTTTTTTCGCTCTGGGCCTTACAGGACCTGCCGAACCTTTCCTTTTCACGGAACCTTGAATCACTCCTATCCGTTGATGCTCATCAGTATCAATCCTATGAAAAATTGAAGGGGGTACTGGATGATCAGGAGGTTTGGATCATCACCATGGAAACACCCGACGGTATTTTCAATCCACAAGGGATTATGGCACTCCATGAGGTCTCTGAAAGGCTCATGAGCCATGAGGAGGTGATCGACATCAAAAGTTTGACTCATTCAATACGCCCGATTCGCCAAGGTTTTTCTCTGGAAATGGTGCCCATGGCGTCGATTGACCAACTGGATCCAATTACTCTTCAGGCATTAAAAACCTATGCCTTGTCCAATCCCCTCATGCGCCAGGTAATGGTTTCCAAAAATGGCAATGATGCACTGATCACCCTCACCCTGAACCACCAGAAAGCAAGGAAAGGAGCCAGCCTTAATCTCAGGAAACTTCAACAAGAACTAGCTCCCTGGACCGAACAAGGATTTGTTTTTCGTTATCTAGGCCTCGCCCTTGCAGCAGAGGAAATGAAACGATCTCTTGCACACGATTTGAGCATCATGCTTCCCATACTCAGTTTCTGGACCCTCGGCCTCCTTGTATGGTTCAAGCCCAACCTACGATTTTTGATTTATCTGTGCCTGCAGACCATCTTCACCACTTCATTGGGCGTTCTATGGTTTCGTCAGCAAGAGGCCGGACTTTCAGTGGAAACGTTTCTTTTGCTGCCTATCTGGGCAGTCGTTCAGTGGATGGCCTTGCTTCACATTGTCGCTGCCTGCGATGAAGCTGGCAAAGAAGGCGCTCCCTATCCCGTTGCCCTGGGAATTCAGCGCATCTTTGTCCCTTCGATGTTGGTTTGTTTGACTACCATGGCAGGATTCCTGTCCCTCAGGAGCAGTGATCTGCGTTGGGTGCAGGAAGCAGGAAGCATGGGGTGCTTTGGGGTGTTGATTATCTATCTGGCCACTTTTGGACCGGGGCTGGCTTGGCTGAGTTTTTTATACACTCCAGATGGCAGGCAGGATCCAGCCGAGCAATGCAAGGCACTATCTCTGATACCCCGACTCAGTTTATACATCGGAATTGAACGTAGACGGACATTGCTCACTCTGACCTTCGGATCTCTGATCGGGCTGACAGGTCTTGGTCACTGGGTCATCGATATTGATATCAAAGCCTTCCTGGCCAGACATATGGAAACACGCAAGGCCTTGGAATATTTCGATTCGGTTTATGGAGGGGCCAACCTGGCTCAATTGACCATTGACACAGGACGCGCTGGAGGCATTCAGGACCGCGTATTTCTGGAGCACTTGTGGGAACTGACCAGAACCATCAACCAGCATTCTGAAGTAACAGCTGCCTACAGTTACCCGCAAATCATCGCCATAATGAATGAAGCATGGGAGGGAGGTGAACAAGATTTCCTGAAGTTACCCAAGTCAGACTTTCTTCTAGCCAGTTTCACTTCCTTACTCAATGCGAAGGGCTTCCCCTTCATGGAAGCACTCAAAGATCCAGAGGCACGAGAAACCTATCTTTTAGTTCGAACCGCTGATCAACCCACCAAGGACTACATCGCTCTAGTAGAACAAATAAAGGACCTCGCACACTCGAGCCTGCCAAATAATTGCTTGATATCGGCAGAGGATGCCTTGGATTCCATAAAAATGGCGGATTATCGTATCAGCAGAAGCATTTATGATTCCATGATAGGGTGTGCCTTCATGTTATTTTTAATATTGGGCACCCTCTGGAGATCCCCATTGCTTGCTGGAACTGTTGTCGTCACCAATGGACTTTTCATGTTGGCGGTCATCGGTTCAAGCACCTGGTTAGGCATTCCCATAAACAGCTTGAGCTGCTTTCTGGGAGCCGTCGCTTTTGGTATTGCCATTGATGATGGCATTCATCTCACTGGGTATTTCAGGCAGCTTCTTAGAGAGCAGGTTCCCTCTCAAAAGGCCATTAAAAGGGCAATTCAAGCGAAATGGAGACCGATGTTTTTTACGAGTTTGCTACTCGCTGGGACCTTTCTATCCACGGCCTTGATTGCCTCAATCCCAGCGGTGCAGATTTCCGCATGGCTGGGTATGGCCTGTTTCTTGGTGGGTCTAGGGGCCAACCTATGGATTGTTCCAGCACTCCTCTCAGGGTCGCAGGGCAGACAAAAAAAAGAGTCGACCTGAGTTGGCCGACTCGCATTGTTCTTGTTTTGTGTCGTGAAAATCAACGACCCTCCATCATGTTGCTTGGAAGGCCACTGCCCCAACCCCTTGGCTGATTCCATGGACGGGCAGATGCATTTTCTGGATCAGGAGTCGAACAGGCTGACAGAGCACCCAGCAACAAAAAGGCAGCAAGAATAGGTTTTAACCAGTGCATGGAGCAAGCTAGTCTATTCAATAAGCAACGATATCACCCACTTGAATGTCGGACTGAGCCCAGCCTGGAATGACGTTAGCTATGGAGCGGTTCTCTTCAACAGAAGAAATTAGAAGCTTGCCAATCAATTTACCTTCGCGGCTGACAAGTAACTCACCATTTTCCCTGGCACCATGCTTCTCACCAACATTCACGATCACAAAACCCCAGTCTGAATCGATGGCCTGCACGTTTCCTTCGAGACCATCGCGCATCACTACCTTCTGGGTAGGTCCAACAAAACGCCCGAGTTCATATCGCATTTGGTCCATCTGCCGCAGTAAAACTGTTTTTTCGTCATTGATCGCGGCAATTTCATCGTGAGCATCTGAAATCCGTTGTTTCATCGTGTACACGTATTGCTGGTCGACCCCAAGGGCTATCCAACTTTGCAACTCGCGCCTCGCATCAAGGAGTTGATCCGTCACTTCACTGAGTTGTGTATCCAGCTCATCACCTCGAGCCCGCTGCTGCCCCAAAGCTGTCATGGCATTTTTGAGGGAATCTTTGACGTCGGTGAGCTCTGCGAGCCGTGTCTCAGCCAAATCTTCGGCTTCTTGTTGGGCTCTCTCGGCAGAGCGTTGAGCTGATTCTGCCTTGGTTCTGGCATCCTGCGCAGAGACCAGCTCGCCTTGAAGGGAGGTGATGCTCGGCTTGGTCTTTCCCCAGAGAATGGCGAGGATTAAGACACTCAATATGATGACGATTATGTGACCCGCTTTTGACATGTTATTTAGTGAAAGTTACCTTAAAGAGAAGATTTAACGAAAAGTTATGGGCATGTCAACTATCAGCATTGGTTGGCTTCAACTCAACCTAGGCCTCAGCTCAAAATCCTTTTTCCTTCACTCAAGAAAATACCTTGAAAGTTCATCTTGAGCGCATCTGCATTGCTTGCTTTGGAGAGAGCCTCTTCTTCCGTGACGAGGCGATCCTGCACCAGCTTGAACAAAGCCTGATTGAAATTCTGCATACCATCTTCTCCCCCGGTCTCAATACCAACGCTTAGCTTTTCGAGTCGGTTTTCCTCAATAAGTTTGCGCATCGTGGGTGTATTAATCATGACCTCAATAGCAGGTATGACCCCACCCCCTGCTCGACCAACCATTCGCTGACAGACGACCGCTTTGAGTGTCCCAGCCAATTGTCGTCGGATTTGATCCCGCTCTTCAGACCTGAAAAAGTCCAAAATACGAGTCACGGACTGGGCAGCATTGGTTGTATGAAGAGTGGAAAGAACGAGGTGCCCCGTATCTGCTGCACTCATTGCAGCGGAAAAACTAATTGAATCCCGCATCTCACCAATCATG
>Ga0163179_10001569_pt1 | contig 16093 bp, 14 predicted proteins | sample AtlANTMetagenome_FD_109643 | JGI IMG/M metagenome (GOLD analysis project Ga0163179, IMG submission 109643) | Marine eukaryotic phytoplankton communities from the Atlantic Ocean - Atlantic ANT 2 Metagenome | ecosystem: Environmental > Aquatic > Marine > Oceanic | place: North Atlantic Ocean... | reverse complement strand
GGCGGTCGGGTCATACCCTGCCAGGCGCGGATCAAAGACCAGGTGATACTGGCTGCTCCGTGCGACAAAGTGCCCCGCGACTTCCTCTGCAAACACCACCGCGCGCTCGTCCAACCCCTCGCCTTTCGGGTGGAGCGAACGCATCGGATCGCTGTCGCCTTCAAACCCAAGCGCCTGCTCAAGCGTCGGCCGTAAATCGATCGTGCTGACCGGCGCCGAGACACGCTCTCCCTTCGGCCACCCCGGTCCAGAGATCACAAAAGGTACGCGAAACGACCCGCCGTACGGTGCGTTCACGGCGCTCAACAACCCGTGGTCGAGCAAGTCCTGCCCATGGTCACCGACAACCACAAGCGTGGTGCGATCTAGCAGGCGCTGTTCTTCCAACTGGGCGATGACGTGGCCGAGTAAGAAATCGCTATACGCAACGGTGTTGTCATAACAGCCAGTGACCACCGCCCGTTGCGCCTCTGGAATAGTCACCCCATCAAACAAGGCAGCGTTGGCCTCCAGAAGCCGCGCGTACTCGGGACCGACCATCAGATTTCCCGCCTGGTCGGTCGTCATCTCGACCGGGAAAGCGTCGAAAAACTCTCCACCCCAAACCCTGTCGGACATCGTGGGCTGCACCGCAATGCCCTGAAAATCAAACGGCGAACACGATGCGTAGAGGTTTCGAAACGGACCAGGCGCGACGTACGGGTGCACTGAACCGCCGAATTCCATGAGCAGCATCCAGCGTCCATCGGCGCGTCTGTCCCCCAGCCATTCAATGGCCTGGCCGAACGCTTGATCTGGGCTGAACATATCAGCGCTCTCAAATCCGTAAGCGAGCCCCAAAGCGGCGGGGTCCATCAGCGAGCTGTAAAAGGCCGCGGTGTGACGCCCCGACTGCCTAAAATCCTGTCCCAGCGATCCCAGGCGTTGGTTCTGAACGTAGGTTGTCGGAGCTGTGCCTTGAATCTCAGCAGGGTGCCGCCCCGAGAGCAAGCCGGTCATGGCTGGCCGAATATCGTTCGCCGCCGTGTACGCGTGTTCGTACAACGTCCCTTCGTCCGCGAGTCTCGAGAGATTTGGCGTCGTATCGCGCGTATAGCCATAGGGGCTCGTGTGATCAGCCCGCACACCGTGTAGCACGACCAGAATGACATTCTGCGCGGGCTCTGCAGGGCTACACCCCAGCGCCACAGCACATAGACCGAACATCCCGCATCGCGTCCAGCCGCTCATCGCGTCATTCCAGAAACCTGCTCGAGATACACCCCAAGTTCCAGCGCGCTCACCCGTTGGTCCCGATCTAAATCAATGGACTGAAGTAAAGACTCGTCCCCGGAAAACCTCGCGAGTTCTCGCGCGTCGAGCTTGCCGGAGCCATCAGAATCAAAACGCTGGAGCGCCTCTGCCCAAACCTCCTCACGATCTGGGTAGGTAGACCAATAAAAGAAACCGCGGTTCGCTCCAGGCGCGAACCAAAAGCTGCTGCCGATGATGACGACGACGGCCACACCCAGCGCCAAAAGTCGCGTGAAAGAAGGCCGCTGTTCGCTCATTCGGTCCGGAAGCGCTCCTGAAGAGAGCGTAGCATCATGGGAGAATTAGTCCGGATTCGCCCTCGCGCGATGTCCAGCGCCCCCGGCATCTGCCCATGCAACACCATGCGGACGAACAAATCTGGAGTGCATTTCAACACGCAATCGGCGCGCTCCACCGTACGTCCTTCGGCGATCTGACAGTTCTCACTGTCCAAAGAAAGCGTCCAACGCTCATCTCCAATGGAGAGATAATAGGTGACCGTATCCTGCCCTGAATCAGGGATATAACGACCCGGTAAAGCCTCTAGAATCGACCGTACTCTCGACATCGATTTCAACCCCAACGACCGACAGACGCAACTTCACAGTAGAATGCGCTAACACACACCTAATGTCGACCCCCTAAACTCTCCGAAGCCATGACTCGCGCAGACGCAATGCAGGAGACAAAAAGAGATATGCCAGTTCGCACCCTGCTTATCGCATTAGCGACATCTCTTCTTTGTTCCTGTACAAACCCGCCATCCTATCTCACAAACGCGCAGGTCTGGTCGATGACCGTGTCGCGCTTCGACAAGGACAACAGTGGCGATATTCAGCCCGAAGAATTTCATCTTTTCCAAGGCATAGATCCATCCAGCCTTCAGTTTCCGCAATTTGACCTGAATACAGACGGCGCGATCACCGCAGAAGAGTTGGCAGCGCAACTTTCGAACCGCGAACCACGCCCAACTATCGACACCAAAGAACGCAGAGGGAAGGGCCAAAAGGACGAAGGCCCGTTCGTAGAGTTCTTCGCCGTAAAAGAGCGGCCAGGTCGGGTGCCGGGTCAAAATACGCCGAAGCCTCGATCGAAGCGTGACGGCCCTCCGAACATCTTGCTGATCTCACTAGACACCGTGCGCGCCGACCACATGTCGACTTACGGCTACGCAAGACCGACCACGCCCTTTATCGACGCGATGGCGCAAAAAGGTGCGGTATTCAACCAGGCCTTCAGCGTCGGGAATGAGTCCGCTTACTCTCACGCGTCCATGCTGACGAGTCGCTACCCGTCCGAAGTCGCTGCCCCGGTTTACCGTGACTACGTCATCCCGGAGACAGAAACACTTCTCGGCGAGATCTTGCAGGCCTACGGCTACGAAACCGCTGGCTTTATCGCAGGCGGCCATGTCAGCGATCATTTCGGGTTCGATCAGGGCTTCGACACCTTTAGCGCAGAGAAAGGCTTCGCCTCATTCTGGCACACCTCATCCAAAGCGCTGGGCTGGCTCGACGAGCGGAGTGGAGAAAAGCCCTGGTTTATGATGTTGCACGGGTACGACGCGCATCGCCCCTATGTAGCCCCTGCCCCCTTCACCCATCTGTTTTCTGAACAAGTAGGCAGCCCACTCTCCGAATTCCTCATCAAACGCGGTGGGGCCTCTGAGATGGTCTACCAACGTCGTTACTACCCCAACGCAAATCACGCCTGGATCTCTCACAAGTCCGGCGTCGTGATGCTGGAACCCGAGTCATACGACCGCCTCAAATACAGCGGCGCCTTCACGAAGAACAGCGTGCCTGTGACCGATCAAGATGTCGCTCACCTGCAAGCCCACTACGACTCGATGATCGCTTACGCCGACCTACAAATCGGCTTGTTTTTCGCGGACATCGCAGAATCCGGCCATCTCGACAACACGCTCATCTTGATCACCGGCGACCACGGCGAAGACCTCCTTGACCATGACTTCGTAAACCACAGAACGGCGCTGACGGACAGCTGTGTACGCGTCGCCATGATCGCCGTCGGACCAGGGTTCACCCCGGGGTCACGGCACGACACCCTCGTTGACCTCTTGGACATTGTCCCAACGGTCCTGCAGGCCGCGGGCGCTGAGCCCCGAGCGGGCGCTCACGGCACGGCCTTGCAAGACCTTGTGGCCCCAGAACCGCCAGCCCGCGACGCGGTGTTCTTTGAGGGCGTGCTCAACATGGTTGGTATCCGTACAACCACACACAAATTGGCGATACATCACGCCGATCTTACCGATCCCGAACTGCCCCAGAAGTTGAGCGAGCGCCCGCTGCGAGGCTCCTCTATCAAGCTCTACGATCTGACCGTCGATCCTGGCGAGACCAAGAACCTGCTCGAAGACCCAGACGAAGCATCAGTGAAGGTCGCCGAGGCGCTCCGTACACGCATCGTGGAGTGGCGCAAAAACACCGCCGTCACCAAGGCCAGAGGCGACCTCAATAAAATCGACGCCGAATTACGCCAAGAGCTCCAGGACCACGGGTACTGGGAGATGGGTGAAGAGCCGACCGACGCGACAACACCTCCAGAAGACGCGCAGAGCGACTGAGACAACGCAGTATGTCCGCACCAAACGCCCAACACACCGAAGGTCGGATACGCTATTGGACCAAAACCTTGCTCGGTCCACTGGCGGTATTGTGTTGGTTAGGCGCGTTGCTTGGGGCAAAGGTCCAGGTCGCCCACGACACGGAGCGTGTGGAAGCAGAACGTGCAACGACGGCGGCTTTAGGCGTTCTGCCATTGGCCCCCGCTCCCATCAGACCAGGTGGGCTCGATAACCGCACACTCGCAGGTCAAATGCGCGACTTTCATCACGTCGACGCATCCACATCTGGCCCTCAGTCGCCCCACCAGCCCACCGATCGAAAAACGCGTTGAACTCGCCTCACACTGACGACACCGAAGTCCAGCGCGATCGCCAGACGACGCGTAAAGGGCTTTCCATCGTGATGTGGACGCTATTCTGGGCGATAGCGACCACGCTTTCTGTCGACGCGCTAGGTATCCGCAACATCCAGCCCGTGATTTGGCCGACCGATATCTACAGCTTCGAGCGGACCCCAGACACCGAGATCGATGTCGCAATCTATGGGTCGAGTAGAGCGAGTTTAGACCTGTCTCCGTCAGGATTAGACGCCTGCTTAAGCGATGGGCTCGACAGAGAGACCACGTCCGTGAATCTCGGGAGGTCTTTTGCTACGGGCTTTTCCACCCACAACCTGCTGACTTCTCTGTTCGAAAAAAGAACACCACCCAAAGTCATCATTCTGGGTATTGGCCCCGAATTCTTGGACGAAACCAACCACCGCCTTCACTTGGACGTCGGTTTAAACAGCGATCTCGACGACGTCCCGCGCCAACTCCTCCAGTCCCGTTCAATCTCGCTCGCTTTCGGAGCACTTCGACCGATTGTGCGAGGCGCGGAGAGTCTCGCGATTTTTACGGCGCAGCGCCACACCAAAGAAGAGCGACTGCGATGGATGATGATCCACCACGGCGGGGGGCAATACTGCGTCGGCTCAAAGGCCTGTGAGATCCAAAACAACAGCCACGACTCGGCGCTTGTCGGCAGATGGGATCAACATCTCGCGAGCAATGTCGTCACCGCAGAAGCGGAGCGCTTTTCCGAATACGTCACCGACGGCCCGCTGGTCGGCGGAGGCTTGGATAAATTCCTTAAATGGTCGGCGGAGAAAGACATCCAAGTGGGCGTTGTGGTGCTTCCTTTCCACGAACTCTACAAACGCCAGATCCCAATGGACGTCCGACGCGCGTTCCGAGGAAAGCTCTCGGCACTGTCGGAGACTTACGGCCTTCGCGTCTATGACGTTGGCGCGCAAGGCTGGGGTCAGCGGCGCGCCATGTACCTCGACACAGATCACCTCAACGCTATCGGGAGCGCCCAGCTTACCCAAGACGTCTGTGAGAAGCTAGCCCTCCCAATGCTTTCCGGAAACGGTCGCTAACGTGCTGTTCAACACCTTTAGCTTCCCCATTTTCCTAGTCGTCGCATTCGTCGTCTACAGGCTCTTGCAGCGCCAACGCATGCCACGCCTTCTTTGGCTCGTGATGGTCAGCGCCTTCTTTTACGGCTGCTGGAAGCCTTGGTACCTGATTCTCGTGGCGATCTCGACGCTCAACTCCTTTCTGGTCGGCTTGGGACTAGAGCGCTGGCAGCAGGCCCGAATTCGTAAGCTGCTCCTTTGGATTGGCGTCTGCGGCGATCTTCTGCTCTTGGGCGTCTTCAAATATGGCAATTTCGCGACCGAAACGCTTGAAGCAGCGATGGGCACGATCGGGTTGAGCCTCGCGCTCCCTAAAGTGCCCACAGAGCTGCCAGTAGGCATCTCGTTCTACACCTTTCAAACGCTGTCTTACACCATCGACGTCTACAAGCGTCGGATCCCAGCCACAAGGTCCCTTCTCGACTTCTCGGTCTTCGTCATCTTCTTCCCCCAGCTGGTCGCGGGGCCTATTGTGCGGGCGCGCGAATTTCTGCCACAACTGCTGGAGCGCCCACGACTCGACCAGACCGCTATCGGCCAAGGCATCTCCCTGATACTTATCGGGCTCGCAAAAAAGATGATCCTGGCGGATACCCTCTCCACAACCCTCGTCCAGCCGTTCTTCGACAACGTCTGGAATAAGGGGGCGCTGGACACCGTCGTCACGTTGTGGGCGGCGAACTTTCAAGTCTACTGCGACTTCTCTGGCTACTCGGACGTCGCGATAGGCGCGGCACTTCTCTTCGGGTTCGCGCTCCCGAAAAACTTCGATCGCCCCTTCCGATCAAGAACCCCCATGGAACACTGGCGCCGTTGGCACATCTCGCTGTCGTTCTGGCTCCGCGACTACCTTTACTTCCCACTCGGCGGTTCAAGACAAGGCGAATGGAAAACAGCCTATGCCCTGATGATGACCTTTCTACTGGGAGGGCTTTGGCACGGTGCGGGCTGGACCTTCGTGTTCTGGGGGTTGTACAACGGCGTACTGCTCGTGCTTTGGCGTAAATGGGGCCCGCGACCCGCGACGACACGCTTCGGGCAAGCCCTCGAGATTTTCGCGACCTTCAACGGGATCTGCTTTGGGCTCATCTTTCTGCACGCGACCAGCTTCGCCGAAGCCTGGGCCGTCTGCACTGCGCTGCTTCGCTTCAATACGCCTCCGTCCGACCTCTCACTCGTCGGCCTCGGCACCTTAGCTTTCGCCGCGGTCTTACACGCCACGCCTACACGCTGGAAGACCGAGATCCAGCAAGGCTTCGCGAACGCTCCAAGCTACGCAATCGGCCTCTCGGTAGTACTCGGCGGAGGCGTGCTCTCCCTGTTCGCCGGGATGGCCCGTCCCTTCTTCTATTTTCAGTTCTAAACCAGGTGAGGGTTTAGCGCTGGACGATACCCGTCAAACATCCAAGACCACCCGCAGCGTTCAAATACTCGGAAATCTCGAGTTCGTAGACCTCTACACCGGCGGACTCAAATTTCGCCTTGAGCCCCGGACAACCTGCAGGCATCACGAGTGACCGCGGCCCAATCGTCACAAAGTTCATGCCGCGACCCACAAGAAATTCGGAGTCGCTCTCACACTCAATGAGCGAGACACCGCTCCGTGCAAGAAAGCCTCGAACAACCCGCGGAAGCCGCTCGGCCCACACAGCCGCAAGATCTTGATCGATAAAATTCACGACGCCCAGCAAATGCTGCGCCCCCCTCGGGACATCGATCGCAATCGCCTCAACTTCCTGTCGCGCCAACACCTCTCGAACCGTCTTGTAGCCCTCCCAATTTGTGCGACGGCCTACGCCAACCAACACGGTCTTGGCATCGAGCCACAACGCATCTGCGCCCTCGAAGGTCGCGCTGCCCACTACGGAACAGAGAATCGGCACCCCAGCGCTCGCGAGCGCCTGCGCAGCAAACCGCGCCTCGCCAGCACGCTGAACCGCGCCTGGACGCGCGATCACCGCGCCGTGCGGCGTCATGAAGAACAAATCTCGAGCGAACACAAGGTTGGGTGGTGCCGAAACGACCTCGCGAAAGCGGACAACATCAACACCTTTGCTGGCGTAAAAGGCCTCGATACGATCGGCCTGCTCACGAACACGCGCCAAGTCGACCACATCGATCATCAGATAGGCGTCTGGATCTGTGATCGCCCCAAGGCTTTCCGGGGGCTCGAACAACAAGACACGCTTCAGAGGCGTGACCTCAGACTGCACGCCGCATGGCGACCAGATCGATCCCGAGGCGATATCCCCCTCATGATCGACGGTGCGCCCCTGCCAGCCAGCCCCGCCGTATGTTCCACGCTCCCATCGAGGGTCGCTCATTGCAGTTACGTCCAAGCTTCGGGTTGTAGAGGGTATCCAAGTGCCCGCATCATCTCCCGTATCTCGGGACTGAAGAGCACTGGTTCCAACATATCCGCCTTCTCAAACCATCGTCGGTGACGTGGTTTGTCGGTCGCCATGACCGGCGGCAATTCACAGGGGGTGCTGTCTCGCAAAGGCGCATCCGGCGCCACGCCCAACCATGAGACGACATCACGCACAGTCGAAGCCGCGGTGGACTCGGAGATCAGATCTTCGAAACGCACCCTCATAGCGCCTCGACCGACCTCTTGCTCCCTCTCCAAATAGGCGAGGGTTGCCTCATGCGCGGAACGCCATTGGACCGCACACACCTCCTCGAGGCGACGGTCACACAAATCAGCCCAGCCCGGTGGCAAGTCATAGTTCCACCAGCCCGTACCCCAGCCGGGTTGAACATCCGAATAGCCAGAGATCGAGAGTGTGGGAACACGATGTGAATAGAACCCTTTCTCGTAACGCCAGCCATCATAGAGGCCGTTGATTGAAGCCGCTGCATTCCGCGTCAAATGCATGACGCGAAGACGCGCGTTCGGGAAGAGCGCTCGGAAGAAGTCGAACCGGTAAACGTTGCTTGGGGTCTTCACCACCAACGGCAACTCCGCGAGCATCTGTGAATCAGCACGCCGCCAAGGCGCTATCGTCACAAAGGGAGGCTCCTCCAGTATTCGGGGACCTGGCGGTCCAGCGGCAGCAGGCGCATCGGGACAGTAGCGCGCGATCAGCGAGCGGCTCAGATCGTAGTAGTAGGGATTGATCTCCGGCCAGCGCTGCCGCAGATGGCCGATGAAGATCGCGTGAAAGGCCTGAACGTCAAGTGCCTCGCCTAATCGCCAACCCCGCTCTGAAGCTAAGACCTCGAGAGCACGGGCTACGGCCCACTCCACATCCTCGACCGCGACGTTCACATCTGGCCATTGAAGATGCAGGCGAACGGTCAATTCGGTACTGAACCGGTACACATCGGCTTGCGTTTCGAGGGCGCACGGCACGCCGACGTCCATCGAAAAATCTCCGGAGAGACCTTGGGTGTCGCCCTCCTTGGCGTGCCTCGGCTCCAAGACATCGCTCCCCATTCCTGTGTCAGGATGACCGAGGCCGCGAAGAAACAAAAACGCGTTTGTCTCTCCTCTAAAGTGAGTCATGCTCCGCGACTGTCTTAGGAACTCCGTAAAAACGCTAGAGCCACCGCGAGACGCTGACGCGATCAGCACGAGCTCGCGCACCTGCTCGAAGAACCCGACCGCAGGCACATCTCCTCTCGCCATTCGGAGCGCGTCAATACGCTCGGCGATGTCCGAAAAACACCCCGGTCTATGGCGTGAAGTGCTCAACGGCTCGACGCCTCTGTGCGACCAAGGGCGAGCCAAGCCGCTGTCGCGTCTCGTCGCCAGCGACGCCAGTGATTTTTGTCCTTGCGCAAAGAACGCCACTCTATGCCGGCGCGTAGATACCTCTCCAATATCCCGGCCTGTAACCGCAACATCGGGCCGATCGAGATCTGCTCCAACACCTCTTGCGGAGTGTCGAGTGCGTAATCAAAAGCACGCATCTGCTCGCATGCGACAGACTCAACCAGCGCGATCTCATCGGCCGTCAACGCGCTGCGATAACGCCCCGAGTTCCCCTTTAAGATAGGCGAGGCCGTGTTTCCCCAGCTCTCAGAAAGAGACGCACCCTTTTTGGCTGCTCCTGTCTCAAAAAACCGAAGGCAATCGGGATGGTACGCCTCATCCAGGTGTGCACAAATCTTCTTCACACACGCCTCGCCATCCTCCAGGAGCTCTTCATACCGCACCACCAGGATGACCTCTGGGGAAACCCGTTCGAGCAGTTCTAGGCCTTCCTGTTGCTGATCCCGCCACAGTTGCGCGGAATACAGCGGATGACACGGGCTAAACACTGACTTGCGCGACGAGACCACCACATCCCGCACATCACGCACGAGCAGAATGAATCGCGCGTTTGGATAAGACGCGAGCACGCGCTCTACGTGGTGCACCATGAAGGTACTTTTACATCCCCAGCGGGCCTTGCCCGACACCGCGAGCGAGCGGTCGTAAATCGCCGCGACAGCGCCAAAGAGATCTCTCGGTTCAGCGGCGTCAACAAGGTCATCCACATCAAGCGCAACGTCATCCCATGGATAAATATGGGCGTCGATCAGACGAATCATGTCGGCCACCAGACATCGAAAGGTGTCCGGATCTTCAAAGGGGCCGTAAGAGGCTTCAATATGCGCGAAATAACGCATCAGGTGTGGAGGATGTGGGACGTGAATTCGCGGGTGCGCGTTGAGGATCAAGCGCAAGAGATTGGACCCTGAACGTTCGGTGCCCACGATAAACAGCGGATCATTCGCCATCGGCTTGTCCCTCCAACTCATCTCCCTCTATTCGTTCACCGCCGATCGCATCCAGGTTCTCCCCAAGCTTCTTCGGAAACCGTAAACCGAGCTCTTGATGGCGCGCGCGAAGCTGACGCAACACATCTACAACCTGTGGCGCGTCCAGCCGTTTCGACCGTGCGGCACGCGCGATCTGCCGACGCGTCGGCAGGTCTGCCCCAGGCTCCAAAACCGCGACCTCTTCACGGAGGAAATTCATCATGTCTATAAGAATACGCTCGTCGTAATCCGTCCCAAAATACGCCGACATGTCCATGGAACTCGGCTCCGTCATCGGCATGCCTCCATCAAAGGTCGCCGGCGCCTGAGACAGCACAATGTTCCAAATCTCTGTGTGAGACAAATCGCCATCACCATCCGAATCCGCCGTCCCGAAGTCGGGGGCTCGGTAGGATACCGCTTGGTACTCTACGGCACTTACCGCGCCGTCCTGGTCGACATCCATATGGACACGTACAGGCTCTAAAGCCGTCACATAGGTCCACGAAGGCTGACAAGACAGAGTCAGTGCGAGCGCGACACCAAGGAGCGTACTTCTCACATCGGCCCCCAGTAACCTTGCTCCTGCAATACCGATCGGAGTTCGTCGGAGACTTCACGCTGTGTGCGTGGTGAAGAGGGCAATCCCCGACGCCACGCCTCGAGTTCAGCTCTCAAGAGCTCCGCTGACGACTCATCCAAGCCCTCAGCCAATTCGAAGGCTGGTCCATCGATCCGTGCGCTCGCCAACAAGTCAGCCGCGAAGGGTGAATCTCCACCGACGCCGGAAAAAGTTAGGCGGCCTCTTCGGTGCTTGATGGACATCATCCGAAACACATTCTCGGAAAAAAGCGCCTCGTGACCCTCGATCGAACCGCCCTCCAAAGCCGCGACGAAGGACTTGCCTCGCGTACCTGCGGGGAGTTCAGCGCCGACCAATTCCAGCAGCGTAGGCATGATGTCGAGCAAACTCACCCATTCGGAAATACGACGCCCGCCATGCGCACCTTCTGGCATCCGCACAAGCAACGGGACCTTCAATACCGCGTCATTTAAGGAGAATCGATGGTTGAAAAGACCGCGTTCTCCTAGCTCCTCACCATGGTCCGACAAGACAATGATGATCGAGTTTTCGAGCAGGCCGCGACGGTCCAATTCGGCCATGGTGACACCGAACATCATATCGGCGTAGAAGAGCGCGCCGTCGTAAACGCCCCGCACGAAATCGACATCGTGCCTCGTGACACGTCGTGACTCTTCGTCGGGATCATTCGCTCGGAGCGCCAGGCGCGCCTTATTTGCGGGGCCGAGCAATCGCGGCTCATCCCAATCCAAAAGCTCCGGTAGCCCGGTCTTGGGAAAGAAGCGCCCCTCTAGCGTCCGAGTCACGCCAGCATTCCGCTCGGCGATAAAAAAGCCCGTTCCACGATACTCCGGGTTCGCGAAAGCGAAGCCATAAGGGCTGGGTTTCATGTAGCGTGCGTGCGCATCGTAACTGTGCAGTAGCAAAAAGAACGGGTCTCTACCTGCTCTCGAATCCAACCACTGCATTGTCGGTGGGAGCACATCATAAAAAGAGGCCCAGTGCCGAGGCGACTCAAAATGGTCGAAGCCCTGCTCAAAACCGAACAGGTCGCTCAGGTGCCCGCCCGCCGTCACCGCGCTGGTCTCATACCCATAAAGACCGAGCACTTGCGGCAAGTTCGGAACGTCTGGAGGCAAACTGAATCGGTAGTCCATCGTCGAAAGCTCCGACGGATACCGACTCGTAAACAGGCTAGCGTGCGAAAACATCGTCTCGCCAATGACCGAGTACGCGTTCTCGAAGACCACCGCCTCTTCCGCAAAACGATCCAGATTAGGCGTCGGGCTGCGCTGTGCGCCGTAAAGACCCAACCGATCCGCGCGAACAGTATCAAGCGAGATCAAGATGATGTTGGGTTGACCCGCCAAGGTCCTCTGAGACATGCCAAACAACACGCCCAACGCCCCGAGAAGCAGCGTGACGAGTACAACAACCCGCACCCCCGCGCGTCGTGGCGTGCTACGCGCTTCGTTCCGCATCAGAAGAGCGTTATCGGCTGCTGCTGAATACCGAGGTAATCCTCGGGGTTGGTACGTGTCTGGTCCATCCAGCCACGCAGGGCCTGCTCAAGCTCGTAAGTCGTACGAGGATCCGCAGAGCTGATGTCATTTTGCTCCAGCGGATCAACAGAAAGGTCATAGAGCTCCTTTCGACCATCCTGTAAGTCCAAGACCAGCTTTTTCGACCCTCTACGCGCCGCACGAAGGTTCACAAACAAGCGATAGTCCGACTCGGAAAAGACGGGCGCGCTATGCGCCTCGCCCCGAAGTAATGGCAGTAAACTCTCACCACCTACGCCGGCAGGCCCTTGCAGACCCATGACATCAAAAACCGTCGGGAAGACATCAAACAGCCGGACACTCTCTTGGACGTCGTGTTGGCGCGCATAGCCAGGAAAACGCATCATCATCACGACGTGTAGTTGCTCCTGGTAAAGCGTGCCGCCGTGATCTAGGCCGCCGTGCTCCATGAACTCATCGCCGTGGTCGGAGATGATGACCACAATCGATTTGTCCAAAAGCCCCATCACCCGAAGTTGCGCAAGAAACCCACCAAGCCGCTCATCTGCATCCTTGATCTTCTGGGCATAAACCCCTTTTAGAAAACCGATATCTGCTTCATCGAGCGCACCTTCAAGATTAGGCGCGTCCCCCGGCGATGTGATGGCTGCCAAACCGTCTTCACGAAGCTTTGCCTGCTCTTCGATACCGCCATCAAGATCGCCGGTGTAATCCGCCTTCAGCCGGTCTAACTTGGCCTCTGCCAACGGGTACTGGCCGTGTGAATCGTAGCCGTGCAAGAACAAGAAAAACTGTTCGTTTCGATTCGCTTCGAGCCACTCGAGCGCCGGGGGGATCGAATAGTCGAGTCCCGCGAAATAGCGATCATCCAAATACGCGTCAAAGTCCCGACCAAACCCGTATGAGCCCTGCACACCTGCACCGCCCGTGAAGCCGCCAGCCTTCCAGCCGCCACGAACCAGGTAGTCAGGAAAGGTTTCAATACCGGGAGACAGAGTTGTTGGCACCATTTGGTCTTGGGAAAGCAAGCGCAGCTTATTGGTCACGCCGTGAACTGAGGGCCAGCGGCCAGTCCAGACGGACATATGCGATGGAAGCGTCCAGGGCGCATTAGCGACCGCGTCGTGAAAGACGACCGACTCCGTCGCGAACTGATCGAGATTGGGCGTCACCGACTGTCCGTTGCCGCCGAGCCCCGTCATGTCATACCGGAGCGCATCCATACTGATGAGGATGACATTCAGCTCATCCGCGCGATTAGACAGGTCGTAACGCGCCCCTTCGAGCGTCGATGTCGCGACCAGTGGGGAGACAGCATCTCCCAGTGAATCAATCGGTTGATCCGGCGCACGAACGAGCAGCCAGCCCACCAACACAAGGTTGGCGAGAATTACCAACGTGACGATCAGCCGTCCGGGCTTCATGGACTCTCCTTCAAAGGAGGAAGTACCACCTCTGTACCCGCCGGGGCAACGACGACATCTGTCTTATCCGACACGCGTTCTAAGGTCTTTGACCGCAAACCCCACTTCGTCGCCGCTGGCGAGGCCCGATATCCCGCATGAACCGCGCGGAAGCGCGCTGTTTGCGCTTTGGCGTGCGCCCGACGCTCCGAGGCGTTCGCTTGCGCCTCTTCCGAACGCTGCTGGGCCTTGCCTCGCGTATCCGGCAGAAGCTTTGAAGCGTAAGCATGTGCTGCCAGTACCATCGTCTCTTTATCACCACGAGCACTCGAGACGTCATTGAACGCATCGACAACTGCGCTCGGAGGCACCAACGCGCGCACCTCTATCGCCTCGATCCGCACGCCGGCCTTCAAGGCGTCCAACGCCAATTGCACTTGTGAAGCGACCTCAATTTGCAGCGACGAACGCCCTGTCGTGAGTAATACGTCGACCTCTCGGCTTGATACCAACTGTGCCGCCGTGGCCTGAACCTGCGCGGCGACGACGGCTTCGGGCTCAAAGAGCTGAAGTGCGAAAGCGACGGGATCTGCGACCGAATACTGTACGGTCAGGTCAAGCTCGACCAGGTTGGTGTCACCGGTCAGCAACCGCATCTGGCCCGTTTCCACACGTCGGATTTCACTGACCCGAATGCGCTGATCTGACTCCAAGGGGCCCGGCAGCCTGAAGGCCAGTCCAGCATCAACCGTCCTGACGACCTCTCCAAACCGATACACCACGGCCACCTCGTCGGAGTCCACCAACATGACCGAACCGGACGCTGCCAAGAGCGCGCCGAGTGTGGCGATGCCGACCAGGCCGCGGTTCACTAGGGGTTCTCCAACAACGTATCAAAGGGAGAAGCCTCGCTATCCAACACAACGATCCCACCATGATCGAACACTCGCTCGCTGGCTTCCAGCGCGCGAACATACTCATACAGATCTGGGTCTACAGAATAGGTTTTAGCGTACATCAACCCGGCGTCTTCATCAGCCTTGGCCTCTATCACCGCAGCTTTCTCTTCCGCATCCGCCAAAATCTCTGCGGCCTGTCGATCAGCTTTCGCCCGGATGCCCATGGCCTTCTCTTCACCCTCGGACCTGTACTGGTTGGCGGTTCGGCTTCGTTCTGCACGCATCCGCTCGTAAATGGACTGCTCGTTTTGAATCGGTAAGCCGACACTCCGCAATCTCACGTCGATGATCTTCACGCCCAAAAGCTCTTCAGCGCTCCGGGCAACGTCTCCCTTGACGCTCTCTGGCAAAAACTGCGCTCCCGTTGCCTCTACAGACAACAGGTCGGAAAACTGTACCTGACCAAGAGATGACGCAATTCGACTGTTACAGATATCTGAGATGCGCAACTCGGCGGCCTCGACGCTCCCGACCGCCTCCAAAAACCTCTGGGGGTCTGCGATACGCCACACCGCATAGGGCTCCACGACAAGGTTCTTCTTATCGGCGGTCAGCAGCTCGGTAGGCTCAGCCGCCAACACGCGCGCCCGCTGGTCGTATCGAACCACCTTATGCACTGGCCAAGGCGCTTTAAATGAGAGCCCGGGCTCCAAAACGATCTTTACAGGCGCGCCAAACGACGTCACGACGGCGATCTCACGCGCGTCTACCGTATAAAGAGACGACATAGCGCCCCCGAGCGCGAGCACGAAGCCACCCAAAACTAAAGGGCTACGACTCATTATTGACTCCTCTCTTTGACAAGTCCCTTTCTTCCCTCTGCATCTTCTAAACGGGAGGTATCTCCGCCTACCCAGACGCGAACCGCATCAGGTGCCACGACCACCTCTTTGTCATCAAGCGCACGCTCCAACGACTCAAAACGCAACCGAGTCTTGGTCACTGCCCGACCTTTGCGCGCTGATTCCGCCAAGGCGAGGAACCGGAGGTTGTCCGATACCGCCGCTTTTGCTCGCTCATGCGCATAGGCGACAGCCTGCTCGTGCTGCCCGACTGCCGTACCAAGCGCCATCGGAATGACCTTGGCCGCGTAGGCTTCGGCGAGATTTATAGTCGTCCGTCGCTCCTCATCTGCCGAGATGACATCAAGAAAGGAAGCCAGTGCGGGAGCCGGCACCCGGACGTCGATCAGTCGGACCGAGGAGACCACCACGCCAACACCCAATCGGTCGACAGACGCCTGTACAGTTCCTGCGACATCGCTTTCAATTTGCGCGCGACCATTGGTCAGAACGTTGTCTTGTGACTCGCGCCCGATAGTCGCGACCAACGAAGCGCGACCGAGTTCCGTCATCAATTGTCGGGTATCTCGCGAGCCATAAGCAAAGCTGGCGGGGTCACTGACCGCATAGTGAAGCACCGCGCCAAGGGAGATCATCGACTGATCTCCACACAATAAAGTCGTACCGGGCTCGATCACCTCAACGCGCCGGACGGATTCCACATCGACACGCTCAATACGCTCAATGGGTGGAGG
>Ga0163179_10001568_pt1 | contig 16096 bp, 13 predicted proteins | sample AtlANTMetagenome_FD_109643 | JGI IMG/M metagenome (GOLD analysis project Ga0163179, IMG submission 109643) | Marine eukaryotic phytoplankton communities from the Atlantic Ocean - Atlantic ANT 2 Metagenome | ecosystem: Environmental > Aquatic > Marine > Oceanic | place: North Atlantic Ocean... | reverse complement strand
CACAATCGAGGCTGCTCCTGAAACCAGCACGTCCAGCATGACTGGTGCGCGCTCGCCTGTTCTGCCCAGGTAGACCATCTTTCCGCCTGGTGCGAAAGACTTTTCGATTTCGGGCATCGTATGGAGTGCGGCTCCAGCACACTCGACAAGGATGTCTGCTCCCCAACCGCGGGTGATGCGTTGGATTTGTTCGGAGGGTGATGAGCCTGCCTCTACCAATTCTATGGGGTTGAAGGCTTCGTCTGCACCGCAGGCTATCGCGAGCTTGCACCGCTCGGCACTGACCTCGAAGGCTGTCACGGTTGCAGCGCCTGCAGCGCGTGCCAGAGCGATCGCGCCAAGTCCGATAGGGCCGGCCCCAAAAACCGCGACATGATCGCCTGGTCGCATCCCGCCTGCAGCCACGAAGATTCCGTTGAATGGACAACTGATGGGTTCGACAAGCGCGCCCAGTTCGAGTGCTTTTTGGACATCACCGGTGTGCTCAGCCACGCCATTGAGGCTCCAGCAGAACCTCTCCTCGACCTTGATGTATTCAGCGTAGGCGCCGGGGCTGGAGAAACCGACCATATCGAGGTGCGGGCATTGATTAGGGTGTCCCGTCCTGCAGGCTTCGCAGACCCCGCAGTAAAGCATCCCTTCAGCGGCTACAAGATCGCCGATTTGAAGGTTCTTTACACCAGGTCCCACAGCGACCACTTCGCCCGCGTATTCGTGTCCCGGAATGACGGGTAGACTCACGGGCCCGGAAAAGATGATGTAGCCATCATCGTCAGTTTCATAACAGTGGGTGTCTGAACCACAGACGCCGCAGGCCAGCACGCGGACCACAACTTCGCCATGTCCGGGGCTCGGGTCTTCTGCAGCGCCTTCCATAAACCGAGGATGACGCCACACCTGACTCGCCATTGTGGCTTTCTGCGTTTTTACTTCGATTTCGGTCAGCGGGTAGTTGGGTTTTGGGTCCCAATCTGCCTTGAGCAGGATCGCTTTCATGGTGTGCCTCTCGTGTTCATCAATATATCTTCGTACAGCGCAGAGTAGCGCGTTCCTTCAGAGTCGACCTGTTCGATAGCTGTTTGGGTTGACGTTCTTTCTGCGGGAGACTACTTGCGAACGCCAATCGGGGCGTAGCGCAGCCTGGTAGCGCACCTGCTTCGGGAGCAGGGGGTCGGAGGTTCAAATCCTCTCGCCCCGACCACATCAGTCGCCGCGTTGAGAACCCTCAACGCGGCGTCTTTTTTGTTCGTGTTCGCTTTGCTTATGCGTCGCGCCGACGGAACAGTGCGCCCAGCGCCAACAGCGCGAACGTCCAGCTGGCTTTCGGGGATGTGGCTGCGCACCCACAACTTTGAAAGACGCCGCCGGCACCGGTGTCACCGGTGTGTTCGATGCAGTCCGGGTCGATCTCGTCACACCTTTCGTCGCACACATCGTCTTCGTAAAGCCCGTTGATAAGGCACATGTCGCGGGACCCGTGCACATCTTCGACTTGATCGAGGATCCATTCACCCACAAGGTCTGTGCGCGTACTCCCGGACGAGTAGCTGCAATTGGCGTCGCCCCACGAGTGTACCGACCATTGCACCCAACTCCCGTCTTCTTCCAAAACGAACTGTGGGCCGCCCGAGTCACCGCTGCAGATATTGGCATCGTTTTTGTTGGTGTTCGAGTAGCTGATCAGGAACATCTCCTCGAGATCATCCAACGTAAGCACGGCGGAACGCTTTGTGCCTGAACCGTACCCGGCTGAAGAGGTGACACCGAATCCGACCGACACCATTTCGGTGCCGATGTCCTTTTCGGTGATCTCGTCGAAGCGGATTGGGGTCGCGGCTACGGGCGCGTCTTCTGCGAGCACAAGGATCCCAAAGTCGTAGGCACCGAGATCTTGGCTTGTGGGTGAGCTTTCAAGGGCTTCGTAATCTGGGTGGACGATGAGATCTGAAAAACCGATGGCATGCTCCGCCTCGGTGACATCTGACCCGAAATAAGCTTGGCCGAGTTGGACAACCAACTCCAAAGGGATCCCTTCACCGCAGTGTCCCGCAGAAAGCACGACACGTGGCGTGATCAGGGTCCCTGTGCATGCGGAATATGTGGTGTCTCCCAATTCGGCACCCAAGGCCACGACGCTTGGAAAACCTTCTTCGGTTTCACCGTTTACGATGGGGTTTGCTTGTGCTTCGGCGCCAAGCATCAGGCAGAGCAAGCCGCTCGCAAAAATTGTTCGGTGTGTGGCCGGTCTTTTCATGGTCCCTCCCGCGGCGAACAATAGCGCCGTAAGCACCGACACGCTCCCCTCGAACGACACCTTGACAACTGTTCGTGATCTCTCGGGACGAAAACAGGGTTTCGCCCATTGCCCTACGTGGGTGCGAGCGCTACTTGTGGCTCAAGCGCGCATTTGATGCGCATAAATGATTGGAGAGGTGTTTATGTCCGAGGCTGTTGCCCACGGAAAAGTGGTTGTGATTCATTACACGCTGCGAAATGACGCAGGGGACGTGCTTGATTCGTCCGAGGGAATGGAGCCGCTTCCTTACCTTCACGGTGGTGGGAACATTGTGCCGGGCTTGGAACGCCAAATGGAAGGCCATGTCGTCGGCGATGAGTTCGAGTGCGAAGTTCAGCCGTCCGAGGGCTATGGCGAGCGCATGGGTGATGGTCCACAGGCGCTTCCACGTACAGAATTTCCGGATGATGTCGCGGTTCAACCCGGCATGCAGTTCTGGGCCGAGACCCCTGACGGCGACAAGTTTCCATTGTGGGTGACCGCTGTTGAAGCGGATCAAGTCTTCATCGATCAGAACCACCCGCTCGCGGGTGAAGTCTTGCACTTCTCGATCAAGATCGTGGACATCCGCGACGCGACCGAAGAAGAGCAGGGACATGGTCATCCCCATGGGGCCGACGGCACAGCAGTGGTCGATTAGGCCGTTTCACGGCGACTGGTCATCACCGAGAAAATGCGTCCGACGGATTTTCTCGGGCCAACCGTATTTCACGCTAAAGTGCGTCGATTTTCACGCTAAACCGCGTCGATTTTCACGCTAAACCGCGTCGGTTTTCACGCTAAAGTGCGTCGAGTAGCATCGCCTTAACCTCGGCGTAGTTATCGCTGTTGGCGAGATCAAAGCCTGTAAGCGTGATTCGTTCGACCTGAATGTTGTCCTGGTCGACGATCACGAGGTCTCGCCACTCCGCGTCCCATGCTGCCCATACACGCGCCTCTGACGTGTCTTTGAGCAGGGGAATGGAATTCCCTGCTGTCGCGTCTTCGATGCCGTCATTTTGGCCGACCTCGTTGATCGCGAGCAGGTCGACGGCGCCTTCGCCGAGCTCGAGCTCTAACTCTACTTGCATGACGTCTAAGTAGCCGAACTGGCTTCTACAGTAGCTTCACGTCGAGTGTATGAAGTACCAGCCGCTCACTTGCTCGGTGTAGTCGCGAGGAGAGACGCCTTCACCGTACCGATCCGAGTTGTGATTGATGTCTTCGAGGACGAAGTCGGGCAGCGGCTCCGAAAGATCCACGCCGCCTACGCATCCAGCGGTCATCAACAGAAATAGCATTGTCGGCGTTGTTCGCATGGTTTTGTACGGTAACGGATCAGGCACCAATTTTCTTTCCTAAGATTCTGGCATAAACCGGTTGACGTGCGTTTTCTTATGTTTATTACTGAGCGCTCACTAACAAATGGTTTCTGACTTTCAAAAATGGCGCGACCCCGTTCCATCACCGATAGCGCGATCCTGCAGGCAACCCGCGATTGTCTCCGTGAGGAAGGTGCGTCTGTCTCGACCGCCAAGATCGCCGATGTGCTTGGCATTAGTCAGGCTACGCTCTTTCAGCGTTTCGGTACGAAAGAGAAGCTTCTCATCGACGCCGTGCTCTCCGGGCTTGCCCAATCCGCCGTACAGCTTTTCCAACTGTACGAAAATGGTCCAGATGAACGGCCTTTACACGCACAATTGTGTGAGATCGGTCGGGCGGTGGCTGGGATGTTCGAAGAGCACTTCCCACTCATGCAGGCGCTGCAAGCCGCGGGCATTACGCACGAGCGTATGTTTGCGGGCATGGACACGCCTCCCCCTGTGCGTGGGCGACGTGCCTTCGTGGCGTGGCTCGATCGGGCTCAAGCTGCCGGTCACTTGCCAGGCGTTGATACCTCGGTCTTTGCTGCTGCCTTTGCTGGGGCCATTCACGGGCGCTCGTTCATGGAGCGCCTCAGTGGCGAGGCCATGTTGACACATAGTTTGGATGAATTTTTAGATTCGTTGGTTCGTTTGCTGCTAGAAGGCGGCGCGCAAGGAGTACAGGATGACTGATCAACCCATTGTCGACCTTCGAGGTGTCGAGAAGGATTACCCGCTCGGAAAACTCGTGGTGAAGGCGGTTCGTGGAATCGACTTGAGCTTCGACCGAGGCGAATTTGCGGTGATCGCGGGGCCATCTGGCAGTGGCAAGACGACATTGCTCAATATGATTGGGTGTGTTGATGTGCCTACAGCCGGTGAAGTCCGAGTGGACGGTCGTGCGACGTCGGACCTTACCGACAAGCAACTGACCGATCTCAGACTGCGGCGTCTTGGTTTCATTTTCCAGACATTCAACCTGATCAACGTCTTAGATCTCTATCAGAACGTCGAGTTTCCTCTGTTGTTGCAGGGGGGCCTTTCCAACTCGGAGCGTGATGTGCGCGTCCGGGAGGTGGTGGAGAAGGTCGATCTCACTGCACAGCTACGGCAGCGGCCCAATGAGCTTTCAGGCGGTCAACGTCAGCGTGTTGCCATCGCGCGTGCGCTTGTGACGCGCCCCGCGATTGTTTTGGCTGATGAACCGACCGCGAACCTGGATTCGGAGACGGGTACGGCCATCATCGATTTGATGCGCGACATCAACCGCGCTGATCAAACCACCTTCATCTTCTCTACGCACGATCCACAGGTCATGAGCCGTGCGGATCGGATTGTACGGGTAGCCGATGGGCGTCTAGACACTGACGAGCGGCGTGAGGCACAGGTATGAAGACCGTCCCTGCTTTAAGGCTGGTTTCGACGCTCTGCTTACGCAACCTGCTTGCGCACAAGATGAAGAGCCTCATTGTCGGGGTGTTGCTGGCCTTCGGTACGTTCCTTGTCGTGATTGGGAGTTCGTTGCTCTCAAGCGTTGAGTCTGCGATGGAAGGCAGCGTGACCAACAGTCTTGCTGGACACCTGCAGGTGTACTCTAGCGAGGCGAAAGACAAGCTCGCGCTCTTCGGTGAAATGAATATGGGCAGCCCCGATGTGGGTGAAGTTCCCGACTTCATGACCCTCGAATCCTTGATCAAGCCCGTTGAAAACGTGGCCTCAGTCGTGCCCATGGGCATTTCCATGGCGACTGTGTTTGGGCGGAACGAGATCGATACGATCCTTAACGATCTCCGTGCGGCGGTAGATTCCGAGGATGAGGCGACGCAGCAGATCTTGATCGATCGCGTGCAAAGCATCGTAGAGACGGTCCGAACGGAGTCCGCAAGCTTGGAACCAGTAAGCTCCGAGCCCGAACGTTGGAAGCGTGCGGCGGAGATGATGGAGCGCGTGTCTGCGACCGACTATTGGACCACATTTGAGACGGACAAGCTCGGTGAAATAGACGGGATGGAAAACCACATCGCGCCTTCCGCTAAGGATGGTCGGCTCCTGTATCTGCGCACCCTTGGTACGGATATCGTTCAGTTTAGCCAGGTCTTCGATCGGTTTTATATCGTGGATGGCGAGCCCATTCCGCCGGGTAAGCGCGGCTATTTGTTCAGCAAGCGCGCCTACGAGGATCAAGTCAAGAACAAGGTCGCTCGAGAGTTTGACGCCATTTATCTGGCGGTGAGCGAAGACGGCGTTGTCATCGCAGAGGACTCGCTGCTTCAGGAACAGATCGCCCGCAACGCGCGGCAATACCAACGCATCGTGTTTCACTTAGAGAAGTCCGAGGTCGCGGCGCTCACACCTAAGTTGCAGGCGCTCTTGCCTGACGCGTCAGGAGATATGGACCAGTTGATGCAGGCGTTGTTGACGGTCAACGACGCTACGCTGGAGTCGCATTATCGGTTCTTCTACGATGAGGTCGCGCCGTTAGTTCCGATCTATGAGGTCGAGATTGGTGATGAGATCACGCTTCGATCGTTCACCAAGTCCGGCTATCTGCGGGCAGTCAATGTACCGGTGTATGGCACTTTCCACTTTAAAGGCTTGGAAGATTCGGAGCTCTCAGGAGCCACCAACCTCACAGATCTCGTCACGTTCCGTGATCTCTACGGCAAGATGAGTGAAGCGCAGCGCTCCGAACTTGATGACCTCCGGGCCGATGTTGGCGTGCAAGATGTCGATCGAGAGTCTGCTGAAGACATGCTTTTTGGCGGCGGGGGGCTTTTTGATGAGCCGTCCGAGCCGGAGACAGAACTCACAGATCCGGATTCGGACTGGAGCACGCTGTCTTTTGATGTGGACCGTTCTGTGTCGCAGGAGGTCTTTGATAACGAGGCTGAACGCTCGGGTTTGGTCTTGAACGCGGCCGTGATGTTGGAAGACCCAACCCAGATCGAGCAGACGCGTCTAAACATCGAGGCGGCAATCGCCGATGCTGGCGTGCCGCTACAGGTGCTCAACTGGCAAGAGGCGGCGGGGATTGTCGGTCAGCTTGTCGTGATGGTTCGGATCGTGCTCATCATTGCGTTGGTCGTCATTTTTGTCGTCGCGCTCGTCATCATCAACAACTCGATGGTCATGGCTACGCTAGATCGAACTGGTGAGATCGGGACGATGCGTGCCATAGGCGCGCAACGCGCGCAGGTCATCGGGCTATTCCTCGCTGAAACCTTGACCTTGGGCCTCTTCGCAGGCGGCATTGGGTTGCTTGCCAGCACGTCGTTCATCGGTTGGCTGGGCCAAGTAGGAATCCCTGCACCGCAGGATGCGTTTGTGTTGTTGTTCTCCGGTCCAAGACTGTTTCCTGGCTACGGTGGGGAGGATCTGCTGATCGGGTTGGCCTCGGTCGTTGGGGTCAGCGTGCTTTCTACCCTTTACCCGGCGCTTTTGGCCGCGCGTGTTGAGCCCGTTGTGGCGATGCGCGGCAAGGAGTAAATCGCTCATGATTATTCTTCGAATCGCGTTGCGAAACTTGGTGCAGTCCCGTCGTAGGACGAGCTTGCTGATCGCGGCAATCGGTACGGTCACCGCCTTCCTCGTGATCTTGCTTTCGATCTCTCGCGGTATCTCGGACAACCTCGTCGATTCCGCGACCACGCTTTCGGCAGGACACGTCAACGTCGCTGGGTTTTACAAGGTGACCGCGTCCGAACCGGCGCCCATTGTGACGAATAAAGAGGCCCTGAAAACGCTGATCGTCGAGAATACCGAGGGGATCGACTACGTCACAGACCGCCACCGCGGCTGGGGTAAAATCATCAGTTCTACGCAGTCGGTGCAGGCGGGACTTACCGGCATCGACTTGGCGCAGGAGCCGCGCTTTGCGGATCAGTTGCGGTTGGCGCCAGAAAGCGCCTACTACGATGGCGGTTCCGATGAGCCCGTGGGTGATCTGACCAAGCTTTCTGACCCCAACACCTTGATGCTCTTTGAAGACCAGGCGCGTCGCCTAGGTCTTCGGGTAGGCGACTTGGTCACGATTCAGACCGAGACGCTTTCGGGGCGTACGAATACCATCGACGTCACCTTGGTGGCTGTCGCAGAGGATCTCGGCCTGCTCTCCAGCTGGGTAGCGATTGTGCCGAAGTCGACGATCTTTGAGTTGTACCAACTCAACGAGGACACGACTGGCGCGATCTGGATTTATCTAAAGGACATCAAACAAGCTGAAGCGAAGATGCGAGAAGTGCGGACGATGCTCGCTGAAAACGGCTACCAGGTCATGGACCATGAGCCGCTGCCCTTTTTCATGAAGTTTGAGTCGGTCGCAGGAGAGGATTGGACGGGTCAGAAGCTCGATGTGACGGTCTGGAAGGATGAGGTGTCATACCTGCTCTGGGTGCTCACGACTTTCGATTCTGTCACATGGTTTTTGGTGGCTATCCTGGTCGCCATCATTGCCGTCGGCATCATGAACACCATGTGGAATTCGGTCCGAGAGAGGACGCGCGAGATCGGGACCATGCGTGCCATGGGAATGCAGAAAGGACGCGTATTGCGACTCATTCTTTTAGAGGCTGCGCTTTTAGGTTTTGCAGCTTCGACGTTGGGCTCGCTTGTTGGCGCTGGTTTTGCCTTGGGGGCTGACGCCATGGAGATCTCGGTACCCATTGAGGCCTTTAAGGTCATTCTTTTAGCGGACACCTTTCGTTTCTCGGTACACGCCGGTGTACTGGTCGCAGCGGTCGTCGTGCTTTCTATGTTCACCACACTGGCAGCGGCTTGGCCTGCGGTACGAGCCGCTCGCTTACGCCCCATCACCGCCATCCAACACGTCGACTAGACGGAGAGGGTCATGTTTAGGACAACGCGTTTAATCGCTGGATTGCTGGCGTTCTGTTTCACCACCGGTCTTCCGGTGGCGAATGCCGAGCCCACAGATACAGAAATGGTTGCGATGCTGAAGGATATAGATGACCGACAGCAAAACAACGGGGACTACCGCGCTCGCTTTTTCCTTGAGCAGAAAGAGCGTGGAAAGAGTGATCTGGTCTATGAGGGCATGATCTTTCGCCGCGATGCGGACGATAAGCTGATGATCTTGTTTACCAAGCCTCAGGCAGAAGCCGGCAAGGGCTATCTTCGCATCGATAAGAACCTGTTCTTTTACGATCCGACGGTTGGAAAGTGGGAGCGCCGCACAGAGCGTGAGCGGATCGGGGGGACCAATTCCCAGCGTTCTGACTTCGACGAATCCAGGCTCGCACTCGAATACACTCCGGTCTACGAAGGCGCCGGTTCGCTGGGGCAGTACAAGACACACCATCTCGTATTGACTGAAAAAGAGGGTGTGGACGTCGCGTCGCCGAAGATGGAGCTTTGGCTCGATCAGGCGACAGGCAACACGCTTAAGGCGCAGGAGTTCGCGCTATCTGGGCGTTTGATGCGTACCACCTACTACCCAAAGTGGAGCAAGGTCTACAGTGAGTCCAAAGGGTCGGATGTGTACTTCCCCAAAGAGATCCGAATTTATGACGAGATCGAGAAAGGCAACAGCACCACGGTGGTGTTTCAAGAGGTTGACCTGAAGTCCCTACAGCCGAATCTTTTCACTAAGGCTTGGTTGGAGAGTAAGAGCAGATGAGCCGCGTCGTCTGGCTTTTCGTTGTCGGGTTCACGCCTTCGACGCTTGCGGCTGAAGACGCCCCAGTGGCTGAAGAAGCTACAGTGGCTGAAGAAGCCCCAGTGGTTGAAGACGCCCCAGTGGTTGAAGAAGCCCCAGTGGTTGAAGACGCCCCAGTGGCTGAAGAAGCCCAAGATCAGCAGTCACCGGTAGCACCGGTTCGTGATGAAGACGCGATGTTTGGTGCGGAGCCTGCACGGGATGAGTCGGCGATGTTCGGCGCAGAACCGTCGCGCGACGAAGGCGCGATGTTCGGGGGCACAGAGGAGCTTTCAGACTTGTCGGGGGACGCCGCGGAGTCCGCGCTTTTCGGCAGCGCTGATGGTGCCGCAGTCCCAGACTTTGCCGCTGCGCTCGATGCACGCGACGAGACGCTCACTATTGGGGGGGCGTTTTATCTGAGGTCTGGCGTGATCGTCCCGGACGCCGAAGAGCCGGCGACACTCTCGAGTCCCAACCTCATCGACCTTTACACGGATGTTCGACCCGATGATCGCGTTCGTGCGTATGGGCGTGTTCGGGTAAGCCACAACTGGACGATCGAAGACGGAGATACCAACTGGTTGGGTGAGGAGGTCACACCTACTGACGTGACTCTTGATCAGTTTTGGTTGAAGTTCGATGTGGCGCACCGGCTTTATGTCACTGCGGGTCGTCAACGCGCCAAATGGGGATCAGGCCGGTTTTGGAACCCGACGGATGTGCTGAACACCCAAACGCTCGATCCGTTGAGCTTCTTCGATGAACGGACCGGAGTGAGCTTGTTGAAGCTGCACGCACCGGTTGGGGTCGCGAATTTTTACGCGGTTGCAAACCTGGAGGGTGCTTCGACGCTGGAAGAGGTCGGAGGCGCTGTCCGTGCTGAGGTGCTGTTTGGGCAAACCGAGGTCGCGTTGACGGCGGCGATGCGGAAGGATGTCCCGACGGTTGTTGGTGCGGACTTTTCAAGCGGCATCGGTTGGTTTGATGTGCATGTCGAAGCAGGGCTTCGACAGGGCACCATGTTGCCGTTTTATGAGGGCGAGTTTGATTTCGAAGCGTTTACTTACCCCGAAGAAGTGGACCGTTCTGATCAGTGGGTCGCCCAGGTTGTGGGTGGCGCAGATGTGTCGATTAAGATTTCTGATGAAGACACGCTGTCTCTTGGGGCAGAGTACTTTTGGAACGACGCGGGCTATGAAGACGGGTCGCTGTACACCTGGCTTATCTTCAACAGTGCCTATCAACCCTTCTACGTCGGGCAGCAGTACGCTTCGCTTTATGCGTTCCTTCCAGGACCCGGTCGCTGGAATGACCAGACCTATATCGCCAGTGTGATCGGCAACCTTTCCGATCAGAGTGGCGCCGTGCGGCTGGACTGGAGCACGACCGCGCTGACCTGGATTACGATCAACGCTTATGCGCAGGCAGGTTTTGGCGAGCAGGGCGAGCTCAACTTTAGCTTGGAGTTGCCCGCGACCCCCATGGTCGAAGGACTTGAGGACGGGCTGGTGGTTCCGCGTACGTTGGTAATGGTTGGAGCCGGCGCCCAGGTGCGCTTCTAAGGCTGCTTGCCGTAGAAGCCGATTGCTCGCGTATTGATGCGGGTCGTCGTCCATGCGCATCCGCCGCGGTGGTCTACCACGCTTGCACGTTGTCGAATTCCATGGCGTCCGTGCGCACCGTGACCCCGGCACCCGTCCCGAGTGTTGTGGTGTCTAGTCCTGCCGCGACCATCCGGCCGTCGAGCCAAGCGCGCACCACGTTTTGTTCCATTTGGAGGCGCAAGGTGTGCCATTCTCCGTCGTCTATCGGGGCGATTTCTGGAAATAGCGGCGTCTTGTCGGGGTTTGTGGGCAGTTTGCCGCTGGTGTCGACTATCGGAACACCGATGTAGGCCGATCTCGCGACCGTTTCTCCTTCGCCCGCGAACTGTCGGTTGATGATGATGTAGCAGGCGTTGGTTTTGGTGACCGTGTCGTAGCGTTCGTCGACGTACGCTTTGATCCGGTTGTCATCGTCGGTGTAGCGCCCCACAACGCCCACCGCGGGGCAGTCGTTTTCTATGCTGCAGTCGCAGTCGAGTTTGAAATCGGTTTGTATATTTAAGTGGGTTCCGACGTTGTCCTGCCACCTAATCTGTACGCCAGAGGTTGCAGCGACAGCCAGTGAGCCGTTGTTTACTGTCCACTCTGCCCCGCCGTACTGGTCTGGTAGCGAGCTTTCCAGCTTGTCTTCGTCGAACGTGTCCTGAAGCAGAAAGTCGCGGGTGGGTGTGACTTGAGCAGCCTCTGAAAACGGTCCGGTATCGTCGTCAAGCACCGCCGCCACACGGACGTGGTGCTCTACATTCGCACCCAAGCCGGTCAGGGTGTGAGATGTTGTATCGACGCGCACGTAGCGATGGAGCGCGTTGTTTACTCCCCATCGGACTTCGTAGCCGCTGGCTTTCTCGACTGGGTCCCAACTCACCAGCGCCGCCCGCGATAGCGGTGAGAGCGCTACATTACTCGGTGTAGGCAGCTTGGCTGTTGTGCGGGGAATATCTAAACGCACGAGCCCCCAGCTCGATAGCGTGATCGCCTGGCCGTTCCAATCAACCGCGTCATCAAGCGCTAAATCGCCTTTCGGTCTACAAACCTCATCTTCGGTGTTGGTCTCGCCGCCACCGCAGTTGCGCCAGGTGTTGTCTACACCATTGATGGTGTACAAGCTGCCTGTTTCTCCGAGCCCTTCGAGTTGTACGGTGTGAGGGGTGTCGGACCGGTTCGTGATGAGGAGGTGGTAGGCTTCCGGTCCTTGAAAGGCCTGGGCGAACACGGCGGAGACTGCGCTCTTTTTAGATTCTTCGTCTTCGGCGTCGACATCTACACCGCCTTGTACATCGGTTGCCAAGGCGTGCGTTGCGGGGTTGATGACGGCGTTGGCTAATTGAAGGCCTAAGCATGGGATTGAGTCGTACTCGTCGAGCACCGTTCCCCAGGTCCCGTCGCTGTTCAGCGCCGCGGAGTCCAATACGCCGTAACGGTTGTAGACGCCTGCGTTCTTGGCGGACTCTCGGTGTCCGTCCAAGGTGTCCATACAGCCCTCGGTGAGGCTGTGGTAAGCCACTAGCGATACCTCGCCGTGAGCTGCCGCACGTGAGACGAATTCGACGGCGTGTACCATCGCCATCACGGAGCGCCAGGTGGTTTGAATATTGTATTCGGTAAACACCATCGTCGGCCGCAGCGTCTTGTCTGATGCTTTGGGCAGGAACCAGTTGTTGATGTTTTCGTCGAAGTCGTAAATCAGTTGATGGTTGATGGCTTTGCGCGCCTCTTCCATCGAGGAGGAGGGGTCTCCGGGGTACCAATGGGCGTCGACAGCTGTGAAGAACGCGCCGTTTTTATGCACGCTATCTTCGATGCCGGGGTTGTTGTCGGTGGCTTCGGGATCGGATGTTTTGCCTTCGTCCCATACGCGTTGCCACGTGTTTTCTGCGTCGGAGAAGCTGATCGAGATGGGGGGGACGTCGATCGGGGCGTCGGAAGTGGGTAGAGCTGCGTTGAAGTCAGCGTACGCCGTTTCTATGGCGCTGACGTAGGCTCTTAAGTCCTCCGCATACGCCTCTCCCTCGGTCCAGAGCGTCGGAGGAGCAGGCGTGCGAAAATAGAACGTCTCAAGCGCGATCGCCCAAAGGTCGACCTCGATCCCTTTCTCGAGCGCGTATGTGGCAAGGTCGCCAGCCTCCTCCGCGCTTCCTGTCGTGGCGTTGACGTGTATTACCAGGTCACCGCCGGTGCGAGCCACGAGCTCGGCGGTGTCTACCAGCGGTTGAAAGCCTTTGCCGAGGATTGTCTCTTGGTATCCGAGGTATTTTTCTGTTTTGTCTCCGAGGCAGCCGTACCGGTCTGCGTCGGCTTTGTAGCAGTCTTCATCGCTCGCACAAATAGAGTCGTCCCATTCTGGGCATTCGGTCGCGCAGTGGCCAGTGCTTTCACCGTCTTCGTTTTCGAAGGTCAAGCAGATCTCGTTAGTCGCGCAGTCTTCGTCTGATGTGCAAGAAACCCGGCACTGTTGGCCATCGGGTTCCCTGGCTGTGGGGCGGTCCAGACATTCAAGGCGCGTGTCTACGCCGGTATCTTTCTCATCAAAGCAGTCGTCAACAGATGTGCAGCTGACTTCATTATTGAAGCGCAGCGCTCTGTCTGTATCCACCTGTCCTGTCTTCCAGTCGACGGTGTAGCCGATACCGCCGGGCCATCGGACAGATCCCGGTGTCAGCGCGAGCAGTGCGCTTTCTAAGCGGGGATCCCATGGGGCGATTCCGGCGTTTGCCAGGTTCAGGTTGAAGCCCGAGATGTTGGACGGGATCTCCCAGCGTGTTTCCGGGCTCACTGTGATGCACACGGTGGCATCATCACTTGAAGGGCTGCACGGCTGTGCCGAATCGATGCCTGTTTGCGTTCCGGTCTCGCTTGTCGAGTCCGTGCCGGTGTCCGGTTTACCGGAGCACGCCAGTAGGAGTGAGAGCCAAATCGCGAACTTCATGCTTGTCCTTGGAGCACGGAGTTCTTCGTTCAGTCGAAGAGCTCCGAGTAGCCTTCAGCATGGTAGCCCACGACGAAAATATCGCCGACGTGAAATGCTGGCGCCCGGAGTGTGCCGCTCCTTCCGAGGATAACGGCGGCCAACTCATCGTCAGTCGCATCGGCCGCGGGTGAGAATTTGATTAACCGCGAGCGTTGGGCAACCCACACCTCTTGGGCTTCCCTTGCCACCGATAAGGCTTCTTCTCGGTGTAGCTTGATCTTATTCGCGATGATGAACTCGGGCTGCTCGACGTCTTTAGGTCCCAAGAACTCCTGGGCACGTTTGCAGCTCGTTCATGATTTGCGGTGGTAATACCAGCGAATCGTGGTTGTCATGGCACACTCCTATAGAGATACGATGTCGTATCTCTCTTCGAAGAAGCGCTCCACTACACGGCTGAAACTTACAGCACGACCGTAAAGCAGCCTTAAAGCACGACCTCAAACGAGTTCTTGATCCGCTCGACATCACCGTGCCGGATCGCGTCGATAGCGCGCGGTACGCGGTCGAGTAGCGTCGTCGCCTTGTGCAATTGCTTCGTGACCTTGTTGGTGGTCGTGCCCGTTTCTGGGCTTACGATCTCCATCAACTGAGGCTGGTCGGCGATTTTCATCAGCAGCCCTTGTGGGATCCAGTTGATGCCTGCCGCATAAATGAGCCAGTTCAGTAGGTTCGGCTGTGGCTTCAAGAACGGTTTGCGGTACACCTGGTTGATCTCATCGGTGAGCAGACCTTGCTCTCGTGCGATGTCGTTGAGGTGCGTTCCTGGGAACAGGCAGAGCGAGCCGATGGCCAGTTCGAACGGTCGCGGCAACTGCAGCAACAGCTTGATCGTCATCAAGACGCTTTCTGGTGACTCCCAGGGGTTGTCCGTGATGATGTGGTAGCGCGGCGCTTGCAGTTTGCCTTCGAGGTAGAACTCGTGCATCAATTCCGCGGCGCGGATCACCTGCTTTTCGCTTTCGGTGCGCTTGAACAGCTTCTTGATTTCGTCGCTTCCGGACTGAACACCCATCTCGCAGTACACGAGTCCTGCGTCGATCAGCATTTCCAGCTTCTTTCGGTTCATCGTGGATGGGCTGGTCTGACAGTGCCAGGGTTTGTTAATCCGGGTCTTGTACTCTTCACAGAACGATTTGAGCCACTTCTGCGGTGTCGCGAAGAACGTGTCATCGAATTCGTAGATCGTGTCTAGGAATGGATAGCGCTCCATCAACCACTCGATGTGGGAGATGGTCGATTCCACGGTTCGACGCCGCATTGGCGTTTGGGCCGACGATGCACAGTAGGTGCAGCGGTGTGGGCAGCCACGAGTGGCCATGAACCGGATCCCGATGTGTTGAGTTCCGTTGAAATACGGGAGGCGCGGAAGCACTTTCCGCATCATCTCTGTGCTCATGGGCACCAGGCGTTCGTCGTTGTCGACGTAGTGGCCTTCGGTATCCATGTCGGGCCATGGCAGGTCGTTGATGTCAGAGACGATCGGGCATTCGCCGGTCTTCTTGATCTCTCCGTTTACGTTGCTCCAGATGCCGTCGACCGTCGTGAGGTCGCCACCATTTTCGAGGCGGTCCAGCCATTCGAGGAAGGAGATCTCACCTTCTCCAACGCAAACATAGTCCGCGAATTCAAGAGATTCGTCAGGGCGCAGGGTGGGGTGCGTCCCGCCCCACATGATGGGTTTGTCGGGGTAGGCTTTACGTACCGCTTCGGTGAGGTGAACACCGCGGTCGTAGTACAGGCTCATGAACGACACACCCACGACGTCTGCATCCGCACAGACGTCCATGATGTCTTGCAACATGTCTTGGGGGTACGCGTACACGTACTGCATGTCGAATTCATACCGCTTGATGCTTCCACGTAGGAACACGACAGTACACTCGTGCCCTTTGCTTTTGAGCAAAGAGGCGAGCTGCCGCGGCCCAAATGAGACGCAATCCGGAGGGTTGGGTGCGAGGATGACTATTTTCATGATCCGTGCTCCGAGAAGGCTCCGATTTTATGCTGAGTTTTGCCTATCAGCATCAGTCGGTTTCTTAAGAGGTAATCCAGCCCACTGTGAGTAGAACTCAACACTGCTCGTTTCGTCAGGTCCTGATTGACCAAGATTGGAGCGATGTCAGCCGGAAACAGGCCGATGTTAGCACCGTAACGACCGATCCGCACCCAAGTTAGACGGTTGTTGTTGTCATTGGCTTTGCATGCAGCGTTTTTACGCGCCCGTGT
>Ga0163179_10001566_pt1 | contig 16114 bp, 16 predicted proteins | sample AtlANTMetagenome_FD_109643 | JGI IMG/M metagenome (GOLD analysis project Ga0163179, IMG submission 109643) | Marine eukaryotic phytoplankton communities from the Atlantic Ocean - Atlantic ANT 2 Metagenome | ecosystem: Environmental > Aquatic > Marine > Oceanic | place: North Atlantic Ocean... | reverse complement strand
GGCACTGAAAAACGCGGGCGTCAGCGTACTCCAAGACGGTTACTCCGGCGCCGACATCGGCCCTACTGTACGCAAGGGCGTTCCCGGGTTTGGCCTGAACCACGACACATCCAACTATTGGCCCATACACCACACCCACGCCGACACCTTTGAGAAGGTGATCCCAGAAGACCTGGCACACAACGTTGGCTTGATGGCTGCGACGGTGTATTTCCTGGCCGAGGCGCCGGAGTCACTGCTGCCGGACACAGACACAAAGAAGAAGCGGAAAAGAAGACGTTGACCGCGCAACGATTCACCGACACAATCAACGACAGGAAGGGAATGCCATGACGGAGAAAGGCGAGGTTCTACAGTTAGATCTCTCCACCGCGACTAAGGTCCCGCAGCTGGAATACACCCTTCAAGATCTGGAAGCCGCGAACCTTTTGCTCCGCGGTAACTCGATCATCGATTGGCATAAGCTCGATCTAGACAGCTACGCGGCAGCCGATCAGTTCCTCCGCCTACACCTGCTCGATATCCAAGACCCGCTAGACCGTGAGCGCCTACGCTTTGTCTTCAACGAAGCGATCAACTATCTAGAAGAGCACCTGGGCTTACACTTTCCACCCGATCTCCGCGACCCGTCAGATGTCCGAGATCTGTTTATTTGGGCGAGTCAGTACGGGGGTTTCCGACGTAAACAGGTGCTCTCCTGCGTCATTCTGAAATTGATGCACGTCATCAATCACATGGAGGCCGCAGACCTCAAATTCCAAACGTCGGTTAGTGAAGCGCGGCTAATGGACCTGGCGGAACAACGCATCATCACGCGCGCCGAGGACATGCGTAGAAAAAACTTGCCGATAGTCGCCTTCTACGGCAGTCGAAAGACGCGAAACAGCACCATCACCAAGCTTCTCGCCAAAAAAGAGAGCATCGCTGCCACCGTTTTTGACAAACTCCGCTTCCGGCTGGTCACCGAAACGAGGAAGGACGTACTCCCTGCGTTGAGCTGGCTCATGCGAGACGTCTTCCCGTTCAATCATGTGATCCCCGGACAAAGTCACAACAACTTGCTGACTTTGGACCAAATGGTGCGCCTGCAAGAGGACCCTCACGCGGAGACGCTGCTGGCACAGCTCCACGAAGCGGATCGTAAACCCGCCCCCTTACTCGGCGAAGACAATCCGTTTTCTGGGTCGAGCTACAGCATCATCAACTGCATCGTGGACTACCCCGTGCGAATCGACGAGTTCCTGACTGACAACAACCCACGCCACGGCTTCCTGCTTGGACGCACCGTATACGTACTTGTGGAATTTCAGATCCTGGACCGTGAAACCTCACGCGCCAATGAGGAAGGCGAAAACGCGCATTACCTCTACAAGTCGCGGCAGCGGGAAATTGTCGAACGGCGGCTCAAACGCGGAGGGCGTAGAAGAAAGCTGGACGGTTAGGCGCCGAATTCCACCCTCATGACGCATCGCCTCGCCGAACCACAAACCGACGTTGGCTATCAACGGCAGATCGCAAAGAGCGCAGCGACCAATCGGCCCGCTCGACCGATCCGACACCCAACTCCCAAAGCGCGACGTGATTACGTGATGCGCGAGAGCCACTCAAATAAAACGCCCCCTCCGCGAGCCCGGTGATTCGGTCTCCCGAGAGGAACAGGAGCATCTCGTCTCCGACTTGGAGCTCGATCGATCCCGGGGTGTGCTGCCTTATGCCATCAATACGTCCACCAGCGACTCGGACCTGCGCAACAGGCGAACGGTAGCCGGCTAAAGTTTCCTGGACAACGACCATCGCCACCGTCTGAAAACCCATCGGTCCCGTCTCAAGCCAGGTCGAAACGACTTCTCCAACGATGACGCGGTCAGATCGCTCAATCAGCTGATTTACGACGTCTGGACGGTCCGTAGATGGGCTCGCTGCTTCCGCATTTGACGCACCTATAAACCCGACCAGCAACAGCAACGCAGCGCTCCAGCCAAACAGCTGCTCCAGGCTTCGACTATCCGTCCGCATTTTACCCTCCGCATTCGACAACCGAGCAGATCGGCGAAAACGAGAGCATGCCGTAGGCCTAAATTTCGTCATTTACGCGGACTTCACATTTGGCCCGCGGAGAGACGCGAAAACGAGAACCCAGCCGTCCGAGTATCTATTCCCGCGGTTGGTCACGGACGATGGCACGCGCCCCAGCCCAACTTTCCGGCACACACACCGCGGCGTAACCATTGCCATTCATGCCAGCCCGACCGGTACCCATACGCGTAGGCCCGTCGGTGTCATACCACCCTACAAACTTCCAGCCGAAAGACTCACAGCACTCGCTTCCGGACACTGTCAGATGTTGAAGCGGCGTCGCGGACGGACCAGAAGACAGGTGTGCGCTGTCACTCTTAAAACCACAAGAGCGCCCATCAATGTTCGCGTGGAGATGCACAACAGCCCCAGAACCCGACCCTGGACCTTGCCCAGACACACACCCCGCAAGCGGCGACATGAGCGTAAAAGCGACAAGTAAAGGTATGCGCATGAATGCTCCCCCATGGCTTTATACCCCAAACAGCGCCAACCCCCACAGAACGTATCGAAAAGCATCCAATTTCAGTCCACCGTATTACGTCGATCGTAGACTACGGGTCGAATTGCTCGATTGACATCGCTTCAATACGACATCGCCACAACTCTGGAGGCCACCGTGCCGAAGCTCGAAGGCTTCGCCAACATCTGGGAACACACGCGGCTGCTCTCCGACAGTGCCCGCACCCAAGCTTATATCGAACTGCTGGAGCGCTACGCGACCGGGCGCAGGGTCCTGGAGATTGGGTGCGGAACCGGCCTGCTCTCGTGTATCGCAGCAAGGCTAGGCGCAACGAAAGTCTACGCTGTCGAACCCACCGGCATTTCTGGGATCGCCAAAACCCTCATCGCTCGCAACAACCTACAAGACGTCGTCGAGGTCCTAGATGGCCGCCTTGAAGACCTAAACCCAAGACCCGTCGATCTTGGGTTTTCTGAATTACTCAACGCGGATCCGTTTGCAGAAGGTGTCGTCGACGTCACAAACGCAGCGCGCTCTTGGATCGTGCCAGGTGGCCTGCTCGCTCCTCAGCACCTGCGGGTCTACGCAGCGCTCTGCTACGGCACAGACTGCGCCCGTGAAACCCGCTTAGCACAACAATCTATAAAGGCTTTTGGAACCCAATTCGATCTGAAGTTGGACCCACTTATAGACGCGATGCACAGCGCCGAATCGTATCGATTCATGAGCAGCTCACAAGCCCCCATCAGCGAGCCAGTACTTCTATATGACCTCCCGCTGGGTGTAGGCCTGCGACCCGACGTACACGTGGAGGTAGAGGCCACGCCTTACGAGGCCGGTGTGATCGACGGCGTAATGGTGTGGTTCGAATGCGTGATCGCAGACGACATTACCCTGACCAACAAACCCGACACCCAAAACCACTGGGGACAGCTCATCTGCGCCTGGTCACACGAAAAGGGTGTCCGCGCCGGTCAACCCGTTCGACTGACGGCGTCGCTTTCTGACGGCGTACTGGACGTGCGACTCGCGGACGAGCCGCAGTAGCACTACGAAATCAGATGCCGAGCTGGTCCACAACCTCTACGACCGGTGCAAACATATTCTCCGCGACAACGATGGCGCCTTCGTAAGAGTAGTGACTGAAACTGTTTGGGAAGCTCGGTTCGTACCAATATCGATCCGGATCTGCAGCAAACACTTGCTCGTTATCAATGAAGCTGACGTTAGGCGCTGGTGGTGCATATTGATGCAAGAGGTCAAGGCTGAAGGAGGGGTATTGCATCACCATGAGGTGGATACCTCGTCCCGCCGCGGTTTCGTACAATGCCTCGTGGCTGTCTCTCAAGCTGGGAATTTGCTTCACAGCATCTGAGAGCAACTCCGGCACCTTGTCTGCATCTCCGGTCAAGCGATAGAGCTTGGCCAACTCAAAGTACTCGGCCATCCGGCCCTCTTGAGCCAAAAGCCACCGACGGAGTTCCTTCTCTTCCGCATGTCGACCCTGCTCGCGGTACATCTTGCTCAACGCGTATACGCTCGAATGTGATTTACGCTCACGGTCAATCGCAAACAGTAGCTTCTCCTCGGCTCTATCGAGCTTCTTTCGCGCTGCGAACAGCTCACTCATCGCTACAGACTCGAGCAATCTTGTCGACTCACCATAAGCACGGTCATCGTCCGCACGTCCCATCTTTTTGAGCGACCGCAGCGTCTTGTTCGCGCTGCTCGTTTGGCCAAGACTCATCTCGGCTTGCGCTTTGACCACGATCAAACGACGCGCGGCGTAAACATCCAACTCTTTTGAACTCTCAGACAAACGAGACAGCCACTGCGCTGCGACCCCGACCGCCTCTTCGCTGAAGCCTTGCTCATCAAGTAATTCGGCCAACACGACAGCATAGAGCGGCTCTTCTGGGCGCACTCTCATCGCCTCATTCATGACGCCGACCACTTCATTGATCCGCTCACTATTCGCGAGCACCTGCGCCAATACACTGTAGCCGTAGCCATTTTCCGCAATGGACTTGCGAAGCACCTCTTCGGACTTCTCCAGTCGGCCGATGTACCAATAGTAAAGCGCGACCTCTGCAGCATCGCGCCCCGCTACGGCTTCAGGGGTGTCCAAAGCAAAAAGATCACTCTCCATCAGGTGCGTACGGCTTCGGTAGTCGAAGCCCTTCATGCTGTCAGGGATGTCCGCCGCGCGCTCTACATCGAGATGGTAGGCGTTTCGTCTGAAATAGAGGTCTTCGAGAAGCCAACGCGAGAGCGTGAACATATTCAGCCCACGAAGCCATCTCGGCACCGTAAAGACCTTGCCTCGCGCCTCGCCTCGCGTATCTCCGTCCTTAATGCCCATCATCGCGATGATGATGTGTGGATCCCCCTCCTCGATCGCTCTCGGGAGAAGGTCCAAAATGGACTCGGTCGTTCCTCCTAGGATCCCCAGGTTCAACACGCGATAGCTGCGCCCATCGTTTCGACGATTCAACATCGCCTCAAGCTGTGCGGGGTACGAGTACGCTGTCGACAACATCGTGCCGGCAGGATTTCCAGCAATACCCGTCGTCGATTCTCCAATACAGAGAATACGAACCTGACCGTCTACGAGGTCCTCTCCATTTGCCGCGAATTGCTTCGCCACGAACGCCTTGCTGGCGACCCCCAAGGCCACTTCTACACAGATAAATAGCAGCAAGAAGCCAAGCCCAAAGGCAGCAAGCCGCCGTAAGGACTTCACGGAAGGCTTGAGTTCACGCAACCGCGAACGAAGCTTCTCCAAGAGTTTACCCATACGACGTTCATAACACAGGCAAAGGAGGGCTTGTCCGGTTTGAGTCCCATAGATCCGCGGAAAAAGCCCCCTCCCGGCGCGAGCCTAAGCCACCTTTAAACCATGCATTTCAGGCACCACAACGGCGCGCAAATAACGTGCGAACTCGCGCATTCCGTCGATGCCAATCTTTTCGCCTAGAACACCACTGTAGTTGGTGGTCCCGTTGATGTCATAGGTGTAGCGATGACCGTCGGCGTCTTCGACAAACTCAATACCGGCGACCTCGATGCCTTCACCGCGGCACATCGCCACGTACTGCTGCACTAAGGGGTCCGAGGCGTCCAGGGGAGAAGCCGAGAACTTACTCGCGCCACCATCCGCCGGGCAGACATCGGGGTTCGCTGGGATCTGGCACGCATCCGAAGGGCAGAGTTGAAAGCCTTCATCGGTATTCGAGCGCATCGCGAACAATAGGCGGCCACCAACAAGCTCTACTCGGGTGATGAAAGGATCTGGCGACTGAATGTACTGCTGCAGGATGATCTTTCCGCCCGGTCCGGCATCGAACGCGGGGTCATCGATCCAGCGCTCCAACTCCTCAACCCCATTGAAGAGTCGAATCCCGAGGCCTTTGCCACCTTGGTTGTGCTTGGTGATGAACGGTCCATCGAAGGTCTCGGCAGCTTTCAAGATCGCGTCGCGCCCGAGCGCGAGTACCGTGCGTGGTGTTCGGATCCCGTAGCGGTTGAGCACCACGTCTTGACGCAGCTTGCTGACTTCGAGCTCAAAAGCACCCAACCCGTTGATTACGCGTCGACCATGTGCTTCGAGCCAAAATAGGACCTCGCGCCCCAATTCAACGGTGCCACTATTTCCACGCGTATGCGAAGACGGACTGATCCTGTTGATCCAGATGCCCTCGGGTGGCGGCTCGACGGAATCGACAAGGCCTTCGTTCAGTTTGACGAGACGTACATCAAGAAAGCCTTCGGCCTCTAAACCCTCCAATAGCGGAGGAAGCCAAGCGGGATTTTCATAAAGGACGTGAATTGTGGGGAGTGTAGTCATGGGAGTTTATCCATGCCCCTGACGACCCGAGCAGCCCAAACAAAAAGAGCCACCCGTTCGTTGGGGCGGCTCGAGGGTTTCAGACGGTCAGTCTTCTCTCAGCGCACCCCATAGGTACAACAACAGACGCAGGCCTGAAGGCAGCAGTTGTTGTGCAGGGCGGGCAGAAAAGTGTTCATCGGGCGCGATGATAGCGCTGTCCGAAACGCATTGCAATACAAAGATCGAAAAAGTGAAGCAGACCGCGCGCTTACAAGCCCGACTCCCAGGCGATACTCGACGTCGCGATCACCCAGTCCTGTGATGTCCAGCCACGCGCTTGAGACATAGTCAAAGGCACCGGACGATAGAGCAGTGTCGCAGATACATCCGCCTCGGAGCAGCCCTCGGGAACCAAGAAACGGTGCGTAGTCAGCGCGTTGGTTCCGGGTGAGACCCGGTTGTCACTCTCAATATCGATCGCCCTGTAATGCGGAACCTGCCGGCTACCCGAGCTATCTACGAGCACTTTCGCAAAGGTATAGCCAGGCATGCCGGCAAGATGCAGCGCGTCTTGTCCGTCGGTCACCTCTGTCCCCCAAGCTTCTCCCAGGTACACCAAGTCACCCTCCTGAAGCGACATGGCTGTCGATAGCGTCAATATATCCCCATCAACCGCAACGATTGACGCCTCACTCACGGGCGTCATGACCTCCATCCCCTTTTCTTCCGCCGTAAAAGTGCCATCTCCAAACTTGCCGACGCCTGCGTAATCATGGAACTCGCCGGTCGGCCATACGGCACGCACCACCTGACCGACAGCGGCCACAGACGCCACGCCGGGCCAGCTCATCTCCACGCCGGTCGTGTAGACCGTGCTCCCCTCGACGGCCTGCGCAAGCGCGCCGCCAACATCGGAGATGGTCATGCCGCCACTTGGCGTGAAAGTCCCGCACGCACTGTCCACTTCGATCACCAACACAAGCGCGCGCATGGGCTCTCCTGTCGGGATCGCGTGACCGCAGCCCATATTTGCGACACTGACCGTCGCTTCTAAATCGCCACCATCTTCCTCGACGGACACGCTGACATAAACAGACTGGTCGATCAGCCGAGGCTCGCCATCCAACGGCCCTCTGAAAAGATGCTGGCGTATATCTTCAGGTTCGCGTGGGAAGCCGAAGGTGATCGACTGGTCTTCGAACGTGGCGATGTCGAGCGAATTTGTACGCTCCACATCGGCTGGCATATGACAAAACTGACAGGGGGTCTCTTCCTGATTGTATGGGCCTTCAAGCCACTCGGTATAGGTCGTCTGAATCGGCAGCCCATCGGGCCACACCGCGCTATCCAGGCTTTCACCAGGCAATAGCGCATCTTGATCGTCCTCGTGACAACCCGCACAAAACACGGCGTCATCAAACTGTGGCTGGTAGCTGCCCCCCATCAAAACATTCGGCACGTCGATCAGCGGGCCGTAGTAGACCGGATCCCATTCCAGCCGCATGTCATCACCCGGCTCGTTTGGACGCCCCAAGAGGAGACGACTGCCGATGCCTGCGGGCGCCTCCAGATCGACCTCTTTGACCTTATGACAGACATCGCAGTGAATCCCTGCGTCGTAAGCCAAGCCAACGGCGTCATGCAGGTTTCGGCCACCCGCTTTGCCATCAATTCCGGGGGCATGACAATCTGCGCACCCGCCAAACTCTACGGGGGCGTCATCCGACGCGATGGAAGGGTCATCACAGGTAAGCTCCGATTCCCCGCCGCAGGTCTCGTTGAGATCGGCCAGCACGCCTGTGCCGAGGTAGCATTTTTCCATGGCCGACGTCGTGCCTGGCTCCACGCCCTGTGCCCAGCGTCCCCCCGCCTCAACACATGAAGTTTCGTCCGTATAGGTAGACGACACCCCCGCATAGAGGTCTTGAACGAGCGGGTTCCAGGCCGACTCGGAGTGTTTAGACGTAAAAAAGTCGAGGACAAAGCCGGTGTGACAATGGCTGCAGTCCTCCTGCATGTCATCGAAACCGGTTCCGGGATCTTGAAAGACGTACGCCTCATTGTCCGGTGGCGAGACTTCCCGAAGGGTCAGAGTGATCGGCGTGTCTGGCTGAAAGAATTCGTAGCCTATCGACCGGTACCCAACCTTTGATGCCACAACCGCTGGCAAGCCCACGTCAATATGGGTGTACCACAACGCAAACGCACCCTTTGCATCCGTTTGTACCACCGTCTCGGGGCGACCTCCGACAAGCACCGAAGCATCGGCAAGTGGGGTTCCATTCTGATCTAAGACAGTGCCGGTCACCTCGAAGTCCGTAGGCTCTTCCTCCACAACCTCCTCGCCTGTATCCGGCGGCGGCGTAGCGGAGTCCGACGTCCCGGCGCCCGAACAGCCCCACAGCACCACAGCTAAAATCAGTAAAGCCCGGCGCATCATAGGCTTTCAATCCAAGCCTGGATGAGCGCTATGCCTTCCTCATCGACGATCTTAGAGGCGAGCGGGGGCATCTGCGCGGCATTACCGCGCTGCGACATCCGATAGAGCAGCGCGGAACCGGCCGGGTCTCCCGACACAATACGCCCACTTATGTGCTGGTCTTTGAAGAGTACTGTTGGCTGATCCACGGCGGTCTGCCAGACGGGGAGCTCCTCGACCGAGGTAAGGCCAAGCTCAATCCAGAGATTCAAGTCCGTCTGCGGCAGACCGTCTTCCGAGGCGTTGTGACAGTTGCCACAATTGGCATGTAGGTATCCGATCGCCTCCCGCTCCAATGAAGATCCAGGAAACGAGATCTCGCCTTCCGGCGGATGAGAAAGCCTGCCACTCTCAACGAGTTGATCCAACGTGAGCGGCGTGTCTTTGTGGGCAAGCTGGAGTGCCGAGAAGCCCAACGCGCGAGAGGGTCGACCGCCTCCGAAGGCATATTCTCCATGACATTGAAAGCAGCCTGAGAGACTCGGGATCTCCCAACCCGTTCCCTTCGCGTCAGCCAAGCCCGCTGGGCCTACGCGCTCCGCCTCTGATTCATCCTCGTTCCATAGATAGCTTGCGTACGCAAAATCGCGCGCCCCCGTGCCAAGCCTCTCAATAAGGCGTGTCTCGATACGCACACCGTCCAGCGAAAACTCTTTCCACAAGCGCGCACCGACCGGCAAACGCCAGTCGTTCATGTCAGAGGAATCTACCGTGTCACATTCTGGGACATAGACCCACCGTGACTTCTCCGCGCCATCAGACCAAAACTGGAACTCAGGCGTGTAGCCCAAGACCACAGAGTTCAACTGCTTGGACTGGATGTCGGTATAAAGCCCGGTTTCCGAAAGCAATGTGGGCAAGCTATCTTCGCGAGTAGCTGGCGGAACACCGAAATGTCCCGACGCAACAGGCATCGGGTCAGCAGGGAGAGAGTTTACGCACTCCTCCTCGCTCGAATCTGTCGGCGCTGAAGACTGCGTTCCAGAAGGTGGGGCCGATGAGCAACCGACGCCCCAAACTACTGCGATCGCACAGCGCCAAAGGGCGCTACTAAATCCCCGCGTGCGCTTTGATGTCGTCGAACGCATCAGCGTAGGCCCCGTGGCCGGTGTAACAACTCATGATCGTCATATCTGGAGCAAGTGCGCACACCGCGGGATGTGCCTGAGCTGCCAACGGTGTTGCATTCGCGATGGACTCTTCCCCGTCCGCGAAGACCGGGAAGCTCGGGCTGTCGATGTACTCGGCATACGCCTCGCAATCTGCGGCAGTGGCGGGCGAACCGCTGCCCCCCTCATAAATCGCAAACAGGAAGCTGAAGTCCAGTCCCGTTTCTGCCACGAAGTCTTCCTGCACTTCTTGGAGGCCACCTGCCTCCACCGTACAGCCCGCTCACCAAGCCGCGGTCACGTAGAGGATGTGGTATTCCCCATAGAAATCCCACAGGCGCACGTCTTCCCCACACTGATCAACGAGTGTGAGGTTTTCGACCACGTCACCCTCATCGGCGCCCGTCGCCTCAAGCGTACCTGGGTCATTGTGCTCCCAACCACACAAGTAGCAGACCTCATCACCATCGAGCGGGTCGCTTACACAGTCCGCCTCTTCTGCGTCACTGAACCCATCTCCATCGGAGTCGGCCAGCGTCATATCGGTCCCTAAAATCTCTTCTTCACAATCGTTCAGACCGTCGCCGTCAGAGTCGGAATCCTCTGAACAAAGCGCCTCCGCCCCACCGCAGCCAGAAGACAACAGCAACACGGTACTCAACAGGAGTAGATACTTTGGCACGACGAACCCTCACACGAACACAAGCAAATGCTTACCCTGAGAACGTCGCGTCCGCCCTAAAATGAGTTGCCGCGCTCTATTGGTGTAGCCAAGCGGCGTGTTGCGGGGCGCGCTTGGTCTGACTCCACTCTTCCAACATGGCCGGAGCAACCTCGTTGAGCATACGCATCTGCTCGGGTGTCCCGGTGTTCGCGGCGAGTTCTATGCGATGCCCGCTCGGGTCGAAGAAGTAGATGGACTTGAAGATCCCGTGATTCACGGGGCCCAAGACTTCTAAGCCTTCGCCTTCGATGTGGGCCTTGGCGACTTCGAGCGCAGCGAAGTCTTCAACCTCAAAGGCGATGTGCTGGACCCAGATAGGTGTGTTGTCATCCCGCCCCATGTCATCGGAGTTCGGAAGCTCAAAGAAGGCCAGAACATTGCCCATGCCTGCGTCCAAGAACACGTGCATATACGGATCCGGCTCTTTTGTGGACGGCACCTCGTCCTCTGCGATCGCCAGAACGAAGCCCATCTTGAGCACGCGCTGGTAAAACTCGACCGTCTCCTTGGCGTCCTTACAGCGGTACGCCACGTGGTGGATGCGCTTCAGTTCAACAGTCACGTTTCCCCCTACCCAGAAGTCTCAGCAAGGACCCCACGGTTCATCTGGTCCCGCTCGATGGACTTAAACAGGGCCTCGAAGTTGCCCTCACCAAACCCGTCATCTTCTTTGCGCTGAATAAACTCAAAGAAGATCGGCCCAATGGCCTTCTCGGAGAAGATCTGCAGCAAAAGACGTGGCTCTCCACCCTCGGTGGTGCCGTCCAGCAAGATCCCACGCTTCCGCAGCTCCGCTGTAGGCTCTCCGTGACCCGGAAGACGATCTTCAAGCATGTCGTAGTAAGTCTCGGGAGGAGCCGACATAAACGTGACCCCGGCAGCCTTCAGCCGGTCCCAACAACCGAGCAGGTCGTCACAACTGAACGCGATGTGCTGGATACCTTCGCCCTTGTACTCGCGGAGATACTCCTCGATCTGACCAACCTTCTCAGACTTCTCTTCATTGAGCGGGATCCGAATCAGGCCATCCGGGGCGGTCAAAGCGCGCGACACCAACCCGGTGTACTCGCCTTTGATGTCAAAGTACCGGATCTCGCGAAAGTTAAAGAGGTCTTCGTAGTACTTGGCCCAGTAGTCCATCCGACCCTTGTAGACGTTGTGCGTCAGGTGATCGATGACGTTGAAACCACAACCTACAGGGCGAACATCTACGCCTTCAAGATACTCAAAGTCGATGTCATAAATGGATGCGCCGTCTTCATAGCGGTCAATAAGGTAGATGATCGCCCCGCCAATGCCCCGAATCGCGGGCAAACGCAGCTCACTGAATCCAGACTCTACCTCTACGGGCTGTGCGCCTTTTTCTAGGAGCAAACGGTATGCCTTCGGCGCATCTTCGACGCGGAAGCCCATCGCACAGGCTGAGGGACCATGCTCACGCGCATAGAACTGAGCGGGCGTGCCCGGCTCGTAGTTCACGATCATATTGATGCCGCCCTGACGCCAGAGATCCACGTCTTTGGACCGATGACGTGCGACTCGACTAAAGCCCATGCTCTCAAACACCGGCTCGAGGATCCCGCGTTCTGGTGCTGTGAATTCGACAAATTCGAATCCGCGTAGCCCCATCGGGTTCTCAAAAAGATCGGCCATCACACACCTCCGCGCATCGGTGAGCCTTATAAAAGGCTTATCTTAGTAGTTGTGATTGCGTCAAGTTGTCATTGCAACTATTATGCGGCGCATGACAGATGACGCCCCTTCAAAGAACCAAGCGCTTCGGCTCGACACCTACTGGCCCTACCAGGTCACGGTGCTTGCAGATCGCATAGCGCGGCGCACGAGCCGGATTGTGAAGGGCCACCACCTCAACCTCTCGCAGTGGCGTGTATTGGCGGCGATCGCCGAGGTCCCCGGACGGACCTCCGCGGAGGTTGTCACGGTGACCCCCATGGACAAAGGGATCGTCAGCCGGGCCACTAAGGCCTTGCTTGAACTCGGTCTAATACATCGCCAAGCGTCGCAGTCTGACGGACGCCTTAGCCACCTCTACCTGACAAAACACGGCGAAGACCTCTACCAACTGATTCGCCCACAGGTAGAGGACGTCGTGATAGACACCCACCCGCACTTAGATAGCCATCAACAAACGCGACTGAGTGAGCTTTTAAGCGAACTCATCGCGGTCATCCCCGACCTACGTTGAAGCAAAGACCTTTTCTTTTTCACTGTTTTTGAAGCTGTACCGCCGCGCTCCAAATCGCGGCACAGGAGATTCCATGAAGCTCGCGACTCGAAAGAACGGCACCCGTGATGGGGAGCTGTTGGTGGTATCAAGAGACAATAAACGCGCCGTCGTGGTCGGCGATCTCGCCCCCACACTCCAATCGCTGATGGACGAATGGGGCACAAAATCGCCACAGATCTTGGCGATCTTTGAGGCGCTTGAAAACGGCGAGCGCGCCGATGCCTTCGACGTCGACGCCGAAACTCTGCACAGCCCACTTCCCCGTTCCTACGCGTGGATTGATGGGAGCGCTTACATCAACCACATCGTCTTGGTCCGAAAGGCACGCGGCGCAGAGCCGCCCGCGACGCTTGAAACCGACCCGCTGGTCTACCAAGGCGGGAGCGACACCTTCCTCGGACCGCGCGACGGTATCCCCCTCGCCGATACGTCTTGGGGCTGCGACTTCGAATCTGAGATCGCCCTCATCATGGACGACACCCCTCAAGGTGTGAAACCCGAAGAGGTCGGCAACTACGTCCGCCTGGTCATGCTCTGCAACGATGTCTCTTTGCGCAACCTGATCCCAGGAGAGTTGGCGAAGAGCTTCGGCTTCTTCACATCGAAGCCCTCTTCCGCCTTCAGTCCATTCGCGATCACCCCCGACGAGTTGGGCGACGCGTGGCAGTCGGGCCGTCTGCACCTGCCGTTGATCACGCATCTCAACGGCGAAAAGTACGGCGATCCCGATGCAGGCCCCGAGATGCACTTCAGCTTTTACGAGATCATCGCGCACGTCTGCAAGACCCGCTCGCTGGCTGCAGGAACAATCGTAGGCAGCGGAACCATCAGCAACAAGGACCGCAGCCGGGGTTCATCCTGCCTGGCGGAAAAACGTATGATCGAGAAGATCGACACCGGCGAGTTCAAGACGCCGTTCATGGATTACGGAGACACCGTCGCGATCGAGATGTTCAACGCCGAAGGCGCGAGCCTTTTCGGGCGTATTGAGCAGACCGTCGTAACGATGCCCTAAGGGACAACCGATGTCTTTGATCCTGCGAGGTTACTGGCGCTCCTCCAGTTCATGGCGCGTTCGGATCGCGTTGAACTGGAAGGGGCTCGCTTACGAGAACCTGCCTGTACACCTCGTCGCCGATGGCGGTCAGCAACACAGCGAGGCCCATCGCGCGGTGAATCCCATGCGCGAGGTCCCAGTGCTCCTTGTAGACGACGAGCCGCTCGCCCAAAGCGTCGCCATCTTGGAGTACCTCGAAGAAACACAGCCCACGCCGCCGCTGCTCCCGAAGGACCCGCTGGCAAGGGCCCGCGTGCGCCAGATGACCGAGATCATCAACAGCGGTATTCAACCCATCCAAAACCTGCGGGTCATGCAGCGCTTGGGGCGCGAGTTCGACCTGGAGAAGCCCCAGCAACAAACGTGGTCGCGGGGTTGGATCGACTTCGGCTTTGTGGCGCTGTCCGAGTTGGTAGACCGTCATGGCGGCGACTACTGCTTCGGAGACGAAGTAAGCTTTGCCGACCTCTGTCTCATTCCACAGCTATACAACGCGAGACGTTTCAACGTAGACCTTTCGGCCTATCCGCGACTTCTTGAGATCGAAGAACGGGCGAGCAGCCTGCCCGCGTTTTTAGCCGCGCAGCCGGACCGACAGCCCGACGCGCTGTAGCGCCCAAAAGACTGACGCGCTCCTGTGGTACAAAGACTGCAGCAAAGGAGCGTTCGCATGAGGCACCTACTCCCCATTTGTCTGTTCTTGGCCGCGCCTGCGGTCTGGGCACAGGAAGCGCCTACGGCGGAGGAAGCTCCTGCGGCGGAGGAGGCACCCGCGGCGGAAGAAGCCCCTGCGGCGGAGGAAGCCCCTGCGGCGGAGGAAGCCCCTGCGGCGGAGGAAGCCCCTGCGGCGGAAGAAGCCCCTGCGGCGACCGCGCCAACGGGACCTCAAATCGAGATTCAGGTCACGCTATTGAGCGGTGTCACCGTAAAAGGCACCACTCCCCAGTCCTCCCTGTTGACCTGGAGTGTGGGCAAAGAGCTGGTGTTCACCCCCGAAGGTGGACAGGAAACACGCTTGGCCGGCGATCAAGTCGTGGCGCTCTCCCAAGCGGGCGTGCAAGCCACGCCGATGACGCCAACCGAAACACCAGCAACAGCAGCGGCCGCGAGCAGCTCACCACCAGAGTTCAAATCTCCAAACGGATACGACTTCCCGAACCCCGCCGCGAGCCGCTATCTGTACGCGCCGTCTGCGATTCCGTTGAAAAAAGACCAGGGCTACGTCTCACAGAAGTACCTGGTGTTTTCATCCATCGCCTACGCCCCGACGGACAACCTGACGATGCTCTTTGGCACGTTGACGTTCTTCCCGCCGGCGATGACCATCTTTGGGGCAAAATACGGCTTCGAAGTCTCAGACAATATCCACGTAGCCTTCGGCGGCGAGACCTTCATTTTCCCCGTAGATAGCGACGTCTTGGCCTCCATCGGCTTCGGCGCGGTGACCTTCGGAGACAGCGATCGACACCTGACAGTAGCTACGGGTGTGGCCGGTGGCGGGTCCGTGATCGACAGGCCCTCAGTCCCAATCATGATCGCGGGGCAAAACCGATTGAGCCCGAGTGTCGCGTTGTTAACCGAAAACTGGATTCTGCTGAATTCAGACGGTTGGTCAGCAAACATCCACTCTGCAGCGATACGTCTTGTAGGTCGGCGCGACAGGGGCGGCGACCAAGGACGCCGCCGAACCGTCACCAGAGACGGCTTCCCGCGCACCACGTGGGACATCGGTATGGTTTTGCTTGTTAACAAAACAACCGAATATGTGGACAACGGAGACGGGAGTTTGACGAACACGGGCGAGGATGACTTCTTCGCCATCGGTCCGCTCCCCTGGCTGGACTGGACGTGGCACTTCGGTCCAGCAGGCGGCTGACAGCGGCCGATTCTTCGGCGCGCCCATTCCACCGAGAGAGGCCTGGAGGCTTAAATGACCCGTTGGTTCTACCTCCTGTCGCTCTGTTTTTTGGTGAGTTGTGGTGGAAAAGCGGAAGAGACCGGCGAAGCTGACACGGACACAGACACCGATACGGACACAGACACCGATACGGACACAGACACCGATACGGACACAGACACAGACACCGATACAGACACAGACACAGACACCGATACAGACACAGACACAG
>Ga0163179_10001565_pt1 | contig 16130 bp, 19 predicted proteins | sample AtlANTMetagenome_FD_109643 | JGI IMG/M metagenome (GOLD analysis project Ga0163179, IMG submission 109643) | Marine eukaryotic phytoplankton communities from the Atlantic Ocean - Atlantic ANT 2 Metagenome | ecosystem: Environmental > Aquatic > Marine > Oceanic | place: North Atlantic Ocean... | reverse complement strand
GGAGCTGGAGCTGGAGCTGGAGCTGGAGCTGGAGCTGGAGCTGGTTCCGGGGCTGGGTCGGTGGGAGTATTCAAGCTGTCCGGGGCGTCTGCCGCTAGCATCGGCACATCGATTTTGGGAGGTGGAGGCTTGGGTTTTGGGACGGTGGCAGGAAGATCGACGCCGAGGGTATCAAGGCGGAGCTGGACCAGATTCTGGCTCAGGAATGAGTTACTATCGTTGGGATCGTTGGCTCGCTCCAAGGTTTTGCGGGCGGCCTCCAAGTCACCAGATGTCTGCTCGAACTCGCTGACACGAATAAGAGCGAGTGGGGCCAGGTAGCCAGCCTTGGGATCGTCAGCAACCGCCCGAAGATGATCAAGGGCTAGTTCATCCTCGCCCTCTTCCCGGAGAAAGGAGGCCAGCACCATGCGGGCGACTGGTATGGCAGGGTGATCCGGGGTATCGGTGATGAAATTGCGAAGGGTCGTTTTGGCATCGTCGTTGTTGCCTTCCTCCCAGAGGGAACGGGCCAGTTGAAGTTGCGCGGTTCCTGCCGCGGCAGTTCCGGGGAATTCCTTGATGACGTTGCGGAAGCCACCTTGGTCCCTGGCCGAGACAAGCGCTTCGCCGGCCTCGACCTCCTTTGCTTCCTTGAGGCCTTTCAAGACGATGTAAATGCAGCTGCCGAAGACGATCAGCGACAGAAGGATAAGCAACTTCTTCTTGTGAGCCTCAAGAAACTGGTCGACCTTGGAAGGCCCCTGTTCGATTTCGCCGATGGGGGCGGGATGATCAGGTTCCTCCGGCGTCCCGGCGGGTGTCGGAGTTTCTGGGTGTTCTGGCTTTTGTTTTTCGGCCATGGGTCAGCGGGGCAGTCTGGGTAGCGCGGGAGGCGCGGTGAATCAAGCCCTTGTGAAGGATTTCAGGGTTGCCGGGGCGGGGCATGGGGTTAGGTTCGCCCCGTAGATGGCCCAGATGCTCTATTTTGTGGCTGGAGAACACAGCGGCGATACCCGTGGGGCCGAATTGATCGAATTCCTGCGGGCGTCACGCCCTGACTGGCAATTTCGCGGCCTGGGAGGGCCAAAGATGCGCAGTCTGGCGGGGGCTGGAGTGGTCGACTGGGTAGAAGATGCCGCGGTTCTAGGTTTCTGGGAGGTTCTCAAGCGTTATTCTTGGTTCAAGGCGCGGTTTGAGGAAACTCGCCGGGAAATTGAGGAACTCAGGCCCGATGCCGTGATCTTCATCGATTATCCGGGTTTTAACATGCGACTGGCCCGGGCGCTGCATGAGGCGGCTGTTCCCACGCGGTTGATTAACTATATCAGTCCTCAAGTCTGGGCCTGGAACAAGGGCCGGATCCAGGGAATTGCTGAACGGCTTGACCTGATGCTATGCCTGTTCCCGTTTGAGAAGGAGATCTTTGAGAGTGCAGGGCTGCCCACCGTCTGCATGGGGCACCCGATTGTAGACCATCTCGAGGGTGCCCGCATTGACTGTGGGAGGGAGGAAAATCTGGTAGGGCTTTTTCCCGGGAGCCGCAGGAATGAAGTTTCCCGGCTCTTTCCCATCATGCTTGAGACCGTTTCTCATCTTCACGAGCGCTTTCCCGGGTGGAGGTTTAAAGCTTCGGCGGCTTCCAGTTCCCTGGAAGAGCAGATGCAATCCATTCTTGATGCCCACCCCGGCAAGCAACTTCCCCTGGTGATCGAGCAGGGGCGCAGTCATGAACTTATGCAGAGAGCAAAGGCGGGGGTGGTAGCCAGTGGGACCGCTACTCTGGAAGCCTCTTTCTATGGATTGCCTTACTGCCTGGTTTACAAGGTAGCCTGGCCGACATACGTGGCTGGTCGTTTACTGGTCGATATCGAGCACCTGGGGCTGGCCAACATCCTTGCCGGTCGGAGGATCGTTCACGAGTTTATCCAGCATGAGGCGAACGTGGCGAATATCTCTGCCTTCATGGAGAGCGTCATGACGGACCAACGGCGATGGAGGGAGCTGGAACGCGACCTGCTGGAAGCATCTGCCAAGCTGGGAACGGGAGGGGCGGCTGAGGTTGCGGCTGGGGCGATCGTGGAACTACTGGAGCGGAGAGATGGCAACTGATTATGGAGATGGGCTTCCCGAGGAGCCCAAGAAACCGAACCCGGCATGGAAGATCGCGATGGTGGGCGCTCCTGCCTTCCTTCTCCTGTCTACCGGCTGGGCCCTTTGGATCTGGTGGAAGGAGTCTCAGGATGATTCGGTCGATCCACGTCTTGCACTGGCCTCCGTAGCGGCGGAGGTGGTGGAACTCGAGGACAGCCTGCACAAGCTTTCCAGGGTCCTGGGCCCCCGTGACTGGAAGTCAGCAGAGGGTCGTATCAACATGCGCCGGGCCATTGCCCTGATCGACGGAACCCTCAGCCCGCGCAATTATGGATTTGTCGTCCGGAGGGGAGAGCGCTTGTCATATGAGGGCGAGCCGTGGCCTACGGTCTGGGTCGACCTGGTGGGAGGTGGGGATCCGAAGCGGGTAGTATTCGTCAATGCTGCCTACGATGGCAGCGATGCGGAGATTGCCCTGGTTCTTGCGGTGGCCCGGGATCTCAGGGATGAGCAATTTCGCTTCACGGTGCGGTTCGTCTTCCACCCATCGAGGCTCTACGCTGGGCAGGAAAAGGAGAAGATGCTTTCCGATATCCTGGGCGAGAAGGAGACCCTTGGCGCTACTCTGGTCCCGGAGTTATCCGGTGATGATAGCCAGCCTTCCTCCCGCGGAGCTTGGAATGGCGCGGAACTCAAGCCTCTGGCAGATGCCTTTGCCGAGCGGGTGCGGGAGAATGCCGACGCCCTGTGAGACCCGGCTTTCTGGCTGAGAATTGCCTTGATGCGGAGGAGGTCCCCGCGTATTTCTCCCGCCCCGAGGACTGATTAAGGGGCATTAGCTCAGTTGGTAGAGCGCTTCAATGGCATTGAAGAGGTCAACGGTTCGACTCCGTTATGCTCCAGTCTTCGTCCGTTGCGGGAGGAGCGGACGGGAAAGCAGTGAAAGGATCTACTTCGGCCGGCCGGGCTTACCTGCTCAATGGGAATCAGGGAAATTGCGGCCTTGTCTTTTCTTTCTCGCCCAGCTTTTTGATACCACTTCTGACATGACCAACCATGCCTGTTGAAGGACAAGAACTTGCCGTGGCCTGCGCCAGGGGTGCCGAGGAGATTCTCGCAGAAGATATCAAGATCCTCGATCTCCAGGGAATCTCCTCCCTGACAGATTTCATGGTGATTTGCTCTGGTAATTCCATGCCACACCTCAAGGCAATCCTGCGGGAGGTGGAAGCGAAGGTGCATGGGCATACGCAGGCCAAGCCCCTCTATACCGAAGGGAGGGCTGACAGTCGCTGGGTGGTTCTCGATTATGTCGATGTCATGGTTCACATCATGCACCGGGAAATGCGGGAGCTTTATGCTTTGGAAGATCTCTGGGGAGATGCCAGCATGATTCAGTGGGAATCCTGAGGGCCGCCCGTGAGGTCGTAAATGTGCCCCTCCCGGGATTTGAATTTGAAATCCTTGATGAGGAGCGGGATGGTGTGTCCTGTGCGCATTGAACTGCTGACTACCGGAACAGAGCTTCTTCTCGGGACTACTCAGAATACCCATGGGGCCTGGATCGGGCAGCGCCTTCTGCGAATGGGCCTTCGGATTTCCCGGCAGGTCACCGTGCCGGATGGACAGGCTGTTGGCGAGGCCATGAAGGCGGGCCTTGCAGAGGGCGAGGCCCTGATCGTGACGGGTGGGCTTGGCCCAACCAGTGACGACCTTACCCGGGAGAGCCTGGCGGAAGTGCTCGAACTTGAAATGATTGAGGATGAGGCAGCCATGCGGACCATCGAGGAGTTCTTTGCTAGTCGCCAGAGGGAGATGGCACCGGCCAACCGCAAGCAGGCCCGGGCCCCGGTGGGGGCGGACATACTCGCAAATCCGAATGGAACGGCCCCGGGGCTTTATCTTCCTCCCAGGTTAAGTGGGTCATGTAACTGTGCGGTGTTTCTTCTGCCCGGTCCTCCACGTGAACTCTATCCGATGTTTGAGGCGGAGGTTGTGCCCCGGTTGCGGGCCCTCAGTGGAATAAAAGATGTGCCTGACTTCCTCGAGCTGAAGTTCGCGGGGGTCGGGGAGAGTGATTTCCACCAGGGAGTGGACGAGCAACTGGAAATCATCGACGGGTTGGAGCACGGCTACTGCGCCAGGCCCGGAGAAGTCGACCTGCGGTTGATGGGGTCTCCCGGTGCTGTGCTGGAGGCCCGCAGGCTCGTGGAGAAATCGTTCGAACAGGAACTAGTCAGTGATGATGGCGCAGTTCTCGAGGAAGTGGTGGTGCGTAACCTGATGGATCAGGGGAAGACCCTGGCGATTGCAGAGAGTTGTACGGGGGGGCTTATAGCCTCCCGGATTACTGATGTCGCGGGCTCCTCGGAAGTGTTTCGTTATGGATTCGTGACCTATGCCAATCAGGCCAAGCAGGACCTTGTCGGGGTAAGTGGTGAAGATATCTTGGAGCATGGGGCGGTTAGCGAACCGGTGGTGTGCCAGATGGCGGACGGTGCCCGACAGGCCGGGGAGGCGGATCTGGCAGTTGCGGTGACCGGGATTGCGGGACCTGCAGGAGGGAGCAAGGAGAAGCCGGTGGGCACGGTTTTTCTCGGTCTTGCGGAAAAGGGCAGGGAGACCCGAGTGCTAAAGCAGTTTCATCCCTGGGGGCGTGGTGTCTTCAAGCGTCAGGTCAGTCAGTCTGCCTTGAACCTGGTTCGCTTGGCCCTGGGAGGGTAACCCTGCTACCTGCGATATCTACGGACTTCGAATTCCGGGTAACTTTCGACCAGTTCATAGCCGGGGAACTGATCCTCGAATTCCGGAAAGATGGTATCGCCCCGGTGATTACCGTGGACCCACGAGATCAGAAGTTCATCGAGGAGTGGAAGAAAAAGGGAGTAGATTTCCGCTCCCCCCATGATGAATACGTTCGGGTCCTCAAGCTCAAGGGAGGCGAGTTCACCGGGGTCGTGAATTACTTCCACCCCCTCTGCTGACCATGCATGGTCACGAGTGAGTACAATATTCTGCCGGCTTGGAAGGGGCTTCCCGATCGAATCGAAAGTCTTGCGGCCCATCACCACCGGATGGCCACTGGTAGAGCGTTTGAAAAACCTGAGATCCTCCGGCAAGTGCCAGGGCAGCTTGTTATCGCGACCGATGACCCGCTCCGGAGTCATGGCGACGATGGCGGTGAGAGTCATACCGAAACCTCCGCCTTGATGTGGGGATGCGGGTCGTAGTTCTCGAGGATGAAGTCCTCAAAGCGGAAATCGTCGATCCCGCGGACCTCCGGGTTGATCCGCATGGTGGGAAGGGGGCGGGGTTCCCGGGTCAGCTGGAGTTCCGCCTGTTCGATGTGATTTGAGTAAAGGTGCAGGTCCCCGAAGGAGTGGACGAAGTCGCGCGGCTCGTAGTCGAGCACCTGTGCGATCATCATCGTAAACAGGGAGTAGCTTGCGATATTGAAAGGGACTCCGAGAAAGAGATCCGCGCTGCGCTGGTAGAGCTGGCATGAGAGGCCCGGGCGCCCGTCCCGGGCGGAGTGGACGTAGAACTGAAAGAGCAGGTGACAGGGAGGAAGGGCCATCTGCTCAACCTTGCCGACATTCCAGGCAGAGACAATGTGGCGGCGTGAGTGCGGCTTGTTCTCCAGATCGTCAATAAGACGCGCGATCTGGTCGATGCCGTTGCCTTCTCCGGTTTCCCAGGCCCTCCATTGTTGTCCGTAGACCGGCCCAAGATCACCGTTTTCGTCGGCCCATTCGTCCCAGATGCGCACCTTGTTCTCCTGCAGGTATCGAATGTTGGTATCTCCCGTCAGAAACCAGAGGAGCTCATGGATAATGGAGCGCAGATGGAGTTTCTTGGTGGTGAGACAGGGGAAGCCCTCGCGCAGGTCATAGCGCACCTGTCGCCCGAAAACCGAGCGGGTTCCGGTGCCAGTGCGGTCGGCGCGCTCTTCGCCGTTTTCGAGAACATCGCGGAGCAGTTCCAAGTATTGCCGCACGGGGTTTTCTTAACCACGAATGCGACGAAAGACGCTAAAAAAATCAGGATGGGAACAACTTTGGGTACGATCAGGCGAGGGGAGCCTCCGCGCCCGGGTGGTCACTGGTCTTCGCCGCCAGGCTTTTTCCGGAGCTCTTTTTTCTGTCCGTGTTGCCGCTTGAGGCCAACCTCGCGCTGTCGCTGCCGCCGGGAACGTCGGCGTTTCTGGCGACGGATTTTCTCGATGCGTTGCTGGCGTTCGGATTTACGCCCCTGGGCAAGCTCCTCAAGGCGTTCACACAGCTCCCGGCGGGCGAGGAAGCGGTTCATCTCTCGCGAGCGCTGGGCCTGGCACTTGATTTCGATTCCGCTGGGCTGGTGGTGGAGATAGACGCAGGAGCTGGTCTTGTTGATTTTCTGTCCCCCGTGTCCCGTCCCCCTGATGAATCGCTCGATGAGATCGTCCTCCAGAATTCCGAGATCCACCATGCGCCGTTTCAGGGCCGCACGCTTGTCCTGCCCGATCATGAAGCAGCCGGGGCTGGAATCGGGGTTCGTTCCGTGGCCTGGCACTGCACAATATAGTTGGTGACCGATTCCCTGATCTCGCCTGCAACGTCGGCACGTTGCGTCGCGAAGGGGGGCATGAACCAGGGATAGGATCCGATCACATCAGAGGTCACTGCAATCTCGCCGTCGCAGTTTCCTGTACCACATCCGATTCCGATAGTGGGAATTCCGATATGGCAGCTCACTTCTTCAGCAACTTCGGGAACCACGCTCTCGAGAACGATTGCGAAGCAACCAGCCGCTTCAAGGGCGGACGCACCTTGCAGAAGGGAAGATACCTCTTCGCGGGATTTGCCCTTGGTCCGGTAGCCACCCTCTTCCTTGATCTGTTGCGGGAGCATTCCCAGGTGGCCAAGGACGGGGATGCCTTCCCTTATGATGGCCGCCACGTTTTCGGCCTGTTCCGTTCCGCCTTCCAGTTTGACCGCCTCCGCACCGGCCCTGACCAGGGTCCGGGCGTTCTGCACCGCTTCGGTTTCGTTATCGTAGGAGTGGATGGGAAAGTCCGCCACGAGAAGGGCTTTCCGGCAACCACGGGCCGCGGCGGCGACATGATGGACCATGTGCTCCATGGTGACATGGGTGGTATCGGGAAATCCCAGCACCACCATGCCAAGGGAGTCTCCGACAAGAATGAGATCCGTGCCCGCTTCGTCGAGAAGGCGAGCGGTAGGGTAGTCCCAGGCGGTGAGCGCAGCAATTGGTGGCCCTCCCTCCTTTCGTGCCCGGATTGCGGAACACTTGTCGCTGACATTCACACGTGCGTCATAACATCTCTTGGAGCGGAAGCGAGTCCGGGAGGACAAAAAGATATCTGGATCCTGGTGTTCTTCGTGCCAGGCATCTGGCTTTCCCCTCAGGACAGAAGACGCGGGTGATCAGGAATCGATCACCCGGCTACCACTTGGCTTGAACGAGGACGGGTTCAGTTTCCCCGGCGTCGAGGTGCTGGAGATGCTCACTGATGGTGATGGTGTCTCCCGGCAGGGTCAGGAGGGGACGGATATCGGCGAGAGGTTGCAGGACGAAGCGCCGATCGACCATGCGTGGATGGGGAATGACGAGAACGCCGGCATCGATGACGCATCCATCATAGTAGAGGATATCGATATCGATGATGCGGGGGGCATTGGGAGGGTTGCCTGGTTGGCGTCCGAGGTGGAGTTCTATGCCCTGGGTATCCTCAAGGAGTTCGGCGGGTTCCCCGATGTAATCGAGCTCGATGACGGTGTTGAAGAAATCGGGGGAGTCTTCCGGGCAGTTGACCGGTTCACTCCGGTAGATGGGAGCCTGTTCGAAATGGACTCCCTCGGGAGACAGGTTCCGGATAAGATCGCGGGCCGCTCGCAGGTTGCCAATTCGGTCGCCGAGGTTCGACCCCAGCGCTATTCCTGCCCGGGCTGCCATTTCAAGATTCTACTGATGCAGTTTTCATTCCGGGTTTGGCCAGACAGGGGGGAACAGGCTCAGGCGGTGAGCTGGCCGGGACCGCCTACCTGAGGCCCAGGACGTCCTGCATGTCATACAGGCCGGGATCCCTGTCCCGGAGCCAGAGAGCGGCCCGCAGGGCGCCTGAGGCAAAGGTCATCCGGCTTGAAGCCTTGTGAGTCAGTTCGACCCGTTCGCCGTCGGCAGCAAACATGACGGTGTGATCGCCCACGACATCCCCGCCTCGCAGCGAGTGCATGCCGATTTGCTGGGCTGGGCGTTCTCCAGTGATCCCGACCCGCCCGTGGGCGACATCATCCTGATAGGAAGTTCCGGTTTCCTTGTTGAGAATCTCGAGGAGGCGGCGGGCGGTTCCCGAGGGAGCATCAATCTTATGGCGGTGATGCATTTCGGTAACTTCGATGTCGAAGCGGTCGTTATCAAGGACCTGAGCCGCATGCTGGGTCAGCCAGAAGAGGGTATTGACGCCAATGGAGAAGTTGGGAGCGAGGACAACGGGAATTTTTTCCGAGGCGTGGCTGATGGCTGCCCGCTCGCTCTCGTCATGCCCGGTTGTGCCGATGACAAGGGCGGTGTCGGTAGCGATGGCGTCTTTGAGCAGTTGGGAGGTGAAGGAGTGGAGGGTGAAATCAATTACGGCCTCCGCTCCTTCCAGGAGGGGAGCCAGTTCCTCGCCCGTGTCATGGGTTCCATGAATGGTGGCATCCGGGTGGGCCTCCACGGCTTCAGCTACTGAGAGGCCCATGCGCCCCGAGCGTCCGGTGATAACGATATTCATCATAATAGCGGGGAACCGGCTACAGGAGGTCGAAATCGCTGAGCACTGCTTTCAGGGTTTCAGTTTTATTCTCGGTGAGGCCGACCAGGGGAAGGCGGAACTCGGGAGTGCACCGGCCGCAGAGGGCAAGGGCGCTCTTGATGGGGATGGGATTAGTGTCAAGGGTCATGAGCACGCTGAGGAGCGGATAGTAGCGTTTCTGGATCGCAAGGGCTTCATCGAAGGACCCGTCGAGAGCGGCCTTGACCTGGCGGGAGATCACCCCGGGGATCAGGTTTGCGGCTACGGAAACAACCCCGGTAGCGCCCACCGACATGAAGGGAACGGTGAGAGGATCATCCCCGGAAAGAACCGTGAAGGCTGCCGGGACCGCCTGGACGAGCTTGTTGACCCGGTCAGATGACCCTCCCGCTTCCTTGATGCTGACCACGGTTTCACAATCGTTGGCCAGGCGCGCCACCGTTTCTACATCGATCTGGATGACGCTGCGCCCGGGGACCGAGTAGAGCATGAGGGGAAGGGGTGAGGCTTCCGCTACCGCCTTGAAGTGCTGGTAGAGGCCTTCCTGGGAGGGTTTGTTGTAGTAAGGGCAGACCTGGAGCGAGCCGTCTGCTCCGGCTTTCTCCGCCTCCCTTGTAAGATGAATGGCTTCGCTGGTGGAATTGGCGCCTGTTCCGGCCACAACCTTGAGGCGCCCTGCGGAAAACCGCACCGCGTGTCTGATGATCTCGGTATGTTCGCTGGCATCAACGGTGGGAGACTCTCCGGTGGTACCAACCGGAACAATTCCATCAATACCTTCCTCGGCCTGATGATTGATCAGGGCCTCGAACGCCTCGTAATCCACCTGACCTTCACGAAAGGGGGTTACCAGCGCGGTATAACTGCCTGTGAACATGGGAGGAGAGTAGTGGGGAGCGATGAGGTCACTAGCAAGGGCAAAAACACGTTGCGGTCACAGCGTGATCTCACCTTCGAAGACAAACTCGGCTGGTCCCCTGAGGGTGACCTCCCGGAAGCCGAATTCGGCGTTCCCCGTAAATCCGATCTGCAGGGTTTCCCCGCCACGGACGTCCACTTTGACTGGTGAGGGAACTCCATGGAGGAGGTGATAGACAATGGCGCAGGCCACCATGCCCGTCCCACAGGCGAGGGTTTCGCCTTCCACGCCCCGTTCGTAGGTCCGGATCGCGATATGTCCGGGGGCAGTTTCCTTTACAAAGTTGGCATTTGTGCCCTTGGGAAAATAGTCGTGGTAGCGGATGGCGGAGCCTATCCCTGTTACGTCGCAATCGACGAGGTCATCGACAAAGGCAAGGGCGTGGGGAACTCCGGTATTGAGAACGTGAACGGGGCTTTCCAGTCCTTCGACCGAAACACCACAATCCAGTTCGAGGTCGAAAGGGTCTGACATGGTGACTTCCACCTCTTCCCCTACAATTCGGGAGGTAAGGTCTCCCGCGATGGTTTCGAAGCTGAGTTCCTCGCGGTTGTCGGCAAGTAATCGTGCGGTGTAGCGCCCGAAACAACGGGCTCCGTTACCGCACATTTCAGCCTCGCCTCCGTCGGCGTTGTAGTAGCGGAACCTGAAATCGGCTTTTCCCCGGGCAGGTTCCACGGCTAGCAGTCCATCCGCACCCACTCCACGGTGGCGATCGCAGATCCTCGCAATCTGCTCATTGGTGAGCTGGATCGAGAGGTCACGATTGTCGATCATGACGAAGTCGTTTCCGGCTCCGTTCATCTTGGTGAAGGGAAGACGCATGGCGTGCCTGATTTATGGTGAAGGCGGTAAGTTTGTTGTGCGTAAAGGTCAAGCTTGGGACTGGCCCTTGGCTGCCTCGATGAGGGGTCGGGTGAAAGAGCCCACCTTGTCCGCAACATCCGAAGCATCGGCATTGAGTTCGACCTGTTTGACGATGGCGGAACCTACCACGATACCGTCCGAGACCGAGGCTACGAGAGCGGCCTGTTCGGGGGTGGAAATTCCGAATCCCACACACACAGGAACATCAGTATGCTCTTTGATAAGCGCCACGTGCTCTCCAATCTGGGCGGAAGGGCCGCCGTGAGATCCCGTAACACCGGTACGAGAGAGAGCGTAAATGAAGCCTCCGGCAGTGCCTGCAAGAAGGGCAATGCGTTCAGGAGGGGTGGTAGGGGCGATGAGGCGGATCTGCTTGAGACCTGTATTGCTGGCCATCTCGCAATTCAGGGCTGCTTCATCCGGGGGAAGGTCAAGAAGGAGAATGCCATCGGCACCCGCCTCGGCGGCATCATGATGGTATGAACCATAGCCATAGGCATAGACCGGATTGAGATAGGTGAAGAGGACAATCGGAACCTGGTGGGAACTCCGGAAGCGGCGGATCAGCTCAAATACCTGTGCGGTATCGCTGCCAGCCGAGAGGGCCCGGGCAGCGGCGGCCTGGTTCACAATACCGTCGGCCAGTGGGTCGGAAAAGGGGACGCCCAGTTCGATGATGTCCGCTCCGGCCTCTGCAAGAGCGACTAGGATTTCAAGGGAGCGCTCCAGGTCGGGATCGCCAGCGCTCACATAAGCGACGAAGGCTTTTTCGCCCTGATTCCTGAGATTCTCGAAGGTGGCGTCGATGCGGTTGCTCATGCCGACCGAGCAATAAGGGAGAGCGGGTCCGGAGGAAAGGACGATTGATGAACGAGGTGAGATCTTGGTGGCTCAGTCCCGTTACCATGGGCGCCGCCCACTGGGTGGATGGCAGCGAGGTTCTGGCGGCGACTGGATGTGAAATCGTGATTTGTGAGGCGAGTTTTGACTGGTTTTTGGGTTGGAACAGGCTACCTAACACGTGACATGAAACGCCTTAGTCTGCTGGTTGCCATCCTAGCCTTTCTTCTGGGTGCCTGTGAACGCCATAACTGGGAAGATGTGGACGAGAACGGAGATGGCATCATCGACCAGAATGAAAAGGGGACCAAGCGCCTCTACAAGGAGCACGAGAAGCACAAGGGCGGGGACAAGGACGGAGAGAAGCACTAGGCAGACGTTTTCTTCCTCCTGTAGGAAAGAAAGCACTCGCCGTTGTCGAGGGGTTCGAAGTGAGTCAGCTCAAATTCGAGGGAAGCTGGCAGATGATCTCCCAGAGGGCCGGTGATCGTCGGGGCCTCCGCTCCTCCGAGAATGGTGTGCCCTGCCCAGGTAAGATGGACCTCATCGAGGGCATCGAGTTCTACGAGAGAGCGGACCAGGGTTCCTCCACCTTCGCAGAGCAGGGTTTCGACCTGGTGATCCTCAACAAGTAATTCGAGAAATTCTGCAAGCGAGCATCGGTGTACGGCTGCTCCGATGGCTTGGTAGGGAGCTGGGTCATAATTCCCGGGGGTGGTGGTGGCAAGGAGATGGATCGCGCCACCTGAGGTATGGAAGACCCGGTGCCCGAGGTCGAAATCTCCCATGCACGAGGCGATGCACCGCAGTGGCTGGTGGCTGGGTTTGAGTTCCGGGGGGATGACCATGGACATGTTGTCCGCTTCGAGGGTTCCCCGTCCGACCAGAAGAGCATCCGCCCGTTTGCGGATCTCCAGAAGGCGCTGGAGATCTTGTGCTGAGGTGAATTGCGCGGGATCCCGGTTGACGGTGGAAATCTTTCCATCGGCCGTGATGGCAAAGTTGATCAGGACGGTTGGACGTGTCATGCCGCTCTTGCTTGGGGGCAGCATGCCGCAGATCGGATCAGGGCGAGAGAGCAAATTCAGGGAAAATGCGGTTTGAGAGGAGGCAAACTAAGGTTAGACTGCTCCCAGTAAAGCCATGAGTGAATCAGAAGCCACGTCTCCAAAAATCACCTGTTATTTGAAAACCTACTGTGGGTGGAGCGAAGGAGTTCGTGCCATCATGCGGAAGTATGAGCTGAATTACGAGGAGAAGGACATCATTGCTAATCCGGCTTTCCGCTGGGAGATGGAACAGAAAAGCGGGCAGCCGCTTTCTCCCTGCGTGGAAATAAATGGTGACATGTTGCCGGATGTGAGCGGGGAGGAAGTGGAGGCCTGGATGGTTGAGAAGGGGCTGGTTGCGGGTAGTGAAGCGGAGCCGGATGCTCCCATCGACTCATCGTGTTCTCCCGAGCAACATGAGGCTCAGGCGCGGGCTGAAGCCGAAGGGCAGGAAGGGGCTTCCGGGAAGATTGTCTTCCTGGACTAGGTGTTGCCAGCGGTTATCCACGTCGCTCCCGGACGGCCTTGGCAAAGGCCTCCAGAATATCCTCGGTGGACTGCCACGAGATACACGCGTCCGTCACGGACTGGCCGTAGACCAGTGCCGCGGGGTCGTTGCCGAGTTTCTGGTTTCCTTCCACCAGGTTGGATTCAACCATGACGGCTGCGAGAGCCCGGCATCCCCCGGAGAGTTGCTCACATAGATCGCGAGCGACCTCGGGCTGTTTCCGGTAATCCTTGCAGGAATTTCCATGAGAGCAGTCGACCATGAGAAAGGGAGCGAGTCCGGCTTCCTCCAGCTGGGACTCTACCTGGGCGATGCTTGCAGGGTCGTAGTTAGGGCCGTCTGTCCCACCCCTCAGGATCATGTGGCAGGCCTTGTTGCCGGCGGTGGTCACGATCGCGGAAACGCCCTGCTTGGTCACGGAGAGGAAGTGGTGCGATTCGCGGGCTGCTCCGATCGCGTCGAGAGCGATCTGGTTCGATCCCCCGGTTCCGTTCTTGAATCCCACCGGCATGGAAAGCCCCGAGGCGAGCTCACGATGGATCTGTGACTCGGTTGTCCGGGCGCCGATGGCTCCCCAGGCGATCAGGTCTGCAATATACTGGGGCGAGATGGTATCGAGAAATTCCGTTCCGGCCGGAACTCCCAGGGAGGCCAGTTCAAGGAGGAGTTCGCGGGCAATGCGCAAACCGCGGTTAATATCAAAGGAGTTGTCGAGGTGAGGATCGTTAATAAGGCCTTTCCATCCCACGGTGGTACGAGGTTTTTCAAAGTAGACCCGCATGACGATCTGCAGGTCTTCTGCGAAGCGGTCTATGAGTGGTTTCAGCCTGGATCCATATTCCAGGGCTGCAGAGGGATCGTGAATGGAACAGGGACCGATTACGACCAGAAGGCGATCATCATTGCCTTCGAGGATTGCTTCCGCCTGTGCACGGGCATCATGGACGAGATTCGCGGCCTCGCTGGTGATGGGGAGATAGTAGGAGAGGACCGCCGGGGAGATCAGCGGGTCAATTCCCCCAATGCGGAGATCGTCTGTTGCGTGGGTCGGCACGGGGGGGAAGGTGGTGGCACTGGTGTTGGGATGCAAGGGCATTTACATCCCGCTTGAAGTGAAGGGGGAGGAGGCTGAAGGGGGATTTAAGTTTGGGAATCGGGCATTTGGATCTACCTTCCCATCATGAGTCAGCACGTGCAGCGAGGGAAGGCGTCCCAGGACCGGGATTTTACCGGGGGCATGATTCCTCCAACTTCCTCCTCCTATGTCGGGTCGACTGGAGAGAGTGGATTGGATGGCCGGATCAGGGAACTTGTGCAGAGCACCCCTGAGGAGCCAAACCATTGTCTCCTGGAGGAGATGATGATTACGGCGGTGCGGATTGCGCGTGGCGGAGCAGTGACGGAAGGCGACTTCAAGCTCATGAACCGTGCCCTCAAGGAGATGCGGGAAGCCAACGAGGTCTTCCACCCTTACCGCAACCATCGCAAGGTCACCGTTTTTGGTTCGGCCCGGACGCAGCCGGAAGAACCGGCCTACGAGGCTGCGGTGGAGTTCTCACGTCGCATGTGGGAGGAGGGGTTCATGACGATTACCGGGGCTGGTCCCGGCATAATGGCGGCAGGCAATAAGGGTGCGGGGCGGGAGAATAGCTTCGGCCTTGATATTGCCCTGCCCTTCGAGGCCTCTGCCAATGAGTTCATTTCCGGAGACCCCAAGTTGATCAGTTTCAACTACTTCTTCACCCGCAAGCTGTCCTTCGTGAAGGAGGCGGATGCCGCGGTGGGTCTTCCAGGCGGGTTCGGTACCATGGACGAGATCTTTGAGGCGCTCACCCTGATTCAGACCGGGAAGGCCTCCATCTACCCCATTGTCCTTCTTGATGCGAAGGGGGGGACCTACTGGAAATTCTGGAAGCAGTTTGTCGACGAGCATCTGGCCCGGCTGGGGATGATTTCTGATAACGACTTTCATCTATTCCGTGTTACCGATGACGTGGAGGAGGCAGTGGAAGAGATTCTCAGGTTTTATCGTGTCTTCCATTCCTACCGGTATGTTGGTGATAAGATCGTGCTGCGTCTGAATGCGGCTCTTACCGACGAGGCCCTGGCTGCGGTTGAGGAGGAGTTTTCAGATATCATCAAGGCTGGCAGAATGATCCAGCGGGAAGCTCTGGAAGAAGAGGCTGACGAAGAGGAACTCTCGGGATTGGTCCGATTGGTGTTCCGTCACCGTCGGAGGGATTTTGGTCGTCTGCGCCAATTGATTGATGCGGTGAATGCCGGGGAGGTGATCGCGAAGAAGTGAGGAGATCGTGATGGCAGCGGGAGAACGGGCTGATTTTCTTCTAGTTGCGCGGGGTCTTTGTGATTCTCGCGAACAGGCCAAGCGTCTCATCATGGCGGGGGAGGTCATGTGCGGGACGGAACGGGTAGCGAAGCCCTCGACCATGCTTTCTTCAGATGCCGCGCTTACCGTTCTGCAACGGCCCCGGTATGTCGGGCGGGGGGGGCTCAAGATGGAAGGAGCGCTGAAGAGTTTCGGGATTGTTCCCGCAGGCTGGGTCTGCCTGGATCTTGGGGCTTCGACCGGTGGCTTCACAGATTGTCTCCTGCAACATGGTGCAGAGCGGGTACACGCGGTGGATGTCGGGACGAATCAGCTGGCATGGAAACTGAGAAAGGATCCAAGGGTGGTAGTGAAGGAGAAGTTCAATGGTCGACACCTGGTTGAATCCGACCTCGGGGAACAGGTTGATCTGGTGGTAATGGACCTTTCCTTTATTTCCCTGACAAAGGTCCTGCCAGCAGCAGTCGGGGTATTGAAGCAGGAAGGGGATCTGATTTGCCTGATCAAGCCGCAGTTCGAGCTCTCGAGGGAAGAGGTGGGCAAGGGAGGGATCGTGCGGGATCCCGCATTGCATGAAAAAGCGGTTAAAAAAATCCATGATTTTGTCCTCAAGGAATTGCCGTGTGAGTGGGTGGGCTTCATCGAGTCGCCGATAACCGGCACGGATGGGAACGTCGAATTCCTTGCCCGGCTGCGACAGGGAGACTCCCGGGCGGTGCCGAAGAGCGGGT
>Ga0163179_10001563_pt1 | contig 16132 bp, 13 predicted proteins | sample AtlANTMetagenome_FD_109643 | JGI IMG/M metagenome (GOLD analysis project Ga0163179, IMG submission 109643) | Marine eukaryotic phytoplankton communities from the Atlantic Ocean - Atlantic ANT 2 Metagenome | ecosystem: Environmental > Aquatic > Marine > Oceanic | place: North Atlantic Ocean... | reverse complement strand
CCGCATCATTCTTTCCGCATCATTCTTCGCCGGGGTGGTAGCTTTTGACGGTGTGTGCTTCGACCTCATCGTCATAGAAGTAGGCGTCTTTGAACTTCTCTTCGGAGTAAAGTTTCGCCTGATCGAAGTAGTGCGGGGAATTCGGATCGCCGCTGTTCCCGTACTGCAACAACGACTTGCTCTTGATGCGATCCGAAAACTCATAGACCGCGGCATAGGAATTCCCGGCGACGCCAAACCGTTGTTTTCGGAGCGGTGCGCTGGGGGTGTAGTAGACATTAAAGGCAACGCCCAGCGGACCTTCGACTCCGGCGCAGGGAAGGCTTGGTAGCTGATCGCGGAAGAGAGCTGCTGCCGCCTCCAGGCCACCGGCGCGAGGCACACGTTGCATGCGATTCACTTTTCCCCAAGGCACCCGCCAATCGCCGTGTAGTTTCTCAAGGGACTCGGCAGCCGCGATCAACGCCTCAAATTTCCTCTTGGGGTTATTCACAAATTCCAACGCCAAAGATTCACTCGGTCTTGGTTGACCGTACATTTGGCCGTACCAGGCAACGCACAGTGTCGTTCGCGTACAATCCAGAGTGGAACGGCAATCCCAAGCCAGCAAGTGCTCCAGGTAGGGTCGAACGCGGTCAGCAAATTCAGGCTGATCGAGTGCCAACCGCTGGTGAGCCATCTTGAATTTTGGCAACTCATTGAGAGGCCAATAAAGAGTCGTGTCGAGCGCTAAACGCTGCCAATCTTCAAAGGTAACCTGCTGAGCTTCTCGCAAAAGCTTACGAGAAATCTTCGCTCGCCGTTTGTCGTCATGCTTCTCTTCGACCATGTACGAGGGGAAATCTCGTTCAAACGGATTGCCGTCATCGGTGGTCGTGAATGGAGTCGAATTGCAATTCTGCACATAGCCTGTGGGTGGATTGAGTACCTGAGGCAGATCTTCCAAGGGATGAATCCCCTTCCATTCCGTTCGCGGATCTGATCCATCCACCGGCCGACGCCAATCAAAGCCTGGCTCTCGAATGGGAATCGTCCCATTGTAGAGATAGAAGATATTGCCCTCACGGTCGGCGTAGGCGGCATTGAACATCGGCAACAACTGGAGACGATTGGCCTCCAACCATTCTTCCAAATTCTTTGCTTTGATCATCCGCAAACCTTGCTCGATCCGCGTGCCGCCAAACAGAGCGGCAATCTTAACAGCAAGTCGGTGCTGATCGTCTTCCACCGCTACGCAAGGACCATGATGAGTTTTAAGGAAGGTAAACTGCCGAGTCTCCATCCCCTCATCGGTCTTCACCTCGATTGAATCCTGCCACTGGGTCGCCTTACGATATCCATCGGCATACCGATACATCAGCGGTTGGCCCTCGAGATCGAACGTTTCTCGGTAAACATCAGCGATGTCAGGTTCGTTCACGGTATAGGCCCAACCCAAATACTCGTTGTGCCCTAGCGACGGAAAGGGCGAACCAAAGAAACAGGCACCGCTAAAGTTGATGCCTTCCTGATTCTTCACGTGGGCCTCGTAGAACTGGCCGGGACCATAAAAAGGCTGATGAGGATTCACGAACAACATCGCGTGACCATCTCGCGTTTTTTCGGGTCCGATCGCCCATTGATTCGAGCCGATTACAGCATCTTCAAGCCGTTCCTGTCGCTCAGCATTCGGACGAGGTGCGTGGGACTTCCCATAGACAAAGCTGAGCATGATAAAGCGATCGTAGGCCACGACATGCCAAGGTTCGAAACGCTCAATCAGCCTTGGCTTGACCTCCGGATTCTTTTGCAAAAAGTAGTTGATGCCAGCGACGTACGCATCACAAATCTTCTTGATCGGGGGCTTGAGATTGGCGTAATCCTCACGCGATCGACGATCAATTTCAAAGGTTCGATGCAACAGGTCGTTATTCAGACCTGATTCGCCATGGATTTCCGCATATCGCCCCAGGCTTTGAATGTAGGTGTCCTCGAGCTGCCAAAAATAATCCTCGCACTGAGCATAAGCCATCCCAAAGGCAATGCTGGCATCGGTCGTACCATAGATATGCGGTACGCCCCAGTCGTCTCGATGAATCGTGACAGACTGAGCCATCGTGACAGGATCGACGTCAGCGGCGATCGCAGGCTTCTCGCACAGTCCCAGGGCAGACCAAACAACGATCGCTATCCAACGTAGAATCACTTGCACCGAACACTGTGGATTGGCTGCCAAGAACCGTTTCATCGAAGACCTCCACCAGATGACTGACCACACACCCCTCAAAATCTACTCCCTCTGTTATACTTCGGATTGGTCCTGGAACAAATGAAAGGCGCAAGCTGGATCGAGGTAAATCGGCGATGAGCAACATTACGGTGAGCGAAGCACAACAACGCAATACGGATCATGCCAGCATCGACGTTGCCTTGACCCGATTGCGAAGCGCGGCCACTGATTTGACCCGATGTTCGATCCGTCGTCGCATTGATTTGGCAGAGGCGTGCCTGGAGGGCGTTGACGGGATCGCAAAAACGTGGGTGGAAACGGCATGTGAGGCCAAACAGATTCCAGCAGGCAGTCCGGCCCGCGCGGAAGAGATCACGGCAGGCCCGGTTTCCGTATTGCGATACCTGCGTTTGCTAATCCGCACGCTCCATGACATCGAAAAATCAGGGAAACCTCATCTGCCCGGAAAAGTACGACACGAAAACGGACAGTGCATTGTCCCGGTATTCCCCACCAACGACCTGTTCGATCGCCTTCTGTTTTATCCCATGGTTGCGGAAACTCGGTTGGAGCCATCCGTACCCATCGACAACCTCTTTGGTGAAAAACTTTCGATCTTGAAAGGTGAACAGACAGTACCGCCACAGATCTGCTGCGTTCTTGGTGCCGGCAATGTCGCGGCAATTCCTGCAACAGATGTTCTCACAAAAATCCTGCAGGACAACTGTGTTGTGCTGCTGAAGATGAACCCGGTTAATGCCTATCTCGGCGAATTGTTTGAGCAGGCATTGGCACCGTTGATCACAGCGGGATACCTGGCGATCGTTTACGGAGGAGCCGGTGCCGGGGGCTATGCCGTCAACCACGATCAAGTCGATCAAGTTCACGTGACCGGTTCCATCGAAACTCATGATGCCATCGTCTGGGGCTCAAGAGAAGAACGAGAGAGTCGAAAAGCAAATAACGCGCCCATCCTGAACAAGCCGGTCACCAGCGAACTAGGCAACGTCAGCCCATGGATCCTGACCCCTGGAAAATACACGGATGCCCAGCTGCGATTTCAGGCCGAACACATCGTCGCCTCGATCACAAACAATGCATCGTTCAATTGCATTGCAACCAAACAACTGATCACCTGGAAGGAATGCAATTCACGGGATCGCTTGCTCGGTTATATTGACGAGATCCTAGCGCAGATTGAACCACGTTTCGCCTATTACCCGGGTGCAAAAGACCGCTTCGCCACCTACGCGGGCGAACCCGCGCCCGGTGACCACCTGCCCTGGACTTTATTGCGGGATGTCGATATCGCGACCCGTCCCGAACTGTTTCACGAAGAATCTTTCGTGTGCGTTTGCGGCGAAACTCGTCTCGATGCCGAATCTCCCCAGGCATTCCTGGAAACGGCCGTGCGTTTTGCCAACGAGGAACTCTGGGGAACGTTGGCAGCCGCCATTACCGTTTCTCCGGAATTCTCAAAAACTGAATTTTTGCGAACTGCAGTTCGCGAATTGCGTTACGGTACCGTAGGCTTGAATCAGTGGCCAGGAGTTTCCTTCGCTCTGATGTCCACACCGTGGGGCGGCTTTCCGGGCACCAGCCTGCGTGACGCCAAGAGCGGCATCGGCGATGTCCACAACACCTTCCTGCTGGATCGACCAGAAAAGACGGTTCTCAGCAGCCCATTAACCATGCATCCAAAGCCGATGTGGTTTTCAACACATCGAAAACCAGAGGCCGTGGCATGGAAACTATATGAACTTTATTCCCAACCAACTTTAACTCGACTACCTGGTTTGTTGTTCAAGGCGATCCAGGGCTAAAGTCTAGTCGACGTCATAAAAATGGCGCGTTACGTTATTGAATTCGACTGTACACAATATCTCCATCTCCGGTGGATCATCATCCTCAATTAGGAGTTCCCTAGGAAAATGACACGTCAACAACTTTTTTATGACAGCGTGATTCCCGTCACCGTCAATAAGCACAAGGATTTATCGATCGAACGAGTCAATTTCGAATTTGCCCGAGAGGCAAATTCGGTACCGTTGACCGCAGTCGAAATCCCACGTGCATCCCGCGAGTTCACCATTGTTTTCGCAGGAACGGAAGAAGTCGTCCCCGTAGCTGTGCTGGGTATCGAAGACAAGCAGAATATTTACATCGACGACGAAGGCAATTGGTCGGCTAATTATGTACCAGCATTCGTGCGACGCTATCCTTTCGTCTTCTGGCAGGGTGACGACAAGACGAAATACACGCTGTGCGTCGATGAAAAGTGGGAAGGCTGTAATACGGAAGGACGTGGCGAACGACTCTTCGCAGATGATGAAGAGCGAACGCCATATCTGACCAAAATGCTCGGCTTCCTCGAAGAGTACCAACTCCAACATCAGCGCACTCAGGCCTATTGCAAGCGACTGAAAGATTTAGATTTGCTCGAACCCATGCGAGTCGACTTCACGATGGCCGGTGGTGAAAAACGGTCGCTCGGTGGCTTCATGGCCGTTAGCCGCAAAAAGCTGAAGGAACTTCCAGCAGAAAAGCTTGCTGAGCTCGTGAAAACTGACGAACTGGAATTAACCTATGCCCATCTGACCTCGATGGACAATTTCTCCCAGATGCTGGCAACCTTGGCCAAGGGAAAAGCGGATTCGGACCCGGTGACAGAGGCTGCAGAAGCAGCGCCGTCCGAATAATCTCAAGGCTAAGTAAAGACCGATCCCAAAAGCCGCTTGGAATGCGAGTCAAAATCGATTCCAAGCGGTGGCATACAACCGAACATCCTTCCAAAGGAGTTTACCTCATGTCAGACGAAAAAAGTCAATTGGATGAATTGATCGCTTCCTTGAAGCAACAGCGAGACCAACTGGCCGTGCAGATCGAACTTGGGAAGGCAGAAGCCAAGGAAGAATGGGATAAGGTGACCGCCAAACTGGATCAACTATCCAAAGATTACGAGCCCCTGAAGGAAGCCGTAGAAACTTCAGCTACCGGCGTTTTTGAAGCGATGAAACTCGTTGCCAACGAAGTCCAGGATGGTTTTCAGCGAGTTCGCAAATCGTTGTAGAATGTGATGGCAATTTCATCGCGACCTTTGCCGCAAGGGTTAACACCTGATGGATTTATCATCGATTCCGCAGATTGTCCGGAGTTCTGGTCGCTTTCGTGAGGTCACCAAGGTGCTCGCCAAGTATGGTTTGGCAGGTTGGATGGCCGATGTTCGCGTTGATTGGGTGCAGCAGCTGTTTCGCGCAAACGATGGGACGCAGCTAAGTGACCGCCCCATCGAAGAGAGGATCCGTTGTGCACTCACTGAGTTAGGCACAACGTTTATCAAACTTGGCCAAATCCTCAGCACACGCCCGGATCTCGTCGGGCCGGAACTCGCGAACGAACTAAGTCAGTTACAATCTGGAGCTCCTGCTGACGACATTAAAGAAGTCCGCAAGGTTTTTGATGCAGAATTCGAGCATCCACCTGAGGAGCTCTTTCAATCTTTTGACTCAGAGCCATTGGCTTCTGCCTCAATCGCGCAGATCCATCACGCAGTAACACTCGATGGCAGGCAAGTCGTCGTCAAGGTTCAACATCGCGGCATCCAAGAGAAGATCCAGAACGATCTCGAGATCATGGGCGAGCTGGCAAAACTTGCCGAAGGTCTTGCCCCGCAAATCAAAAAATTCCAACCCGTCAACACGGTGTCGGAATTCAGTCGTACCCTGTTACGCGAACTGGATTTCGGACGAGAAGCGAGAAACCTCCAACAGTTCGCCAAAAACTTCCGCAAGGACGACGGCATCTGTTTCCCGACACCCTACAGCGAAACGTCATCGCGCCGCATCCTGACGATGGAATTCTTGGAAGGCATCAGTCTTTCTCACAAGGTGGAACTCGAGAAGGCGGGATATGACTTAAAGGCCCTCGCCAAACGCGGTGCCAGCATGTTTATTGACATGATCTTCCGCGATGGTTTTTACCATGCCGATCCTCACCCTGGAAACCTGATGATTCTTCCGGGAGAAGTAATCGGTGTCATTGATTGCGGCATGGTCGGTTACATCGACGAAGAACTTCGTGAACAAGTCGAAGACATGCTGCTGGCCGCAGTCGATGAAGACTCCGACAGATTAGCGAACATCGTCGTGCGTTTGGGTCAGGTGCCGCAGGATCTGGATCGGACATTATTGAACTCCGACATTTCTGATTTTGTCATGGACTATCGCAGTCAAACGCTTAGCGAATTTAATTTGAGCGGTGCCTTGAACGCGATCATTTCCATTGTCCGTCGACACAATATCGTACTTCCCGCGCGGATCGCGTTATTGTTGAAAGTACTCGTCATGCTCGAAGGAACCGCTCAACAATTGAGTCCCGACTTCAGCCTGGCTGAGTTAATGGAGCCCTATCGAGAGGAGGCGATCCGTCGCCGTCTATCTCCGATCCGTCTTTTCCGACGTCTGCAAACAACCTATCGCGATTGGAATCACTTGGCAGAGGTTCTACCAGTCGACTTGGCGGACATTTTAAGTCGCTTGAAAACCGGTCGATTCGATATTCACCTGGACCATCGCCGTTTGGATTCAACGGTGAATCGGTTGGTGATGGGAATTATCTCCGCAGCTCTATTTGTGGGTTCAGCAACCCTTTGGAGTGCGAAAGTACCACCGGTCCTCTGGGAATACTCGCTCCCAGGAGCTTTTGGATGTGGCGTCGCAGTCATGCTGGGTTTGCGACTTCTCTACGCAATTCGCCGTTCTGGAGACCTCCACTAACTCGCACCCAACTGCTGGAGTGCGGTAAGCTGAGATAACGGCAGCGGGCAGTCACCGCTGAATCCCTTAAACCAACTCGCTGATCGGAGATACTCCGGAATCCAATAGATACTGAGGACGACCGTGCAGGTCCTCGACGGTAACGTAACGAGTGTCGATTCCAAGGTTGTGGTACAACGTTGCGAACACTTCCTGGAATGTGACAGGTCTCTCGACCGCGTGTTCGCCCAATCGATTGGTGGCACCGATCACCTGCCCAGTCCGCATACCACCTCCCGCCATGAGGGCGAAGGAAACCTGCGGCCAGTGGTCACGACTATTCATTTTGTTGATCTTGGGTGTTCGACCAAACTCACCCCAAACGACCACTGATACATCATCACTCAGTCCCCGCTCATCAAGATCCTGCAATAAGGCCGAAAGAGCCTGGTCGAAGAGCGGAGCCTCCTGGCGAGTGCGTGGGAAGTTGAGCCCATCGCCACCATGCCAGTCCCAACGACTGTAATTCATCGAAACCACGCGCGCGCCTGCTTCGACAAGCCGCCTGGCGATCAGGAAATTCTGCACCATCTTGGGAGCGCCATCACGCTGGTAGGTGGGATCATTCTTTCCATATCGCTCGACCACTTCTGGATCTTCGCGAGAAATATCCAACGCTTCAACAAGCTTGGAAGAGGTCAAAATCGAAAGTGCCTGTTCGGTAAACGCGTCGACACCCTCAATCGCACTCGAGTGATCGAGCTTACGACGGAATCGATCCATCGAATTGAATAGTTGCTGCCGATCGCCGAGTCGTTCCAGACTAACGCCTTGCAGCGTCATCCCGTGAGGCTTAGCAAGCGGGTCCTTGGCAACCAGCGCCATCGGATCATAGGCGGAACCAATGAAGCCAGCGTTTTGGGGATTCCCCCAATCACGATGCCCCGTCGGATACATCAAAGACAGGTTGGGAGGAACTGCTTGATTAACAGCGCCTTGGACTTTGGAAACCCAGGAACCGAACATTGGCCAGCCACCGGCCGGCGGGTTCTCCCGATGCGTGCGGCCGGTCATGCATTGGTATCCATCATGTCGACCTTCGCTTCCGACAATCGATCGAATGATGGAAAATTGATCAGCTCGCTTCGCTAACAGCGGAAAGACTTCGGAGATTTCCATGCCCGGTACGTTGGTTCGAATCGGTGAAAACTCACCACGAACTTCGGCGGGTGCATTGGGCTTGAGATCAAATAAATCGAGATGAGAGGGGCCACCGGGAAGATAAACATTGATCACAGCTTTATGAGAGCTACCGGTGCCGGCTCGTGCTTCGAGCTGTAACAACTGTGACAATGACAGGCCACCAGCCGCCATCCCACCAACCTTGAGAAACCCACGGCGAGTCAAACCATCGCAATGATTTTTTTGGGTATCGCTTCGTCCCAGAATATTGAGCATCGAGCCATCTCCTGAATTCGGAATTGCCTCCGCATTTTAAACATTCCAAGGGCTCCTGGCAAAGAGAAGTCAGGAAATGCAGGTACGCTGAGGGGTTTTCCTGTTAAACCTTGGCAAAAGTCCCGATTACAGATGGACGACAGCGACATAATACATCGCGAATCCCGAACACGTTGCGCAATTGGCGGGGCGAGCGAACTTGGTTTCGGCTCGCTGTAAACTGGCTATCTGTCTGTCGGGCGTCTTGTCCATTCCTTTTGGTTCGACAGATTTCGACCTGCCACGTACAGCTCAGGAATACCTGAGGCCGCCTCTGGCAGGACGCTGTTCCTACCAGGGTATCGAGACAGCCCAGCATGGAGTCGCTAAACTGTTCGCTTCCCCGAATCCCAAAAGGAAGCATCCATGCAATTATCGATCTCGGTTCGAATCGCTGAAGGTTTTCTCTCAAAGGAAAACGCAATCCTCAGCTTAGAAGAGGTCGCCGATCTCGCAACGAATGCCGGCTATGACGCGATCTGCATGCGAGCTTCCCAGGTGGGTGTTCAGTCGTCGACGGAAGCTGTTGACCAGGCTGCTGAAATCCTGAAACGGCATCGTTTACCGGTGAGCATGCTCACGGGTGACTTCGACATCGTTTACAACAACGACCAGGGCCCCAATTGTCTCCGTGACATCGAGCCATTCTTGCAACTGGCAGAACGGCTTGGTGCTCCTCTGCTGCGAGTTGCATTGAAGCAAGAGGAGGATATCGGCTGGGCTCAGCGGGCGGCGGATCAGGCAGCCGAGCGTAATCTTAAACTGGCTCATCAATGTCATACACTCAGCCTGTTCGAGACCGTCGACGGAATTGAGTCAACCTTGCGAGCAATCGACCGAAAGAACTTCGGGCTAATCTTCGAACCCGCCAACCTCGAAATCTGTGGACAGGATTATGGCGAGGAAACGATTCAGCGATTAGCTCCCTGGATCTTCAACGTTTATCTGCAGAATCAGATTCTGCGTCCGGAGGGCTCTGTCACTTTGAACACATGGTGTCGCGGTGAGGTTTCCTTCGACATTATTCAGATTCACGATCCGGGGGGAGTTCGCGTGGATGAGGTCAAGCGAGGGCTCGACTCGATTGGATATGACGGCACCATCACCGTCCACCAGTGTGCACCGGATGGGCAAACACCCCAGGAATCGGCGGCGGCCACAGCAGCCTACCTTAAGAGTCTGTAGGTTCGCGAAGCAACCTCAAAAACTCTTTCAAAACTTCCGTATTGTCCTGATAGCCCCGCCCTGTGACCAGTCGACCGTCGACGACCCAGGGCTGGTTAACGTACTCGGCCCCGCCCTGCTCGGCATCGAGCGCGCATTTTGGAACCGTCGTCACTTTTTTACCACGGATGCAGTCGGTCGCCGAAAGGATCTCGATACCGTGGCACAGACAGGCGATCGGCTTGCCCTGCTGCCAGATCTCCGAAACGACTCTGAGCAGATTAGCATCGTAGCGAATGTATTCAGGAGCTCGCCCGCCCGAAATAAAGATGCCTGCGTAATCTCGCGCATCAAGATCAGCGAAACTCTGCGTGGCCTGCAAATGATAGCCCGGTCTCTCCTGGGTGATGTCCCACGGAACATCGGGATTCGGTGGAATCTCGTGGAGAACCGTGTGATAAAGTCTTGCTTCGGGGCCCGCCACCACAACCTCAAAACCGTCCTCGGGGAGACGGTAGTAGGCGTAAAAGGTATCCAGAGCCTCCGTGCCGTCACCAATCGGCATCAATATCTTCGCCATCTTATCTCCTTCATGATCCCTGATCGGGTGATCCTTGACCGCACAACTCGGCCGGCATTTTAATGCATTCGAAACCACATCGCATCTTTTCGGCTGAACTTGCCTCCATCGACAACAAAGGGAGAATCGATTCGCCTAGAATGTGGGACTTCACAATCCAACGAACGAGGACAAATGCATGACGCTTGGGATCGGCATCATAGGTGCGACAGGTTATATCGGGACTCCGTATCGGGCGGAAATCCGAGAATGTAACGATGTGAGAATCGTCGCGTTGTGTGCTCGTCGACAGGAACTGTTATCTCAAGCTGCGGAAGAAGACCAGGCCGAGCTCGCCACCGCCAAATGGCAAGAAGTTGTTGAGCACCCGGATGTCGACCTGGTCATGGTGCTGACTCCCGATGCGCTGCACGAGGAGCCGGTGTTGGCAGCAGCGAGTGCCGGCAAAGCCATTTTCTGCGAGAAGCCGATTGGCAAAAACATTTCCGAGGCGTCGTCAATGAACCGAGCGGTGGAAACGGCAGGCGTCGCCAGCTATGTGCCGTTCTGGACTCGGTATGTGCCAGTCTTCGAGAAGGCTCGAGAATTCATTCAAGACGGCAAGCTCGGCGAAGTACAAGGAATCATGTACCGTTGGCACAATCCCCGTCCGCCGGCGATGCCCTTCACGTGGCGTGATGACGCCGAGCTATCTGCTGCAGGCAGCATCGCAGACGTCGGTTCTCATGCCTACGACACGCTCAGGTATTTGCTGGGCGAGGAGGCAACACGTGTGCTCACTGACGCCCGTACTTTGATGCCAGCAAAACCTGATCTTGGTGACATCAATCTCGACGAAGCGATCTCGTGGGGTTCAGAAAACGCGAGCCCCCAAGGCGGTAAAACGCGGCGAGGCTCGGTGCCGGATTACGCTCAGATCGCCGTCGAATTTCCCAGCGGAATCATCGGCAGCATCGTGCTATCTCATGCGAGTTATTTACGGAAAGGCTTCGCCCCGGAATTGGAAATCCATGGGACCGATGCCTCGCTGTCGGTCAATCGAATCACAGGTGAGCTACTGATCGCAGATAGCCCCGATCCCGCACGTCACCTGGAGACGATCGAAGACACCGGACATTGCAATCGATTTAAAAGTCATGTTTTTCCTGCGTTTGAAAAACCAGCTCCCAAACACCCAACCGTTCGAGATGGGTGGCTTGTACAGATCTTTACCGACGCGGCGGTTGCATCTGCAGCACGAGGGGCCTGGGTGGAAACGGATGAGTTCGCGTCACGATGATCAATCTTCTCGACCGTTTCAAAAATCAAGAATCATCCTTGGGCGAATGGAGTACACGTCTTGAATAGTGAAAACCAACTTTCATGGTCGGACCGAATGCTGGTCGTCAGCACCGGTTTTCTCGGATGGATGTTAGCAGGAGTTCAATTGGCGGTCACCTCAATCGTCATGCGTGAGGCAGTCAAGTCCCTGCTCGATTCAGCGGATGAAGCACAGAACGCACAATGGTATGGCTACCTGACAAGCTCATTCTTATTGGGTGCCGCCTTAGGTGGTTATGGACTCGGCTGGATCGGAGATCGCTTCGGAAGAAAACGGGCAATGGCTTTGAGTATTGGCTGTTACTCGATTTTCGCCGGCCTGACGTTTTTTGTTCAATCTCCTGAGCAACTGTTGCTCTTGCGATTTCTCACCGGGCTTGGCGTGGGTGGGATGTGGCCGAATGGTATCGCGTTGGTTTCGGAAGCATGGCCGAACATGTCTCGACCGATGTTAGCGGGAGTGATCGGCACGGCGGCCAACATCGGCATTATGCTGTTTTCGGTTCTGACCTGTTTTGTCCACGTCACCGTCGACGACTGGCGTTGGGTCATGGGCTTATGTTTCTTGCCCATTTGCTTGGCCGTTTTCGCAGCTGCCTTTGTGCCCGAGAGCCCTCGTTGGCTGGCTCTTAAACTGAATCCGAAGGAAGATCCATCGGCCGCGGATGCTCGATCACCGTTGGTCGAAGTGTTCAGTCCCCCGCTGCTTAAGGTCACGTTAATTGGTATCGCATTGGGAACCGTTCCCTTATTTGGCGGTTGGGGTAATGCGAATTGGGCAAACGCCTGGGCCAGTCAGGAAGGAGAATCTGCCAAGGTAGAAGAAGCGAACGAGGAACTGCCTCCCGAAGAGACCGTCACGGCAGACGACCCAGCTTTGAAGGCGCGTGCCTTGCTCGCGAGGTCTGCACCTGGCTCGCTGGCAAGTCTTTTGGGCGGAGCCGTGGCCATGTTGATTGGACGTCGGATCTTCTACTTCTTCTTGTCATTCGCCTGTCTGTTTTGTTCCCAATACCTGTTTTGGTTTTCCCACCCTCTTCAAGATGACTTTCTCTGGTGGATGGGTGCACTAGGACTGTTCAGCGGTTTTTTCTTTGGCTGGCTCCCCCTGTGTTTGCCTGAACTTTTCCCCACTCGAGTCCGTTCAACCGGGGCAGGTGTGAGCTTCAACTTTGGACGCATCGCCACGGTCGTTGGGATTCTAATCGCGGCCGTCATGTTGGGACAATCCTATGGCGGTGACTACGCGGCGATCGGTCGCATTACCGGATTAATCTATGTGTTGGGAATGGTCGTCATTTGGTTTGCACCGGATACCTCGAAACAAGGTCTCCAGGACTAACATCAGGAGCGGTCGGGAGCAGGCTGCGGTTTCATCAGCCGTCCTGATTTCCCGGACTCCATCGCCGCGTGAACGGTGGCACATATATCCCGACTGGCCAGTGCGTCGAGAGGAGATTCCGCACGTCCCTCGATCGTCGCCAGGAATTGGTCAGCGAGATGCCAATCGTTCTGATTGGCAATTCGCAGGTGTGGAAATTCGAGTTCGGGTTGGCCACGATAGTAAACAGCAACTTCCGGCCTCGCCTCACTAATCACCAGCGCACCCTCGGTGCCGACCAGATGCAACTTGATCTCGCCAATATCCGGATGACTCGCATTCCCAATCCGGCCAAGGCACAAGGTTGCCAGCATTCCCTCTTCACATTCCAGGGTGATGGTGGCGAGATCGTCGACATCGTGATCCGAGTGCAACTGATGAAAATGCGAGTTGGTTCTGGCAAATACGCGTTTGACCCGAGCCCCCGTGAGACAATGAACGTAGGCCAGAGGATAGATCCCCTCGACCTCAAGTTCTCCCATGGGGACCTTGCCCACGCCACCATCGGCGCCGGTCACGTGAGCGGCAATCAAAGCATCAAGCCAGGCGGCAGGAGGCTGATCAGGCGAGCGAGATCCGACAGGTGGACCCGCATCCTTGGCAAAATAAAAGTCGACGTGAACCGCCAGAACTCGACCGATGCGTCCGGTGCTGACCAACTGCTTGGCCTGAACTAATGCCGGCAAGAAGTTTCGGTTCCACATCATAAACTTAACTTGATTTCGGGCGACTGCTTCGACAACTCGATCACATTCGCTCAGACTCGTCGACATGGGCTTATCTTGGACGACGTGTAGTCCGGCGTTCGCCGCTCGCACACTCAAGTCGCAATGGCGTTCGGCTTCGGAGCTAATCACAGCCACTTGCGGCTGGTAGTCGACGATGGCTTGTTCCACATCGCGAACATACGGAACATCGTACTGATCTGCTAGTTTTTGATTCCGTTCATGCACCCAGTCAGGTTGGTCGGCATCATCAGCCACGACAACCGGCTGAAAACGTTCGTGGGAAAACATGCCATGCGGAACATAGTCATGTTTAACGACGCTGAGGACGGCCACGCGAATCGGTTGTTTTTCAGACGAGTTCATAATGGTCTCCTTGCCATTCGGCAACCTTCTGCTCTCGGTAAGATCGCTCGACCGCATCCAACACACGATAAAGATCAGCGACCTTGTCGAACTCTCGCAACTGAGTTCCCTCTGTCTGATCGACGACATCCTGCCAGATCCGTCGCCAGCACTCCTGCTGCTGTTCGACTCGGATCGCCTCGGTTCGATCGGCAAGCATGAGGTTCATATTGTGATGATCATCGGCATAGGCAGCTCCCTTCGAACCAATCAAGGTAATCATCGAATAGGGCTGCACCTGATCCATGACGAGACCGTCCAAGAGAGCCATTCCACCGTCGGCAAAACCGAGATGCAATTGCAAGCCAAACTTGACTCGTCCTTCAGCGGGCACATTCACCGCGTAAAGCGTCTGAGGACGGTCACCAAAGAGCCAACAAGCGGCATCAATTTGAGCCCCTAATTCGTGCAAGACTGAAAAGGGTTCGTGTTCCTCTCGCCACTCCGTCCAATGGTGAATACGAAGCAAACCAGGTTTCCCCAATTCTCCGGAATGCAAACGCTCGCCAATGGATTGCAGATAGGGCTGGGCACGGTAGGGAAAACTCACCACGATCTGATCGACCGATTGAAGTTGCTCCCACTCACCCAGACTTGCCACCGGTGGAAACGGAACGACGATTGGTTTTTCAAGTTGAGCAAGTTGCTGCAGATGATCGATGCGTTTCTCGGGATCGCCTTCCAACCAAACGACATCAAAAGCAGATTCCTGGTCAGCAAGCTCGGCAATCCCGTTCAACCGTGAGGCGTCAAATTCGCGATCGTCCTGTGAACCAATCCACAGAGGACATTGGCAATCATCGAGGTAACGCATCGCATCCATTAGCTCGCCTGGATCACGAGACTCGATCAGTGCGATTCGCATCGGCATCCATCCTTTTCGAGGAAGCGTTAGAACGCAGTGCTGTAAAGTCTGACATCAGACAACACGACAAATAATTTTTCGACGCTGGATAGTTCAGAGAGCGATCCAGCCTCGGGCTGAAGGTTCCTGTCTACTGTTCCCCAGCCCCGGAAAGATCATTGAGGCAGGGAAAAGAAGAAGGGTCCTTGCTTTTGCCGAGGACGCAGAACTGGGACCCTATAGCCTACGCATTCTTCCGTCTTATGAAAACGCGGGGCCCATTCATTCAGGTCCAACCGCCCGCGATTAAAAATTGATCGCGGGCAGAGAGGTCCACAGCAGATCCACCCTCTGGGGAAAAATCAATTTTCAATGGGTGCATTCCAAGCCCGATCGTGAACAATCTGCCACTTGCCCTTCTTTTTTGCCCAGATGGCGGAGTATCGACCGCTGCTCGGAGCCGATTCATCTTTCACGCCCGTGACCTGCCAAACACCTGATTCAACGACAAGGCGAGGAGAGAGAATCTGGAGCTCAACCTCTGTGATCTTTTGCTGTGCGTTTGGTTCTCTCTTGAACTCTTCTCTGAAATATTTCGCGATCTCTTTTCGGCTTCGATGTCGCACACCATCGCCATACATCGTGTCGGTTTTTACGTTGTACAGATTGGCAATACCATTGGCATCCTTGGCATTGAATGCGGCGTCCCATTGCCTATAAAGTGCTTGCACTTCCTCCGTGATCTTTTTGTTTTGTTCTTTCCTGTTAGGTTTCTCTTTCTTGGCTTCTTGCGTCAGGCCGCTTTGGGTAAAGATAGCCAACAGCAAAACAACAGAAAGTGTAGATTTCATTTCCAGGCTCCAGGTCATTTCATGAGGTACAGATCAAAAGAATGATCTCGTTGATTATCGATCGCAGAGCGATCATTTTCATCGTGCGCGTTTGGCAATTCCCAGGTAGATATCGAGTGCTTTTTGGTACTCAGCGATCGATGCTTCATCGAGCAGTTTTCGATTGCGAGCAAGCTCATCTCGAATACGAGCAATAAAATATAGTACTTCAGCCCGTCGCGGTCGCAAAGCCGAACCGGAAAGTTCCACAAACACGGGGTTCGTATGAGCAAAGCGCACCCGTTCTTCCGGATGATCTTCAAAACAGCGAACGGCAAGCCATCCAGTATTTTTGAAGGAAATGGTCTCGTCAATGATTGACTCAAAAGCGCCGACGGTTGTCTTGCGATTCTCGGGGTCTAT
>Ga0163179_10001562_pt1 | contig 16134 bp, 12 predicted proteins | sample AtlANTMetagenome_FD_109643 | JGI IMG/M metagenome (GOLD analysis project Ga0163179, IMG submission 109643) | Marine eukaryotic phytoplankton communities from the Atlantic Ocean - Atlantic ANT 2 Metagenome | ecosystem: Environmental > Aquatic > Marine > Oceanic | place: North Atlantic Ocean... | reverse complement strand
GCGCCACTTCCTTTTCCGGGCCGGCCGAATCCAGTCCCGCCCAGTCCCATATTACCTCCTCAATCGGAAAGGGAACATGCTGCTGGGCCTCAAACCTCACCAGTTCCTCAACGTTATCCTCCTCGAGCGGAGGCAACTTCATGAAGCGGGTGAAAACCGACTGACCGGACATGGAATAACGCACCTTCTCCTTCTGCACCTTCAATGCCGTGGCCAGTTCCTTGACCGCCAGGGTAATCTGAGGGAGACGCATCATTTCCTGCGAGGGATCGGCAAGGATGCTCTGCGAACCATAGGACTTCAGAATCAGCCCACCTGATTTTGAGGGGTCAAAGACCGCCATGGATATACGTTGCGATCCTATACTAAGGGCAACAGTGCTCTCTGCGTCAGCCATCGTGTGAAGTGAAGGGGGTGTTTACGGGGTAACCCGTAGCTTTGATAATGTGTTTAGCGAAATGGACAGAGTGATAATATCGCATTCAACGAATTCGAACCATGCCCATTAGCTGGGCTTCGATTCAATCTCGAGATAACGATCCCACCAGAGGAACTTGAAGGGGGTCTCATTCTTGTCGAGTAACGGATACTTGTTGGTCCGCTGCATGGTTGGCGACTGCCACCAGGGCTTGCTGACGCTGCCCTGCGAGGTAAAGCGAGCGGGAGCAGATGCACCAACCACTGTTATTTCTCCTCCCACCGCAGTAATCGAATTCTTTCCGGCCCGCTCACTCCCGGTCAGGCGCTTTATGGTGGCAGGTGAAAGATAGCATGAGAGATAAAAGTCCTCATCGAGTGGAACGTTCACGTGCGTGACCTCCTTCTCCATCAGGAAGTATTTCTGGCCAGCCTTGTCGATCTTGTTCTCAACAGCGACATACCAGCGCACGGTGAGACGGTCCACGTGTCCGTCACGCGGAGCGGAGCGACCCGGTTCAAGTTTTACCTTCACTTCAACTTCCAACCAGTCCTTTGGCTTCCAACTCTTCTTCCCGGTGTTCCCTGCAACACTCGGCGACTGGAGATCCTCAAAGGTGGGGTCAGATGCCTCAATTTTCTTGACCGTCTGCGCAGGGGCAGCGGGCGCGAAGGCAATGACGACAAGGATGAAGGAAAGATTTGCAAGGCAGGGCAGGGGTCTGAATGACTTCATGATGGGCGCACCGTTCGGCAGGAGCCTAAAAACGCCTCCTCTTTTTGGCCAGCAGAATTCTGCGTAAGGATTGCGGGAATGGGACGTATTTACATGGTTACGCCCGCCACCTCCGGAGCAAACCACTCTTGCAAGTGGGGACCACAGCACTCACAAGGGTTCCCGCTCGGAGCAGTCCATGGTGAATCTTTCCACAGCCCTCCAAAGCCGCGAGCCTCTCGTGGTGGGATCTGCAGGCAATCCGGGAGCGATTAAAACTTCCCCCTCATCAGCGGCATGTGACTTGGTCGAACTGCGACTAGATGCACTCGGAGGAGGGACGGAAGTTCGCCAATTCGCCGAAAAACAGCAGGAATTCCACCCTCTGATCCTTACCGCTCGTCACCCGGATGAGGGAGGATCCAACCATCTGACCCCCACCCAGCGCGCCGGACTCCTGGCGGATTTCCTGCCGCTTGGCAGCCTGTTGGACCTCGAATTGAGGTCCCTGCAGGAAATGGCCACCCTGTGGCAGGAGGCAAAGGATCGGGACATGATCCGTATTGCCAGCTGGCATGACTTTGAAAAATGCCCCTCCCAAACCGAAATAAAGGAGACTATCGCCGCAATGGGCTCTGCTGGCGCAAATGTGGCGAAATGCGCATTCCTCCTTGGGGAATCCAGCGACCTGCAAAGGATCGCAGAAGCTCTTGATGACCCTCCCTTGCCGGTAGCGATCATGGGCATGGGGCCATTCGGCCCAAGTTCTCGTCTTTTGGCTGCCGGCCTTGGCTCAGTTCTCAATTACGGTTTCCTCGGAGAAACCCCCACCGCCCCCGGGCAGTGGCCCGCACGGCTCCTGCGGGAAGCCATCTCAGCCTCTTTCTGAACAACCACGGCTTCCGGTGGCTCCGTCCGGTGAAACCAGGTATTAATCGCACTTCGCTCGATAAACTTCCACCGGGATCCCAGATTACCCGGACTCCAGAGGCTGACTGATGATTTCCAGAGGCGCTTCCGGCAGAGCGTCAAGAAAGGCCCGCCCGTAGCGCTTGGTCACTACCCGGTTATCTAGAATCACGACTATGCCACGATCACGGGAAGAACGAATCAGGCGCCCCACCCCCTGACGCAGCTTGAGCACGGCCTCCGGCACACTGTAGTCCATGAACGGGTTTCCTCCCTGCTCTTCAATCTGCTCAAGTCTTGCAGCCGTAAGGGGATGATCCGGAACTGCAAAAGGAAGACGCGTTACAATCACATTTGAGAGCGCTCGTCCGGGCACGTCTACTCCGGTCCAGAAACTGTCGGTTCCCAGAAGGACGCTACGCTCATCGTTGCGAAACTCCTGAAGAAGACGATGCCGTGGATACTTCTTTCCCTGCACCAGAAGGCGCCAGTCCTGCTGGCGACAGATATCTTCCAGGCTGTCAGCAGCCATCTGAAGACTGCGGTAACTGGTGAACAGGACAAAGGCACGGCCATCGCTGCGATTAAGGAAATGCTTGATCCACTCTACAAGGGCCTCTGGATACTGGGGAGACTGAGGATCCGGCATGGACTTCACCACATGAATCTTCATCTGCTCCTTGTAATCAAACGGACTGCCAATCCGGAGGGCCTCTACTCCATCCGCCCCGATCCTCTGTCGGAAATAGTTAAGTTCAGGATCACCGGTTCCAAGGGTCGCACTGGTAAGAATTGCAGTCCTCCCCTCCCCGAACAGTAGCGGGCGAAGGCGCCCCGCCACATCAATCGGCGCAGCGCGCATGGAATATGAGCTCCGCTCTGCCCCACCTGCTTCAACCCAGTAGACACAGCCTTCGTCTTCTTGATCGAGAAACAGCTTCAGGGTGGCATGCGTATCCCGCAGGCGCCGGGCCCCTTCCTGAATCTCGGCACGACTAGTCTCGTTTTCTACGGTATCAGCAATAGACTCCAGGTCGGTCCAGAGCTCGCGCAGAGGGGCCCCCAGCGTATTGGGGATAATTTCGGGTTCACGCACCCGGAATTCCCGGCCGCGCTCACCAAATTGACTAACTTCTCCCAGCAATTCGAAGAAATCTTCCGCCTCGGATAATACCTGCTCGACCCCTGCCATGGCCTTGCCACTCCCAAGGGTTTTCAGCATCCCCTTTCTACTACGCGGATTATACAGGCGTTGAAGGTCAAAGCGCAGTCCTGCCTGGCTGAGACTCAATCCCAGTTGACTGGAAGCCACACTCTCCAAGGTATGAGCCTCATCAAATACCACAAAATCATCCGGGAAAAGGTAGCCATCCTGCTCCAGTGCATTCTCGATATCGAAAAGAGAGAAAAAGAGGGTGTGGTTTACCACAACCGCCTCAGCATCAGCGGCTTGTTTGCGAGCTTCCTGAAAGAAACAATCACCCCGAACCCCACAGGTCCGGCTCGTGCAGACCTCGGCTTCACTGCAAACCATTTGCCATACTTTCTGGGATGGTTGGAAATCAAGATCACTGAATGTGCCGTCCTGGGTGGTTTCATACCACTTCCATAAGGCCTCCAATTCTTCTGACTCACTGCTACTGAATAAGTCACCGCTATTCATGCGCGCCCTCTTGAGGCGGGCCGGGCAGAGGTAATTCCCTCTCCCCTTCAGCAAAGCTGCCCTGAAGGGCTTCCCCACCAGTTTTCGCACCAGAGGAAGGTCCTTCTTCATCAGTTGCTCCTGGAGGTTGATGGTATGAGTAGAAAAAACCGCCTTTCTACCGGTCTCCAGCCCATGAATCATCGCAGGCAACAGGTAGGCCAGGGACTTTCCTACTCCTGTCCCGGCCTCAACCACCAGCGAGGATTCCCGCTGCAGGGCCAAACCCACCATCTCCGCCATCTCCTGCTGCTCAGGGCGATACTCAAAGTCCGGGGAACCTGCCAGCAGACCTTCTGCAGAGAAAGCCTGCCTCATTTCGGCAGCCAGAGAAAAGCCACTCTCGGTATCGCCCGGCAGAATCATAAGGCGGCGACGGGCAGAAGCGCCCCGTTCCCGTGGTAAATACAGTCTCTCCCCATCTCTCTTCTGGACGTCCACCCCGTTTTAACTCCACTCTGCCCAACAACCAATACCCAATAGAGATCCTCTCTCCGCTTTCCAAGTTCCTTCCCGCCCTCATTCTTGCGGTAGTCGGCACGCTCGCGGGCCTCGGACTGGTTCCTCGTGAAATCCAGTCAGTGGAAATACACCTCCTCGGGTTTCCGGACAGCGACCGTATTACCCTGAGTCTCCGGCCCTGGTTACTGGGTTTCCTTTGCTTTCTGCCGGCCCTCGCCGGCCTCTGCTACGCGCTCGCCGGATCACTCGATCGATACCTGGCTCGCCAGATGCTCGGCGCTGTCGGCATCTGCTCCTTCGCGCTCCTTGTCATCTACGTCCTCATCGACCTCAATGACAACATCGACAATTTTCAGAAGGCAACGGACACCACCTCATTCCTTCTCCAATATTACCTTGTGACCCTCCCCCCGGTCATCGTCCTGCTGATACCCTTCGGCCTCCTCCTCGGACTGCTCTACTCTCTCGGGCGCCTCTCGCAAAACCGCGAGATCATTGCCATGCTCCAGACTGGACGAAGCGTGACCCGGGTCATTGCTCCGCTCGGAACAGTCGGCCTCTTTCTCAGCATCGCCTGCCTCCTGCTCAACTACCACTGGGCTCCATGGGGCGAAGGGTATCGGGAAGCTTTGATAGAATTCGCCAAATCCGGCTCAAAGAGCCAGGCCCGTAATGTTCTTTATGTCCACCGTGATACCGAAAGGATCGCCGACCGCTCCTGGTTAGTGGGAAGCTTTCCTTACAATTACACTCCGGAAGACCCGATCCTGGATGTCGTGATCCGCAGCAAGGACGAACAGGGACCCTCCTCGGTGCTTTACGCAAAGTCCGCCACCTGGTCCCCAGATTACAGCAAGTGGACCTTCAACGACGCTATTCGACTCAATCTCCGCTCCCGCCTGGAAGATGGTTCTCTCGCTGAGGAATTCGATACCGACCTGCCCAATCCCTATGTAGTCCACAACTTCCCCGAAACTCCATGGCAGATCGTCACCCCCGGACTGCAGGAAGATTATCTCGGGATTCCTGAACTCAGGAGCTGGCTGCAACAGCATGAGGATGACGTGTGGGCCCCTCGTCGGGCCTACCTAACCCAGTGGCATTATCGCTGGGCCCAACCGTGGATCTGTCTCGTTGTCGTTCTTCTGTCGGCACCTCTGGGCATCGCTTTTACCCGCCGCGGCACCGCGGGCGGAGTAGCAATCGCAGCCTTCCTCATTGGCGCAATGCTTCTCTGTTCCAAGACCTTCCTTACTCTCGGAGATGCCGGACAACTCTCCCCGCTCCTGGCTGCATGGGGCACCAACCTGCTCTTTACCCTCATCGCGCTGATACTACTCTGGCGCCGATTACAGGGCCGCCCCATTTATCAGGCCATCCTGAGCCACTCCCCCCTCAAAAGCGCTGACTGACAGAACTGCCCTCTTTCACTTTCTTCTTCAGCCTCTTTCACTTTCACTTCCACCATCGCTCCCTCCTTAAGCTACAGAGTCGACCCTCCCCACTACCATGCCCCACGCTGATTCATGGCACATCAAATCCCGTGCTCATCAATGCTCCGTCTCTGAAAAGGACTTTGATGATGGAGAACTCTTCTTCACCGCGCTCTTTCCTGACCCGGAGTCCGGCGGCTACCTGAGACTGGACTTCTCGCAGGAAGCCTGGAACTCCCGTGACCCCGAGCCCGACAAGCCTTTCTCCTTCTGGCGCACGATCTACAAGCCCCCGGAAATCGAAGCCAAAGTTGAGATCGTAGACAAGGAAGACCCGGAATCCCTCCTCACCAGCATGATTGAGAAGGATGAAGCACATACCGAAAATACCCGCTACATCCTGGCGGTTATGCTTGAACGAAAAAAGATACTGATCGAAACCGATTCACAGAAGAGCCGTACCGGTTTGCTGCGTATTTACGAACATCGTTACTCAGGCGAGGTCTTCATCGTGAAGGATCCTCAGATCTCTCTCCGCGAAGTCGCTCCCCTTCAGGAAGAGGTCCAGAAACTCCTGGCCCCCGATGATGAATTACCCATTGAAGACAAAACCCAGGAAGAATCTCCTCCATTGAAGACGTAGAAGCCTCCATGGATTCCGACCCGTCAAAATCCGCCTCTCGATCGGGCAACCGCTCAAGCCTTGCGCGCGCAACGGGTTCGGATCCCATCGATCACGAGCAGGCTGTAGCCCTGGTGATTTCTCTCTGCGAGAAGACCATGGCCGCACACGAAAAGGGCCTCGCTTACGGAGGCCTGTCTCCTCACAACCTGATGATCGATGAGAATCTCGATCTCACCATCGCCCTTGAGCCTTCTTCCGGACCACTCGCTGCAATTGACGACAGCAACCGGGACTACATTGCCCCGGAACTACTTTCCGGAAAAGAGTGCGAACCACTCTGCGATGTCTATTCAGCAGGACGGATACTTTACCGGCTCCTCACCGGAATAACTCCCCGCGGAGAGACTCTCCCTCCACCTTCCGCCACCTGCAAGAGTCCACTCGTTCTGGACACTCTCATAAAGAATGCCTGCAAAACGGATCCCGCTGCTCGCATCCCATCAGTCGGCAAACTTGCCAACGACCTTCGCCAGACCGCGCAACTGCGCCCTGTCATCAAACGCCCGGAAGCGCCCGTCACTCGAGTTCCCAGGCAACCTCAGACCCCTCCGGCATCCGCGAGTATCAAACCCGGCAAACCCGTGGAGATCCCGTGGTCACTCATCATAAAGGTTACCCTGGCCCTCCTTCTTCTCCTGGTCATCCTCAGACTGGCCTCCAATTTCGGCAAGGACGTGGAAGACGGCATGACCGCTGCTCCCCACAATCCAGACCGGGACCGGGAACTGGCCGAGCGCCCCGACCCCTTTGTCAGGGACCAGGGCAAACCCGACGCTCTACCCATGCGGAAACCCGGGGCCAGGCCCAGGGCCGAACCCGTTGAACGACTCCGTGATTCCCTTCCTAGACTGAAAGCTGCTCTCTACTCCGGACGCCGCGATGAGCTTCCCCCGGAGGCCATCCGGCATAACGACAGCAGTTATGCCCTGTGGAGCCGTTCCATGACATGGGCAGATGCCAGGGCCTTTGCCGAAACTCATGGGGCTCATCTCGCGATTCTCACTGACCGTGAGGAACGTCGGTGGGTCCGTGAGCAGTTCGACCTCCGCTATCCGGTGTGGCTCGGAGCAGGAAAGGGAGCTCATGAGAGCTGGCAGTGGCTCGATGGAACCCCCATGCCCACAGCGCAATCAGTTGGCAATTCGGAAGATCGCTATCTCGCCCTAAATAAAAACGGAATCATCATCCCCGCCGATCCCAAGCGAAAATGTGATGTCCTCCTGGAGTGGAGGGATGATGGACAAAACCCCGGCACCGAGCGGGAACAGCTTCAAAGAGTCAGAACTCTCGCCCTCTCCGGATCACGGGAAAAACTCCTGCGGGGAGAGGGCCTCCCCATTGGCACCCGCACCTTTGGGGATTCCCACTTTTATGCGGTCCGCGGAAAAATGATCAGCTGGGACGAAGCGCTGGACTTCGCCGCAGTCCACGGGGCTTATCTTGCAGTCCCCTCGAGCAGGGAGGAGCATCAATGGATCTGCGAGCATTTCTGGGGATATCTCGGAACGGGCCAGGGGCTATGGCTGGGAGGATTCCGGGCGCAAGCTAGCCAACCGTGGAGGTGGATCAACCGGGAACCGTGGCATGGCGCTGGCCTGCCGGAAAATGCCTCTACCCACCCCCTCTTCGACCGGCTTCTTCTTCAGGGTGGCGGAGAACCCGGAACAGGAAGATGGACCATGGTGGAAGGCAGTCGGAGAAAGGCTCCGGGCATTCTCCTCGAATGGAGCACTCCCGGCGAGAGCCACCCCGGAGAGCCCGTTCGAGGATTCGCCGCCGACACTTGGATCGAAAACCTTAATCGTAAAACCCAGCAGGTTGTCGGATCAGACCTGAGCGCCTTCGACTGGGACAAACGGAAAATCGTCGAGAGATATGACCGAGAACTCAGCAAGCTCATTAGCGCTCGAAAGTCCGCCATCAAGAATGCCCTCCGCCAACCCGGACAGAATAACGCGGCCCTGCGCGAGCAACTGGCAACCCTGGATGACCTTGAGCAATTACTGGCCAGAACCACTGCAAAGGGACAACTTCTGCCTGACGTCCCAACCGAGGGAGGAAGCCTCAATACCTTCCAAAACAAGGCAGTCGGGGCGCTCTCCACGCTAGAGGATAAATACGACACCAAGATCAAGGGTCGGCAGGAAGCCTACCGCACACGGGTCGAAACCCAGTCCAAGACCCTTCTCGAGCAGGGACATCTTGAAAAAGCAGCCGATCTCCGGAGCGTCCTGCGTCCACTCAGGCCCGACCTCAAGGCCTTTCTTCGTCTCCTTTACCCCGCAAATACCGAGCGGGCCACTCTGCCTTGGGAGCCACGCGAGCAAATACCCGCAAAGGATGAATAGCGCTCCTAACCCCTGCGGGTAAGACTTTTGTGCCGTTTCTGCAACCTGCTCCCCAAGCCTGCGGCAGGATCTCAGGACCATTGACCGCCCTCCCTCAAATCCTGCTTCCACCGGCCATAATTACCCAATAACCGCTTGCCAGTTACCGCGTTCCTCGCTCACACTGCCCCCGTAATGAGAAAACTGATTCTGATCGCCTGCGTCTTTGCCCTGTCGGGCGGTGCCTATGCGGATATCCAGGCACCTCCGGGAGCCCAGTACGACTCCTCTCGTAAACTCGGTCGTGCCCTGGCCAATATTTTCTATGGCATAACCGAAATCCCCGAGCAGTTCTTCCGTCGTGGAAGCAACAGTGGTCGCAAGGCTGGTGGCTCCTACGGAATCGTCAATGGAAGCGAGAGAGCTCTCAAGCGAATGGGCTATGGTTTCTATGAACTCATCACCTTCCACAGCCCTACTCACAACGGCACATTCAAACCGCCCTACACGAAATGTGGCACCGATTGGCGCGTGGAGATGAATCCAAGCGATGGCCTCTCCGAATTTCCACCGGAACTGGGTTTTGAAACCTACTTCGGGCATAGCCGGCGCCAGAATCGGTAAACGGCAGATCCTCTCCCCATAAAACCCAGATTACAAAGACCCGGCTCCGGCCGGGTCTTTTGGTATACGCAGTTACTGCTCTCGAATGCCTGAACTGAAAATTCACTCCTTCACCAATCCACTGGTCACCTCCCTGCGGGGCTGCTAGGATTCCAATCAAGCAACATGCGCCTCTTTCTCCTCATCTCCCTTGTCCTCTCCTCGGGCATGATGTCTTCAGGAGCCATCCGTACATGGCGTAACCTTGAAGGCGACCGTAGCTTTCAAGCCGAATATCTTTCCAGCGATGGCGCCCGCGTTACCCTCAAGCGCCGTGATGGACGGATCATCACCATGAGCATCAGAAAGCTCCATTCCCGGGATCAGGAATGGGTAAGGAGCAACGTTGCTCCCAAGGACCTGGCTGAAGATGCTCCTCCCCCCAAGGGAGCCGCGTTCGATCAACTCGAATTTGGGGACAGCCGCAATACAGTGGAAAAAAAGCTCAAGGTCAGCGCCCTCGTTACCTCTGCCGGTGACGGGATCTTCCTCGGTCGCACCGGATTAAATGGAATCTACAAGACCAAGGCCACCATCGGAGGGCTTCACTGCTTCCTTTTCTTCGACTGGCACAAGAGCGGTGGACTTCGGGAAGTAACCCTCCAGACCCAGCCGGTAAGCAGGGGTCAGTATATCACCTCCCTGCGAGGCAACTGGTCCGAACTCATTGACCTCCTGAACAAACTGCACGGACGGCCAGTTCAGGCAGCGGAATTCCCCGATGTCGCTGAACTTCAGGATGGTGCCATCCTCGGATCCCACCTCTGGTATACCGACGAGGGACACAGCGTCATCCTTGGTACCGGTCAGGAAGGCGCCGGATACAACGTGGTAGTTCGCATTACTTCCGAACGTATTCGACCCGTTCCAATAGGGGTTCCCTCAGGAGACCCAGGAGCAAAGGATCCGGATAGCCCTCTCCCCAAACCTTCCGACTTTCGTCCCTGAAGCGGACAATGTGCATCCTGCTTAATCGTCGTCTCCCAGCAGATTTCCCTCCACAACACGGAAAAGTTTGATGTCGCTGTCGGTAGCGGTGGAAAAGGTGAAACTGCCTGCCGCCCCATCGGAATCACTGCCATCTGCGCTCTGTGACATGACCGGAGTCCAGTTTTCACCATCCGTGCTGCACTCCACCGTATAGGGCACCCCCCGCTCCCCGGTAACGACGAACTGAAAGCTCGAGGAATCCCCGCTCAATTCGGTCAACTCCGGGGCGATCGGATCACCGAGGGTAACAAGGCCCAGGGCAGTCAGGCTGGCCACCCCGCTGGTTCCAGTTCCGAACTGGGGGTCGACGTTGCGACCATCAACTGCGACATAGGCGATACTGAGTTCCAGGTTCCGGCCAGGGGGCAGGGTATCGGCAGGGATCACAAGGGATGTGCTGCTCGCAGGAATCGTCTCGGCAATCACCGGTCCCGACTGACCGGGAAAAGGAGTGAAGAGCAGGGACCGGTCATACTGGTTATCGATGGCAATAATGTAGAAATCATCCGGACCTGCTCCCAACACGGGTTCCCAGGTCAGGGTGAAGTCTGAGGATGCATCGACAGCTTGTGCCTCAAGGTGGTTGGAAACCACGGGGGCAGCAGGGAAGACCCCGGATGGAGGGGCAAGCTCCACCGACGTCTCGACAGGACTCCCAACCGGGCGAAAACGAAAACCGTAACTCCCCGATGCCGGAAAGAAATTCTCCTGGTCGCTTGCCTCAAAGTAATTCGCACTACCCTCTACCCGGTCGCCTCTCCGGTCCCCATCGATTTCCACGACATCTCCACCAATTACGGCCGCGATATAGGAAAGGCTGTTATAAGAACTCATTCCCACCCCTGCATAAGTGCGGAAATCCTCGAGAGGACTGACCGTCCCCTCAATCTGCCGGAAGTAGCGAGCGCGAATCAGGTAATGCCACTCGGCAGATCCTGAGAACCCGTTGGAAGTGTCGGCTGTGGTAAAGGACCCGCTCCGGGCAAACAGTCGATTCCCTGCAAGGTCCGCCAATTCGAGGCCGGGAATCCCGTCTTCCCCTTCCGGATTCAACTCCCATCCAAAGGTAGCGCCCAGGGGAAGGCCCCCATCAATGACACAGAAGAGCCTCTCTCCTTCATCAGACCACAGATAGGAAACGTCCGAAGGCGTAATCCCACCCTCCCATTGGACCGCTGCCTCAAGGTTCACACTCGTATCCATCGGTTCGTCAAACTGGAACATGATGATTGCATCATCCGGGACACTGCTGCGGCCGTTCTCAGGATTACTGTAACGAAGCTGGGGAGCCCTCGTATCGCTATCCGTTTCTGTAATCAGCGGGAACCTGTTCTGTTTCCCGAAAGCTGCTGCGGATCCAACCTCTCCCCCGGCTGTTCCAACAATCCGATAAAAACTGACATTGACGGTATAGCGCCTTCCGGGCTCCAGCGTGCCACCCGGAAGGCTGAGAGAATCACTCGTTCCATCCAGGGCACCCGGTTCCCCGGGAACAGGAGAGTCGTAGACTCCTCCCCCGCCCGGACCCTCACGCTCGATTCCCACGCTGATATGGTCGTCAACCGTGCCTCCCACGAAAGATTCCCACTCAATGGTAATTGTCCCGGAAGAATCGGCCTCCTGGAGATTTGCCCAGTTGGTAATGAAGGGAACATTTGGATAGCTGTCTGATGAGAATGCCAGGCTGAAGCTGTTCGATTCGTCCAAAGCGGTTTCAACTGTCACTTCGTAGGAAACGCCACTGGGAAAAGCCGCGTCAAAATCCTCCTTGGATTCAAATTGCTGACTAAAATACCAGCTATCACCATCCGGACTGAGCGCGACGGAATTACCTCCACCCACCACGGTCCCCGCTGTAATGCCACCCTCTTCACTTCCCTGAACAAACACCTCGAACGACAAGGGATCGTCCTGCCCCTCTTCCTCGCGATCCAACAGCGCTATATGCGGGCTGAACTGGGCGAAGCCCTGGGTCTTTGAGACAGCTACAAATGAAACCTCGGCCCTTCCACTAGTAAGGCCGGAAACGAGAAACAAGATAACAGATAGATGAGTCTTCATGACTAAAGAGCAGATAAAGACGTTAGCACTGCCCCATACCAATGAGCAAGGGCCTTGATGTGAGTCCCAGTCCCAAACCACATCATCTCAACCGGATTTCGCACTCAGCCTTTCCTCACTCTGTTACGATTCATTCACTCTCATTACCAAGGTCATTTTCCCGGCCCCCTCTTCAACGCTTCAAAGGGAACAATGGCAGGATCCCCCATGATAACGTACAGAAGGGCATTCTGGGGTAACCGGCGTTGCTGGACCGGTTGCTCAACAACGAAACGACCGGGTCGAAAACCCCGCATTTCAATTAATCCATTTATCAACTGCTGGTAGGACTCACCCACACTGGATCCTTCCAGCCATTTCTCCAGCACCGGATAAAGGTGGGGGAATCCGGAGCTAAGGCGCATGTGTCCAAAGAAAACAGTAGCTCCACAATCAACATAACGGATCGCAAAGGCCGGACGCTGACCCACCTTGTAGCCCCCCGGAGCAGATGACATGCGGGGGAAATCCGATTTCATGGGAACGGCCGAAAAACATGAGCCGGAGAGAACCACCTGATTTTTCGACTGGGCCGGGATTCCCTCGATATCTACCGAGCAGGACATACCGGGAATCCCGTGCCCGTGCATGATAACCAGCCTGGCCTCCTGCAGGGCCGCCTGTGGCTCCGGAGCAAGGCTTTTCACGAAGTTCCCCTTGCTGGCTAACTGGATCTTCCAACTCTTCTCCCCCTGCAGTTCCGGAGCCTCTGTCGCCCTCGGCGTGTAGATGGCGAGGGTTGGGGTCTCTATCCCGTGACCTGCAAAAATCTTCCGCAGGATCCCCGCCTTCTGCAGGGACCGGGTTTCGGCATTGGAGGGAACCTGGCTGATCGCAAAAGGACGGAGGTCTTTATTCGTGATCCTGCGGTAGTTCACCGTTCTCTCGATCAGCGCCTTGAACCTTGCCGGCGAAGAAGCGAGAAGAATTCCGGGGAACACATCCAGAAAGGGATCATCATCAAGGGTGGCCAGTAACTCCCACATCCCCAGTAGCATGTTTTCCCGATAAGACTCCATGCGTGGCACCAATGCCACGTACTTTGGCTTTAGTTCAGCCAGCCTTGTCCTCAGCTTTCTGAGTATGTCCGGTTGATGCACCGCTGCCAGATCTGCCAGTTTGATCAGGGTAGCCTTGCGATGCCGGGCGAGTTTCTGGAGGGGTTCCAGGTATCCCTCATCGGAATGGTCTGTGAGGATAACGTAGCCACTTCCCATGGGAGCGTGCGCCTTGAGCCTGAGAATAAAGGCCGAATTCCTCATTACCTCACTTGCGGGCCGCGGCGAATTTCGGTCAATCCGGGGAAGCTCTCCCACCTCCGGGATCCGGAACTGTTGAGCTCCCGCGCTCGCCCAGAGCGCCAGGATCGGGAATATAAGGAGACTCTTCATTTCTTAGATTCGGACGGTAGCACTCAACTGGAAGACAGCTGAATAATAAACACCTCCCGCGAGACAATTCCGCGGGGAACGGAAGGATTCATCGAGACTTGGGTTCCGGCCTGGAATGGCGGGAGAAAAACCGGGCCATGTAATCCATCGCTCCCGACATCTGCGCCCGGGAAAACCGATGCCCGGTCCCTTCTACTGCATAGAGCAGCAGCTCATACTCTGAGCCCCCGGGCGAATACCGGGTCACCTTGACCCCGTCTCCCTGCCCCTGCAGAACCACGGGCGCCGCCTTGGCCCCATGATTGGAGGACCAAAGATCCATGGTCTTCCCGGCCGGATAAAACACTTCGCCCGGCACCTTGGACTCTCCCGTGAAAAGAGCGTCTTCCGTCCCGCAGACCAGAAGCACCGACAACTTCGGTCGCTTGCTTGGAATCGGTGGCCTGTTGATCATCGCTCCCCGCATCGGCGCGATCGCCGCGAACAACTCAGTTTCCATGGCCAGCCTGAAGCAGAAAATAGCCCCACTGGATCCACCGGTTGCATACAATCGCTTACGGTCAATCGAAGCGTTTTTGTCGAGGTAATCAATAACCTTGCCTACAAAACCAACATCATCCGCCCGGCTCAGGCGGTGATTTTCAAATCCATTCCACGCACTCACTCCCCTCCGGTTTCTCTTCCCATTGCTGAGGCCCTGCGGACTCACGCTGATATAGCCATGGTCCTTCACCAGGGGTTCGAGGTGCCGGTGATACCCCTCCATCGGCCCTCCGGCCCCATGAAACCCGAATACCACCGGATATTTCTTTCCCGGATCATAGTCCGCCGGAAGACGAACCAGCATCTCACGCGGTTCGCCGTGCACCAATTCCACCCGGTTGCTTCCGGGCTTCAACTCCTCCCCGTTCAAGCTCAGAAACGAGGCCATGTATAAAGCGAAGAATTTCACGATAGAGCCGTTATCCTGACTCTATTGCCACCTGAATCAACCCTCCGTGCAAATAGATCCGGGCCTCTCTGCGGAAACTCGTAATCCTACCGCCACATTTCAAATGAATGCGCAGAAAATCCTGCTCCAAAACTTGTAAGCCATAAGCGTTCGTCTTCCGCACCCTGTCTCATCCTCTCCTCCAGGGCCATCAGAACACAGGGACTGCTGCAATTACCGTAATCCCGGAGCACTTTCCGACTCTCAGAAAGACTTTCACTGCCAAACCCTCTCTCCAACTCGTCCAGAACATCCCGGCCCCCGGTATGCGAGAGAACCCTGCCCGGTTCACCCGTCCTTCTCTCATAAAGTTCATTTACCGCTCGTCCTGCCAACCCAGGAACACTGCGATGCAGTTTGTTTCTCAACTTTCCCCCCGCATTCACAAAGCGGATCTTCTCCCTCTCTTCAGGCCAATGCAATGTCTGGAAGGCGCCCGCCTGATACTTCTCCTCACCCGGCACATCCGACCACACAGCTGCAGCCGCACCATCCCCGAAAAGGCACACGCTGATCAACACCCCGGGATCGTCATCCAGGTAAAAGGCTGCCGAGCATATTTCCACCGCCACGGTAGCTACCCGGCTTCCCGGATTCGCCCGCAGAAAGCCTTCCGCTGCCCGCAGTCCCGGGATCGCAGCTCCGCAACCCAGTCCCACAATATCACTCAGGTAAACATCAGGTCGCATCCCCGACTTTTCAGCAACATGACTTGAGACCCCCGGGCAGATATAGCCCGTACAAGTGCAGATGATGAGCGCATCGAGATGCCCCACCTGTATTCCCGCCAGACCGACCGCCTTGCCAAGGGCCTCCCCCGCCAGTCGCGGGGCCTCTCTCTCGAAAGCCCCGTTCAGTTCCTCAGCGCTCCAATCGAAAAGCCTGGGCAGATCCTCGGTCGCAAAGTGCCTCTTCTCAATACCCGAGTCACCGGAAAACACCTTGCTCAGCAAGGACTGCGACCGCGGCTTGAGCCTCTGCACGGAAGGAGAAGCCAGCGAAACGTCCAGACACTCCTGCTGAGTGTAGGAATACGGAGGAACAGCCGTAGCAAGGGAGTCGAGAAACATGACGATCAACGGAGAACACGTGAAAGAGTCCTGAAGGGCAGCGCCCCTGAGCGCGCTGCACCAGCCAGGAAGCCCCTTCCAGATCTTGTCAGTAAGAGTGGATGCAGAACGCGTGCTGTAAAGAGGCGACGTCGAAATTTGCGACGCAGGCTTCCGCTCACGTCGGTCAGGACCTCCGGCCAGCACATCCCCCCTCCGGCATAACGCACCAGGGGCCCCATCGCGATCTCGGCCGCCTCAAAGGCCATCGACATCCCATTTCCCGTGAATGGAGGAATC
>Ga0163179_10001561_pt1 | contig 16144 bp, 11 predicted proteins | sample AtlANTMetagenome_FD_109643 | JGI IMG/M metagenome (GOLD analysis project Ga0163179, IMG submission 109643) | Marine eukaryotic phytoplankton communities from the Atlantic Ocean - Atlantic ANT 2 Metagenome | ecosystem: Environmental > Aquatic > Marine > Oceanic | place: North Atlantic Ocean... | reverse complement strand
GGTTTTTATGATACTGGAGAAACAACACAAACAGGTTTAAGGGTTCGCTCTTACATGGGTCCAGTAGGACAACTTGATTTTGTGGCGCATCCATATCTTAAAGGTGCTTACGAAGATTATGCAGTTGCTATTGACCCAGCGAACTTTTCAGTTCGTCCTTTGGCAAGTAGAAACATGCAACTTCGCAAAGACATCGTAAAAGATGGGCGCGATGGTCAAACTGACGAGTGGCTAATGGAAATGGGTGTTGAGGTTCGTAACGAACAAACTCACGCTATTTTAAAGCTAGTCTAACAACAAATAACCAATACTAGGGGTAATTAACTGCCCCTAGTATTAAACAATTATGAAAAAAACAACATACGGAACAGGAGCAACAACTTTTAGCGACGGTTCAACTAGAACTGTAAGTACCTTAAAGAAAAAATCCCGTATTCGTAAAAAAGGTAAAAAGAAGAAATACTAATGCGATACCAAGAAGCCTATGATTTAATTGAAGCTGGCGTAATTGCGGGCGGTATTGAACTTCCCATGTCTCCAGCTATTAAAGCTATTTATTTTGACCAAGCTGTTAATGAAATATCATTAAGATGTGTTCGTAAAAAAGGCTACCAATCGTTTAGTGCTAGCGGAAAAGAACATGTGTTTACAAATGATAATTATTCTGGTCAAATTTATAAAGTAGAACTAGACCAAGTAAACGTACCTTTTTTAGATGAATCTGCTGTGATTTCTGATATGGACGATGATGATGTCTCTCGAATTGGTTATTACATTAAAACAGATATTTCAGAAGGAACTATTACAGGTGCTACTAGCGCAAGCCCTACGGTTATTACTTCTGCCTCACATGGATTAGACACAGGGGATTATGTTGTGTTTAGTGAAATAGTAGGGCATTATGTAACGGCAACAAAAATAAGCGGTTTAAATAGCAATCGTTTTGCTGTAACCAAAGTAGACGCAAACAGTTTTTCAGTTGTTTTAGACTCTTCTAGTGGTTATACATCTTATTCTAGCGGAGGTGTTTGGCAAGAAGAAACTCATAAAATTCATTTAACAAAAACACCAACAAGCGGAACTTCGTTAAATGTTTATTATTACACAAAGCCAAAAGAAAAAACAAGCGTTAAAAGTCGAATTGATATTCCAGACCAATTAATTCCTTCGGCAATACATAGAACACTAGGAAACTTTTTAAATCTTGCGGGTAACTTGCAAGTTGGTAGCGGGCATTTAGGATTGGCAAAAAAAATTGAATTAGAATATATAGAAACTTCGCGAGCAAAAGAACCTATGCCTCACATAGTTCCAAATCCAATGCAAGCGTTTACAACTACGCGTAATGGCTCTTTGGATAATACAACAGGGAGCGACACTTAATGGCAACGTTTCAAGTTAGAATAGAAGATATAATTGGAGCTACAGCTAGCATAGGTTCAGACGATGCTTCTGCAAATCAACAGGCGATGACAGATGCACTTACAGACACAGCTAATGATATATTTAATAAAGTTAGTTCAGATATATTACTTCCGTTTGCCGTTGCTAGCAATACAACAACAAGTAATCCTATTGCGACAGGTGTTGAAACTTTGCGAATTTTAAGCGTTGAAAGAAATACTTCAAACGACCTTATTGGAGATTTTGTTCAATGTGTTTTTATAGACAGTTCTTTAATTAATAAAGTTCAGACTCCAGAAAGTATTTATTTTGCCACAGAAGACGCTCCTGTTTGGACGTTTCACAATAAAAATTTATATGTTTTTCCAGCACCAGCTTCTAGTAATGAAGGTCGCTATTTATACGTTGCCTCTCCAGCAGTTGCTTTTGGGGATAGTTCGGTTTCTGTTTTTCCAAACGAGTTAGAATCTGTGCTAGTATTAGGCGCTAGCGCAAGGCTTAAACAGAGGCAAATAACTTTTTTTAACGAAGATGAAGACGGAGAAATTGTCTTACTGCATCGCGCTCAATATCAAGAGTTGCTAGCGGAGTACACAACGGCTTTATCGCCTTTTATTAAAAAATCTGAATAGTGGCAAAACAAAGCTACACTATTCAAGAGTTTCATGGAGGCATAAACTCAAACACAGACCCTAGAGATATTTCTGAAAGTGAATCTCCTTCCTTGCAAGATGTTTCAATTGATAAGCTAGGAAGAATGTCTACGCTTGGAAGTGTAGGTACAGATACTAGCTCATCAAATCCGAACACAGATATTTTACCCAATAGGGGTTTGTTTACTATGGCTAGCGATTTGCAATTAGATGGCGGAGTTGCTAACGAAACGTTTATTGTGGCTTATGATTCGACTAATAATAATTTTGATATAAAAGATAGCGAAGGATGGGACACGGCTAAAATAACCAACTTAGATACTACACATCCTGTTTTTTATGTTGCAGACGGTAATTTAAGAATTGGTGATGGTGATTTTGGAGATTTTCAACGATGGTTTGGTTATATTGTTGATGAAAGATTTAATGCTTTAAATGCGGATTCTGGCGCTATTGGTTGGAGAGAGGAAAGTCAGTCAATATCAGCACCAGCGTCGGGAAAATGTTTAATCTCAACGCCGTTTGCTGGAAACGATACTGACGGAGTTAATTCATCTGCCTCTGAGTACATTGGAGATGTGACTGACGCCTCTTCTGACGCTGTTGTTGTTAATTCGGCTGTTAATTTACGAGTTGGAATACAATATACTGAGTTATTACCTAATACTGCATCTGGTTGGTCAAATGTTAGCGTTAATTTATCTGACGAGACAACAACTCACCTTCCTTTAATTGGCGACAATAATGTTAAGGCAACGTCTAGCACAAATAGCGCAACAAGTTCTATAGTTGAAGCTAGCTTGACTTACACTATTTCAGAAGACAATACTTTTATTATGGGGTTTTTTATTACATCCGCAGAATACGCTGATTTTACTAAAGTAAACATTACTCATTATACTTCTGCAGATGTTACTGAGGCTGTTTATACGTTTGCCAAAGAAGAAATAGAACCAGATTGTTGGAATTATCTTGTATGCTCTGCGTCTAATATACAACGAGCAACAAGCGGGTTAGGAGATACGTATGTTCATTGGTTATTTCAAGTGTTTGATAGCACTTCGGGCGCCGCATCTCCTACGTTTTATGTTAGTGGACCCGTTATTAGTAAAGACGTTTCATTGACAGGCTATCCTGTAGGAACTTATACGTTTTACCATACTTATTTATACGATGATGAAAAACAAGAGTCTCTTCCATTTTTATTTACAAGTCCTAGCGCAAACAATGTAAATAAGCTAAGAATTGTAGGTGCGCCAGTTCTTTTAAATTTTGATGCCTATATAAACCCTACAAATACAGGGGGTTCGTACGATATTAGTAGAAGAATTACTGGTTCAAGGCTTTATTATAAAGTAGAAGAAAACGACAATTACTATTTAATTGGCGAATTAGATTTTGTAGATAAAGGTTTAAAATGGCTTCCCGATGGAGACACGATAGCGTATGCTATGGCAAATACATCAAATACTTCTGGCGCTTTTTTAACATTGGGCGCAATTGTTAAAGGCATTAGTCCCGCAAACGCAAACGGAGTTGATACTTTTAGAACTATAAACGGATTTAGCGGAAAAGTTAAATCAATCGAAGCTCAGTACAAAACAGCCGTAGTTCATGGTAGGCGTTCTTACATTGGGAATGTTAAGCAAAATGGCAAAAAATACCCAGACAGAATTCTTAAAAGCCAAATTAATAAATTTGATGTGTTTCCAGATAATATGGGAAAAATTGACGTAGCAATTAACGACGGAGAAAGCGTTATAAAGCTTGAGGCGTTTGCCGATAGATTGTTGCAGTTTAAAGAAAAAACTATGTATGTAATTAATATTTCTGAAAATATTGACTTTTTAGAAGACACATACAACAATAAAGGTTGTGCTTTTGATTATCATGTAGTAAAAACAGATATTGGAGTTGCATGGTTTAATGAATTTGGAGTTTATTTTTTTAATGGACAATCCGTAGATAATCTTTTAGAAAAAAACGGAATACGTCTTATAAACGAATCTACTTGGAAAGATTTTATAACGGCTGGGGGAGATACTGATATGAGCGAGGCTCATATTGCTTATATACCTAAAAAAAGACAATTATTAATTAAGTCTTTTCATGCTAGCTCTGCAAATATATTTATTTATGACTTTGTTTTAAAAGCATGGACAAAAGGTGCGGGTAAAATAAGTATAAGCACAAGCATGACTAATTTTGCGTTAAACGGCAATCAAGATTTAATATATTTAACCGATACAGATTCAGATGTTAATACTTGGAATCCAGATTCTTCTGCAAGTAGTAATTTTATTTACAAAAGCAAAGATATTGATTTTGGTCAACCCGCTATTCGTAAAAAAATATACAGAGTAAGAATTTCATATAAAGGAGATGCTAGTGCATTAAATGCTAGATACAGTATAAACGGAGATACGGACACTTTGTATAATTTTGAAGGGACGTCAAGCGGAAAACCAACAGGAAGTGCAAGCGCAACTCCATTAGAAAATAAAAGCGGAGATATTACAACTTGGTATCACGCTGAACTAAAACCAGCAACTTCTTCTGTTGCTAATAATATTTATAGTTTTCAACTTTATTTAGATGGAAGTGTAGGCGCAACATTTGAAATAAACGATATTTCTTTTATTTTTAGAATTAAAGGGGTTAAATAATGGCTTTAACTCGAGAAGAAAGAAAGCTTTTACACCAAAAATCTAAGCAACCTACGTTTGGAACAGGAAAACCAGAATCATCAGAAGGAAACAATGGAGACTTGTCTTTTAGGCAAGTAGAAGGCTCTGGGACTGTTCAGTATGTAAAAGCTCAAGGTAACTGGGTTGCGGTTGCCTCTTCGGGAGAAATGCCAGCTATAAGAACTACAGGTTCTAGCTCAATGGGAACAGGTGGAGGTGTAACAACTCACTCGTCTTTAAACGGATTACTATCTGATGACCATACGCAATATTTATTGATTGACGGTTCTCGAGCTATGACAGGGGATTTAAGTATAGGTGGGGGAGATGGCGCATTAACGTTTACCAATGCTGGCGAAAATTCTATTAAAATACCCGATAATCAAGCTAGCGCATTAATTATTGAAGAAGCTGACACAGCTTATCTAACCTTTGTTACTACGGACAGCGGAGAAAAAATTACATTAGGTAAAAAATTAGAAGCGGGTTCTGTAGAAATAGAAGGAAGCGCATTTGATATTGATGGTGGAGATGTGTCTGCAATTACTATTAGCGGAGATTTAACTTGGTCTTCTGACCAAAGTGCCGTTTCAAGTCTTTCGTTAGCAGACTCTAAAAATATAAACTTAACAACAGGGAGTATTGTATTTACTCCTTCTACTGATGATACGGTTACTATACAAGCTGGAACAGATGGAACTTTGTCGATAACAACAGTCGATGATAATGCTAGCGCTGGAAATATTTCTATTACAGCAGACGGAACTTTTGAAGCAGATGCCACAACTATAACGCTTGATTCTTCTGGTAATATTGTATTATCCGCTGACGGAGACGCTATTACAATGGATGATGGCACAACAACTCGTTTTCAATTTAATGTTGACGATACTCCAGAGCTAGACGTTACAGGAGAATTTATATTAGACGGGAGTGCGGGTATTACAATTGATTCAGTTGGAGAAACCTCTATAAATACCAACGGAAGCACAGTAGTAAGAGCTAGCACCGCTGGAAATGTTTTTTTACATGCGGCTGCTAATGCACCAACTGGTTATTTTGCTTCTGGAATACAAATGAAAAAAGACACTTATCACTTTTCAACAGGATTTGAAGATTTTAAACAAAATTTTACTATGTTAAATATTTACAAAGAACCCGACACTTTTGAAACATATCCGAGTTAATAATGGGAAGCATACATAACAATATTCAAATATTTCAAATAAAAAAATACATAAAGATTCCAGACAGAAGATTGTTTTCTGGTTTATTATATGTAAATGTAGTAAATCATAATGATAATAATTCTAGCGATGATTTTATTCAACAAGTATATGACGTTGATAATGCAAATTCCGGTTCAGTAGTAGATGGCATTGAATATTCATCTGCTTTTGCTGGGATAACAGGTTCAACAGCAAACTCTGCTCAAACTTTACATGATAGAGGTAGAAATAATATGAAAGCATCTTTTGCTGATTACGATTGTTTTGTTTTTCATGTTTGCGGAGGAATGACGTTAGCTGGAGGTCCTGTCGCTCCAAGCGGATTAACAACCGCACAAGGAGGCTCTGCCCTTGCGGGATTAACTCCTTCTATGGCAACAGAACAAATTGATGGAAGTTATGTGTGGGCTGACACAGGAGGAACTCTTACAAGTGCTGATTTATCTGCTACTTGGTATCAAAATAGGTCAAATCCTTATGGTGATTATTGCTCACATTTTGTTAAGCATCATTTAATTTCAAGAATAAATAACGCTTCTGGACATGTTAAAGAAACTGAGGGCTCAAGGTATTTTAAACATAGACCTCAACTAAGAAGAAAGTTTACGGTAAGCGACGACCAACATTACGCTTCTGCGGCGTCTATATCTAATGAATATGTTTTATCAAACGGGACCTACGACACAAAAACATCAAATGGAACAGACCTTGATGGAAAAAACATTATAACTTTAGGAACTGGAAATAGCGCGGGAACATTTCACGATTTAGACAATACATTCGACGGAAACGAAGATGGAAATACTTATTATTCTCCTGTTGACAAAGTAGCTATTTACGGAGAACATCAATTTGCGCCCGCTAGTCATTTTTCGGGAAGTAATGGAGTTTGGTCTACTGCGGGTACAGGCGCAGTTCATATTTCTGATTATTGGGATTTAGTTGTAGATGTTGGGTTAAGGGGTAATAATGCAAGTGGAAGTAGCTCTGTTGGAACATCTAATAAAGCTATAATGAAAAGCCAAGTAAATGTGTCGTTTCAGCCTTTTGGAGAAACTCAAACTTTTAACGTATCGGATTCAGCGCATACATCATAATTATGGAGAAATAGCATGGCAACAATACAAGAATTATTAAAAATGCAAGGCGGTGGAGCAAGTCGAGTTAGAGCTGATGTAAATTTTTTATTAAAACAGATTAAACAAAATATGGAGAAAGCACAGCAAAAAGACAGAGAAACGGCTATGGCAATTCAAAAAGGTGGAAAAGTAGGGTTGCAAGGAATAAAAACTAGAAAAGATTATTTATTGGCAAAAAGAGCAAATCCAAATTTAACCTTTAAAGATTTTCTTTTAAATCCAGATGTGTCTGGAAAAAATATGGAAGAAGGCGTTTCTAATATTGTTTCTGGTCAATCTCCAGAAATAAATTTAAGAGAAATGCTTGGAATAGGATATGGTGGAGATTACAGAACTGTCAATAGAGGCGGTTTTCAATCTACTAATACTGGACCCACTACTTCATACCCAGCGCCAATGGCTCCAGAACCAATGTCTCCAGAAATCGGAGCATTAAATCCAAATTTTAATTCTACACCTTTTAATTCACAGGTAGATTTACCAAAAACGCCACCACCTTCGTATAGCGCAACTCAAGGACTTCAAGACAGATTAACTGCTAGTCAACCTTCTTTAATTGATATGTCTAGGGGTGCTGGGGTTAATCTTCCTTTTGTAGAAGGAAGTTATTCAAAGCCTATACCAATGGAGCAAGTAGATGTAATAGCGCCAAAATCTTCTAGCGCAATAGGAACGGCTGGAAACGTATTAGGAAAAGCATCTTCTACAGTTGGACTTGGAAAAGGATTGTATGACATGGGAACAAATAAAATAACGCCTTCTAATTTTGCATCAACACTTGGTGCTGGAGTTAGCTTAGTTCCCGGATTACAGCCTGTTGGGTTTGGATTGTCAGCTTTAGGCGCTTTGCTTAATAGAACTAAATACAACAGAGGATAATTATGAGAAAATGGCATCCAGCATCGGGAGATTGGGGTATTTTTGGAAGAACCGCTGGTCGTAAAGAAGCTGAAAAAAGCAAAAAACAAATAGGCGGTATGATAAGCGACGTTCAAGGTCGTAAAGGTGGAATAAATCAATATTTTAATGAATTACAAAACATAAATACTGAATCCAATCAAGAAGAACTTCTTACTGGGTTAGAAAATTTTTTAAATGAATCTTACAACATTAAAAACGAAGAAGACGTTAGAATAAAAAAACAAAATTTTGTAGATGCTTTTGACCCTATTGCAGAACAAGCAAAAGAAAGAATAGAAAAAGCTAGAGAAGATTTTCTTAAACGTTCAGAAACTAAATTTGAATTAAGCAGACTAGACCTTGGAAAAAAAAGAGAATCAGAATTATTTCAAATTGAAGATATTTTAAGAAACTTAAACTTAGAAAGAAATAAATACTAGAGGTTAATAATGGCATACAGAGACCCAACATTTAACGCAAATATATTAACAGATTTATTAGGCACTTATTTAACACACAACTCGCAAGAGCGTGAAAAATATTATAAAGCCGAACAACAGGCTAATAAACTAGAACAACAGGCAAATAAACCTGTATATAGAACGTTAGGAAAAAGTATTTATCAAATAAACCCTAGAACTGGAGAATCTCTTGAAATAATAAAAGGTGAGCCAACGCCAGTAAAACCTTTAGAAATATACAATGAAAAAACTGGTAGAATGGAATATGTTTCTCAAAGTGACGCTATTGGAAAAGCAAGTAAGCAACCAGTAACTTCTTTTAAAAATCAAGCAATTGATTTTATAACAGGTTTTAAAAATAAATACCCAAATATTGATGTTTCTAACCTTGAAAAAAACATAGGAGATGTAGATACAAAAGAAGAATATACTTTTTTAAGAGGTGAGCTTGGTAAAAAAGAGTCTAGGACTGTTTCAAATACAAAAAGTGGGCGAATAGCGATGGCAAGAAACACTATTAAGGGGAATGAACCTATATACAGCAAATTAGGTAGTGACCTTGCAATATTAGACAACAAAAATAATAAAAAATTAGATTTACAAGCTAGAAAAAGAGAAAAAAAGGCATTACAAAACACTATGAACGCATACGGAATAAACAAAAAAGTTTATTTAAAAGAAGATTTACCAAAATTAAAAGAAGCATATTTAAAATTAATTCCTAAAAACCCAAATACAGAAAGCAATATACTAAAAATAAAAGAAATGAACGCTGATGAGCTTTTTAACGAAATTGAAAGAATAGAAGAAAAACACGGAATAGATTTGCCTTTTTGGTTGCATAGAGAAAGGTATAAAGGTTTTAATGAATTTGAAAACTTATTAAATAGTATGGAAAATGTCACAAAATAGCAAATATAATGATATTTTTTCGTTAGAATACGGAGAAAATACAAATAACCCTAAAAATGAAGAATTTTCAAAAGTTAATTCATTAAATGATATTTTTTCGTTAGAATACGGAGAAACTGAAAAAAAAGTAGGGTCACCTTTAAATAAAAATAATATTATTCAAACAGACTTATCTAATATAGATACTTCAAATATTTCTATTAATACATTTGAACAAACAGGGGACGATTTACTTAATTTAGAGTTAAATCAAAAAGGCTCTTCTGAAAGTGCATTAAAAAACTTAAACGACCTTAATTATGAGGCAAACCAAAAAATTCATAGTACAGATTATGGATTGTTTCAAATTAACGATTCTTATCACGACCAGACATCTCAAGAAATGTTTGGAAAAGGCGTCGCTGACCTTAGTCCATTAGAAAACATAGAATTAGCCTCTGTAATTGCAAAAAATAATTACGGTCCTTCTAATTGGGTTGCCTATAAAGAAGGTAATCATAAACAATTTGAAGGCATTACTGATGAGGATATGGTAACTGATTATGGAATTTCTCCAGAAATTATTGACTCAATAAATGAAGAAGGGAAATTTTCAGACCCTCAACTTTATAAACAAATATTATTAGCGGAATCTGCTGGAAAATTAGATGCTGTAAAAATAAACTATACGCCTCAAGAGGACGGCAAAGAAGTTGTTCCACCAGAAATGTTAAGAGATACTCAAAGTGTTTTACAAAATTTAGCTCAACCAGAACCTATGGAAGCTAGTTCAACTGACGTTACAAGTCTTATGGAACAATTTGAATATCCTACATTTGGATTAACAGGTACTCAGCTTGCTCCAAAAATTCAAGAATTATCTGAAAAAGGATTAAAATTTTTAACCCAATTAGATAGTCCAATGTGGGACACTAGAGAGCTAAAAGAATTAAAACCCGTAGTTCAATTAGGGGTAAACGCTTTAAGTCGAGTAGCAGAAGTCCCGGGTATGCTTATTGATATTCCAACTTCTTTAATTGCAACTCCAGAAGAAGCTGTAATTGGATTACTAAAGTTTGTTCCAGAACAATTTAATGAATTAATGATAGCAACTAATGTTTTAGACGTTGTTAATCCTTTTTTAAAAAACTATACTCGCGATAAATCTAATAAATTAGTTTCTATAGACGGCTCTGGCTATACACTAAAAGAACTTAATGAAATGCGAAACAAGGCTCAAAAGCATATTTTTGATACAGGCGGTATTTATACTTATTTCGCCGCGCATGGATTAAGTCGAGCTGGAAAGAAAAATTCTAAAATAGTTGAAAAAAATAAAGAATTTAGAGATGTTGTGGAGCTAGCAAACGAAAGACCCCCTAAAGGTGTTGCAACAAAAGAAATGGTAAGGTCTGCTAAGGCTTTAATAAAAGACAAAGAATTAAAAAAGAAAGCAGAGCAAATACAGGCAGATGCCTTAACAACAGATTTTATTGAAAATTATAAAGTAAAAAAATCTTTAGAAAAAGCTGAAAAAGCATCTATAGAGCAATTAGAATTGCAGTTTAAAGAACAAAAACCTAAGAAAAAATCTGTTAAACAAAAAGAATCTAGCGTATCAACGGAGCTTGATTTAGGAAGAGATGTTCCTTCTATTGTAGAGGTTGTAAAAAAAGAAAAAGAAGTTTCTAAAAAAATAAAAAAAGTTGAAGAAAAAGTTCAAAAAACAAAAGAAAAAATAGAAACAGAACAAGCAAAACAAAAAACTCAATCTACCGAGGTAAATCTTGAAAGAGACGTACCTAGTTCTACTGAAATTGTCCAAGAAATAAAAATAAAAAAATCTTCTGATTTAGGCAAAGCAAAAAACCTTGAGCCAATTAAAGGAGAACCCGCTAAAAGATATAACTCTAAAGAAAAAGTAAATGCTTATATAGAACAAAAATTAGGAGAATATGTAGGTCAAAACGTTGTTGCTAATTATGGAAAATTAAAAGACGGTAAATACATAGTTAAAGTATTTAAAAAGACAAAAGAGCAACCTTTACCAACAACAGCTACAAAACCTAAACCAAGAGATATTAAACCAGATACTACTCCAGAAATTCAACCTAAAATGAGAGACCCTAGAGTTTCTAAAAGAAGAATACAAAATAAAGAAATACTGGCTGAAAAATATAAGCTAGAAATAGCAGAGTTAAATAGAAGTGTTGCAGAATCTTTAAAAGAATTAGATAGGTTAAAAGAACAAACACTTAAAACTGGCATAAAATCTCCAAGGATAGAATTAGTAAAAAACTCAATAAATAAAGCAAACAGCGTTATGGTTGAGGCTCAAAAAAACCTAAGAGATGTAATGACGCCTAAACAACTGATAAAAAGAGTTGTAAAAAATATTTCAAAAAGAACAGCAAAGGGTAGTGTTGGTCGCAACATAAAAAAGACCCAAAAAGAACGAATAAAAGAGCAATTACAAAATCAAGAATTAGTAAATGATATAAAAAAATTATGGGAATTAGGCGAAACAAATATAAAAATGACAAAAATAAATCTTTTAAAATATTTAAAAGACATTAATGCGCCTATTCAATTAAGAAATCATGTAAAAGCTAATTTTAAAGAGTTTTATGATACAGCAACCGCGCAAAATGCAAAAGACTTAGCGTTGGAAATAGACGCAAAATTACCTCAAAGTCAAGGAGCAATTGAACCAACAAGAACCGCAACAAGAACTAAAGATGAATATTTTAATAATCTTCGTGTAGATATAATGGCTGGAGAAAACCCAAATCCTCAAAGGCTAGCAACAATTGACTTACTTGAGTCAATGGTAGAAAACATTGGTGGAGAAAAGGCAACAAAAGCAAAAGGCACTCGAAGTATTGAAACAATTAAAAGAGGTTCTCAAGAACAAAATGTAGCTTCTCAAGTAATTTATGAGGCGCTTAATAACAAACTTTCCGTTGAAAATTTACCCGAAAAACTTAATTCTATATTAAGCCTTACAGGAGATGCGGTTCAAAACGCCGCTAGAACAAAAAATCCTACTGACGTTGCATTAGCTCAAGAATTATTAAAAGCTAGTTTTTCTTATATATCAGAACCCGCAAGAGCGGTAAGAAGCATGAGAGACGCTACTTTTGAACCTATTAGAGAATGGAAAAATTATGCCAATCAATTTGGAGATTTTCCAGAAATACAAGATTTGTTACTAAATATATCCAATAGAAAAGAAATAAAAAGAAGTTCTTTGTTTAAGTTGGCGGAGTGGGGTAGAAATATGAAACTAGCAACAGGCTCTTCTTTAATCCGAAGCCTTGCTGGTAATTCTATGTCTACTCTTGATGCGTATGGACGCTTACCTTTTGAATTTGGATTTGATTATCTTATTTCTAGCACAAGCAAAGGTTTGTATAAGTTGTCAAACGGGCATTTTGGAAATTTAAGTAAAAATCAAATGTCACGACTAGAAATAGGCGCTCAATTTAATGGTCATTTTAGAGGGTTTAGAGAAGCGGGCAATCTTATGTTTGATATGCTTATGGAAAATGATGTTGCATTAAGAAACAGTACATTTTTTAAACGCGAAGGATTTACTCATAAAGATATTAAAGGGAAAAAAGGTGTTATCATTAGAACACCTCAAAGATTGCAAGGAATGATTGATATTATGTTTCGAGTTCCAATTACAAACGGTTATATGAACCGATTTGCTATTAGACAGGCTATAAAAGAAGGTTATAAAACAGAAGGAAATATATTACAGCGCGCTAGCGAAATAATGAAAGACAAAGCTTTAGACTCTAAATTATTAAAAGAAGCAGTACAATCTGGAGAATACGTTACTTTTCAAAAAGAACTAGGTCAAATTGGTCAATATGTAAATAAATTAAGAACAGGAAATACCGCGATGTCTGCTGGCGCTCAAATGCTAGTTCCGTTTTTTAATACCGCAAGCAACTTATTTAAATACACCCTTGAGCATACTCCTTTAAATGTATTTTCTAAAAACTTTAGGCAAGGAGCAAAAGAAGCATTTACAAGAGAAGGTGCTGGAAGTAGAGCCTTGGCTACTGAAATGGGTAAAATGACTACTGGACTTGGCACTATGTATTTAATAAATGAATTTCTTTTAAACAATTCTGCTGGAAATATTACAGGAGATTGGTCAAATATTAGTGCAGAAGAAAGAAATATGAGAACCGTTGACGGACAACAAGAACATTCATTTAAAACCGCTGATGGAAATTGGGTTAGTTATAGAGGGTTTGAGCCAGTTGCTAGCTATATGACATTAATTGACGCGCTACAAAGAACCGAAAAAGACGCTTATGCTAGCGATGAAAGTCTTTTGTATTATGGAGACTTAGTTAGAGAAAGCACAAAAGAATTGGCTAATTCATTTTTAGAAAATCCTTTTTTAGCGGGAACAGGCGATTTATTTAAAGTAATGAATAGCAGAAAAGACGCAACTAATTTTTTCTTTAATTTTATGGCTGGCATGACAGTACCGGGAACAGTTAGACAGTTAGAAAGTATAAATTATCCATTTAGAACTCAAAAATTAAAAGCAAGCGATATAGATGAAAATGTAAATTGGAAAGACGTTATTAAAAGTCAAGCAAAAGGTGTATTCCCTTGGTTAATTCCGGGATATGAAAATTTAGATGCTTTAGACCCATTTGGAAATCCTATTCCAAAACCAGACCCAGAAGGTGGAACGCTTGCTATAAGAAGAACAACGCCAAAAAACGACCCTGTTTATGCAGAAATACAAACAACTTTTTTTGACAGAGATGAACAATTTAAATACGCAAGCCCTTTTTACACTAATACAGAACTAGCAAAAATAAACCTTACTCCAAAAGAACATTTTGATTTAATTAAAATATCTGGAAATGCTTTGTATGATGTTGTAGAAAAATTATTAGCAACAGATGAATACAACAAACTGAATAATTACGCTAGATATAAAATAATAAAAGAGTTAAAAAATAAATTAATTGAAACTTACAGAACACAATTACATAGCGAAAAATACGCGCCTATTAAAGCAAAAATGATGGAAGCTGAAATAACAGGTCAAGTAAATACAGATAAAGAAAGGGAACAACTTTTACGACAATTTATTCAGTAATTTTTTTAATTTAGGTGTAACATTTTTGTAACATTTATTGCTATATTTACCTATATAAAACATTGATGTACCCATGTCAACCATTCTCGGACGGTAAGGTACACAAACAGACAAGGAGAATCAAATGGCTAATTACGAGCTACCAAATTCTACAAAATATTCAGTTGTAGAATCTAATAACGTCGGACTAGGACAGCTTGGAGCTGTTTATACAACTGCTAGCTCAGACGCAATAAAACCACCAACAAATAGCGTATTTGTATCTATTCAATGTTTGACTGATACTACTTTTGATAGTTCGGGAGGCTTAGTAGCCGAAGATGCTAGCTTATGGTTTAATACCGCTAGCGCGGCGGGAGATTTAGCCGACGGGTCAGAAACGACTTCTGTTGGTTCTGGTGGTAAACAAATAGATAATGCAGTATCATTTCCACAGGGAAGCGTTATTTTTGGTCGCTGGACTGAAATTGATATAAATAGTGGTTCAATAATAGCCTACATTGGCTAAAAAATGTTAAGATTACGATTAAGACTAACTTCTGTAGTTGCTAAGTCAGTTGCGTTTATTTTAGACGTATTTTGGAATGGAGTAACTAATCATTGGGAAGATGAAAGTCGAAATTGGGAAGATATAGGATAATATTATGGCAAGTTTAGAAAATGTAGCAGTCAAAGACTCATACACCTCGCTTCTAAAATTAAGTGGCAATACAGATACATTAGTAGCTGGTGCTAGTGGTGATGCAATTCAAGTAGTAGATGGAGATGGAACTAGCTCTCCACTATACCTAAATACAGATAGGATTGGAATTGGTGGTCAGCCATCATCAAGATTACACCTCTATCAGCAAGGCGATGCAACCAATAATGAATTGATTTTAGAAATGGATTCAGCAAGTGGTGGTAATACTGGTAATCAATACATCTCTATGATAAGAGAAGATGAAAATAGAGGAAATGAAATAAGATTTATAACTCATCCTCATGGTGGCTCTGCTACACATAAATTTTCTTTAGGTCAAACAGATTCAGATGAAGCTGGAGTGGATGGTACTGAATTTTATATTGGTAGGTCAAGTCTTGGTGCAAATCCAGATTTTACTATTTCATCTACTGGAAAAATCGGCATCAAAACCTCTTCTCCATCAGATGATATGGACATCGCAGATTCTAATGATTATGTACAGTTAAACCTAGATTGTTTTTCAACAACTAATACTCATCATGGAACTTTAGTATTTAAAAAATCATCTAATGCGACTATTGGAACTAGAGCATCAACTGATGATGGAGAGGCTCTAGGCTTTATTGGTTTTAATGGAACAAATACTTCAAGTGCTTCTGCTAGAGGTGCATACATTTATGTTACTCAAAATGGTTCTGCTGGAAGTTCTAATGTTCCAGCTAAAATGACATTTTCAACTAGCTCTAATAGTGCGGCTGTTACTAATATGATATTGGATGAAAACTCTCGCATTTCATTGTCAAATAATGATAGTAATGTAGGGAGTACAGTATTTGGTTATAATGCTCTTGATGGCAATACTGATAATAATTCTGATAGGAATACTGCGATTGGATATGGGGCTTTAGATGGAATAGGAAGTACAACAGCGGCAGACAATATTGCGATTGGATATGAT
>Ga0163179_10001558_pt1 | contig 16164 bp, 10 predicted proteins | sample AtlANTMetagenome_FD_109643 | JGI IMG/M metagenome (GOLD analysis project Ga0163179, IMG submission 109643) | Marine eukaryotic phytoplankton communities from the Atlantic Ocean - Atlantic ANT 2 Metagenome | ecosystem: Environmental > Aquatic > Marine > Oceanic | place: North Atlantic Ocean... | reverse complement strand
GTCGGATCCCTTTCCAGCCATCCTCACAGATTTCGATCCCAAATCGTCCGATGCCATTGGCTTCAAAGATCTGTGTTCCGAGCCGGTGGCTCGTTCCATCGGGTGCTGTATAGGTCTCCAGGGTGCCGTGTCTCCAAGCGGTGTACCAGCGCGATTCGTATTCGACATCGCCTGTCGCCAGATTTTCCTTGGCAACCAAGCCGGCGATTTTTCCATCAGCACATACTGCCATTGCATTGAACAGAATGCCGTTGTGGGAAATCGGGAGCCCGACACAGACGATTACGCCTTGGGTGTGTGGTAGTAGTGCGTTGAGACTACTCCAGGCCCTATCTAATGTGCCCTTTCGGGGTAAGCGGTCGCCTAAGCTGTATCCGGAGAGGCACATCTCAGGCAGTAGGAGAAGCCGGGCATTCCCACGCTTTGCTTCGTCAATCGCCGTGATGACGCGTGCCCGATTTCCGCTCCAGTCCCCAACGGTTTGGTTGAGTGATGCCGCTGCGATGTGAACGGCGGACGGCTTGCTTAGGCTGGTGGACATGGGGATCCTCTCAAGGAGAGAATACGCTCAATTCCCTCTGCGAAGCCATGTCCGCCATTTCCACGCGTAATGTAGCTGGGGCCAAACTCCATGCGATCCAGGAAGTCGGCGACGTTCGCAACACCCACTGAAAGGGGGAATGTCCGAAACAAGGGTTCGTCGTTCGCTGAGTCTCCAAAGAAGATGTAGTTGCTACTCTCCTGACTCAGGTCTTCTCCGAAACGCTCCTTGAGAAACTGAGCACAGCCTGCACTTTTGTCGAAATCGCCAAACCAGCCATTCACATGAATCGAAGAGACTTTGCAGGTGGCGCCAATCTTTTCGAACTCCTCGACAATTCGGTTGATTTCGCTCCGTGGTAGTGGGGCGACGTCCTCGCAGAAATCGATTGCTAAGTCCAAGGCTCTATAGGCTTGATCGGATGCCAGTGCGCTACCGGGAACAGCCTTGAGAATATCGGTCGCGAGGGAGTCGAGTTTTGCTCGATTGTGAGCGCGTACGTCGTGGGCTTGTAGAAAGCGTCGCTGTAGCTTTCCGTCTGCCATGAAGAACCAAAGTCCGCCGTTTTCACCGACGACGCCATCGACGGGCCACATGCGTGCAATGTGATCTACCCAGCCTGCTGGTCTGCCCGTGATGGGGATTACGCGAAGCCCTTGTGCTTGGAGCTCAGCAAGCGCTGCAAACGCTGCGGGTATCAGACGGCCCTCCCATGTCAGGGTGTCGTCGATATCACAGAAGACGCCTTTTAAACCGCGAAGGTCAGCCGATTCAAGTGCGCTGATGGGTAGTGGTCCAGACATTGGATGTCTAGGCTTATTCGACCGTCCAAGTTTGGCCAGAGTAAACCAAGTCTTTGAGTGTGCCTTTTCCACGTTTCTCGGTGGCGGCATCGATTTGGGCATTGAAGACCTCGTTGTAGGTCTCGCATGCCACTTGGTAGATGACGCCCATTGGTACGGGGAAGTCGGGGTAGTCCAACTGAACTAAAATCGATGCCAGAAGGGAATTTTCCCGGTCGTGAACTAAGCAGTCTTCTTCGCTGAACTCATCGCCGAGCTCGATCACTTCCATTTTTGTACCATTGAGGCGCAGGCCTTTGGGTGCATCTGCTGCACCAAACGTCATTGCTTTGCCGTGTTCCAAGAACAATACGCGTTCTTCTTTGACCTTTCGGTTGACGACGTCGTCGAATGCCAAGTCATTGAAGATATTGCAGTTTTGGTAGATTTCAACGAGTGATGTACCCTTGTGTGCTTCGGCTTCTGTGAGTGTGGCACGGAGGGGTTTTGCATAAACGTCGACACTTCTTGCGAGGAAGGTTGCTCCTGCACCTAGGGCAAACTTCAGCGGCATAAAGGGTCGGTCGAGTGATCCCATTGGGGAGGACTTGGTGAGCTTTCCAACTTCCGACGTGGGGCTGTATTGGCCCTTTGTGAGTCCGTAAATCCTGTTGTTGAAGAGCAGGATTTGCAGATCGACGTTGCGCCGCAAGACGTGAGCGAGATGGTTGCCGCCGATCGAGAGGCTGTCACCGTCGCCGGTAATGACCCATGTGGAGAGTTCCTCGTTGACACACTTTGCTGCTGTAGCGAAAGCGGGTGCACGTCCGTGGATCGTATGAAATCCATAGGTGTTCATGTAGTAGGGGAAGCGGCTCGAGCAGCCTATTCCACTGATTACTGCATAGTTCTCCTTTGCAATCCCAAGGGTCGACATGACCGTTTGGGTTTGAGACAGGATGGAGTAATCTCCGCAACCGGGGCACCAGCGAATCGTTTGGTCGGACATGAAGTCCTTTTTCGAGTAGCTGATTTCCTCTTCGGGGCCTTCGACTTCGTTTTCGTTGAAATCCATGATTTGTTCCTCCTTCGTCGGTTTAGAGCAATGCGTCGATTGCATTGGCGATTTCAGAAACCTTGAATGGTTGGCCCTGAAGTTTGTGGAGCTCTACCGCGTCGATAAAGAACTCCGAGCGGATTCGCCGAGAGAGTTGTCCAAGATTCATTTCCGGAATCAAAATCTTGTCGTAGCGTCTACACAGTTCTTCAAGATTCTTTGGGAAAGGATTGAGGTACCGGACGTGTGCGTGACCGACTTTTTTCCCGGCATTGTTGGCTTGGATGACCGCTTGGCGGACAGCCCCATAGGTGGAGCCCCAAGCCAACACCAATACGCCATCTTCTGAACCGTAGACTTCTTGTTCAGGGATGTGGTTTGCGATGCGTTTGATCTTTTCTTCGCGCACCTTGCACATGTTTTCGTGATTGGCTGGGTCGTAGGAGACATTACCGGTGAGGTCTTGCTTTTCGAGGCCGCCGACGCGGTGTTCGAGGCCGGGGGTTCCGGGAATGGCCCATGGGCGAGCGAGTGTTTCTGGGTCGCGGGTGTAGGGCAGAAAGCCGCCGTCAGGGTTGTTGTTTTCGGTGACGATACGATTGCTGATGGGCTTGAGCGCATCCACGTCTGGGAGCTTCCATGGTTCGGAACCGTTGGCGATATAGCCGTCGGTCAGAATCATGATGGGAGTCATGTGCTCGAGCGCAATACGTACCGCTTCTACGCCCACATCGAAACAGTCGGCAGGGGTAGATGCAGAGATGATCGCCATAGGAGCTTCACCATTTCTGCCATAGTAGGCCATGGTCAGATCGGACTGTTCTGTCTTGGTGGGCAATCCGGTAGACGGACCACCTCGTTGCACATCGATAACGATGAGGGGCAACTCAATCATCACCGCCAAGCCGATGCCCTCGCCCTTCAGTGCGAGGCCAGGTCCAGAGGTGCCTGTGACACCAATTGCTCCTGCCCAAGCTGCTCCGATTGCCGAACACACCGCCGCGATTTCATCTTCGGCTTGAAAGGTTGTGACATCGTAGTTTTTGTACCTTGCGAGGGCGTGGAGTGTGTCGGATGCAGGTGTGATGGGGTAGGTGCCGTAAAACAGACGGCGTTCCGCTAAGGTAGCTCCTGCAGTGAGTCCCATGGCCAAGCCAGCGGTGCCGCTAATGTTCCGATAGGTGCCAGGCTCTAATTCGGCAGCAGGCACTTCGTAGGAGCGTTGGAAGACCTCCACGGTTTCCGCGTAGGCATGTCCGGCGTCCAATGCTTTAAGGTTGGCCTCTTTATAGGGGCTCTTGAATTTACCTTCAATCCAGTTCTTCGTGAAGGTGGAGTCACGCTCGTACATCCAATAGGCCATTCCAAGCGCGAAGAAGTTCTTGCAGCGATCGACTTCTTTGGCGCTGAGGCCCAGCCCCTCCACTGAACTTTTCACCAAGGTGCCCAAGGGTACCTCGATGACCTCGTAGCCCTCGACGGTACCGTCTTCCAAAGGGTTCTCTTCCAAGTCGGCTTTGGCCAAATCCCGTTCACCAAACTTGTCGGTGTTGACGATGATTGTGCCGCCTTTCTTGAGTTTAATCATCGAGGCGACGAGGGCAGCTGGGTTCATGGCCACGAGCACATCGGCTTCGTCACCAGGTGTGAAAATATCCACTGCTGAGAATTGGAGTTGGAAGCCCGAGACGCCAGCCCGTGTTCCGGCAGGTGCTCTGATCTCCGCCGGGAAGTCCGGGAAACTCGCGAGGTCGTTGCCGGCTAATGCTGAGGTGTTGGTGAACTGGGTGCCGGTAAGCTGCATGCCATCGCCAGAATCTCCGGCGAAGCAAATGGTAACGCTTTCCGCATTAACGACTTCTTTCTGCATAAATTTGCCCCGTGAGGGTTGTGGTACGCTGGAATTAACCTAACGCCCGACTCTTGTGCGTAAAGAGATTCCCGTAGCCTTTTTCTCTTCATCGTGTGATGCGGAATGGGAATAGAGTGAAGGTTACTGTCGAGTAGGCAAACTATCGGTTTGGTATTTATCAAGGTTTAATCTGGTATATCATGAAATATAGACTCCTGGAGTGGTTGGCTTGCCCACAATGTCGTTCAGGACATTTATTTTTAGATACAAACTCCGTTTTGGAGCATCGGACTCATCATTCATCGTGGGAAGAATCGGAGCGTTCGTTGCCCGGCTTGAGCCATGAAGAGCGTGCTTTGGTGGAAATCGTCGAGGGTGCGATTCACTGTAAAGATTGTGGGGCGAGCTACCCCATAGAGGAAGGCGTGCCTCGCATGTTGCCTTCCGATGGTGAAAGAGGTCCGGCAACAGCGCATCGTTGGACCCATTTTGATGGTGACGTTCCAGAGTATGAGGAGAACTTCCAGGACATGGTAGAACCCGTGTCGGCGAAGGAGTATTTGGGCAAGTTGGTCTTAGACGCAGGGTGCGGTTTTGGCCGCCATGCCTACTTTGCAGCACGATACGGGGCTGAAGTTGTTGCTTTAGATTCCTCGGCAGAGGCTGTGATGGCTGCCAATTCCAATTGTGGCCATTTACAGCGTGTGCATGTGGTTCAGGGTGATTTGGAGAACCCTCCATTTCGTACAGACCTCTTTGACGCCGTGTTCTGCTTTGGTGTCTTGCATCACCTCGAGGATGCACGTCGGGCATTTGGTGCGCTCAAGCCATGGGTGCGTCCCAATGGTCTGCTTCAGGTCTGGGTGTATGGCCCTCGACAGGGAAGCATCGCGCATGTCTCGAAGTGGTTGCATGGCACCGCGAATGCAATGGGTGATGAGCAACTCCATGCTTTTTCCCGGGGTCTTGCCAGTGGGTTGCGCGTCTTTTCCCACACGCCATTCCGGGTGCTTCAGCACACGCCCATTTTACGCTCTTTTGTGACGCATTTGCCTGCTCATGATCATCACAAGTGGCCATTTGATGTCGTGGTGGCGGACATCTACGATCGCCTCCGCGTACCGGTCACCACGTATATTACGGGGGAGATGTTGGAGCGTTGGTATGCGGATGAAGGGTACGCCGATATTCGCGTGACTCGCCGCGTCAGAAACACAGAGAGCTTTCGAGGGGTTGGGACGCGGCGGTAAGAGCGCCCTTAGAATCGTGCCTTCAGCATCAGATTGAAGCCCAATGCGTTCTGTACCGCATCGGTTTCCGCGATCCGAACCAGGTCACCATTCTCATTGGCAGTGACTCTGGAGAGGTTCTTGTCGATGGTATAGAGCACTTCGCCTACCGCAATCATAGATTTGGAGAGGTCCAATTGGGTGCCGAGCACCATCGCCATGATGTTGGTGGCGCCTTTGTTCTGGGATGGAACCCCTTCTTTGTCACGCTCGGAGTACTGTACAAAGGTGCCGTCACCTGTCTTATACGAGGCGGGTTGCATCAGTCCGAATCCAAAGCTTGGAGCGAGGTGCCACTCGGGGAAGTAGTGGGAGATCTTGACTCGCCCGTAGAGTTGCGGGGTCGTCTCCATATTCTCGGGCAGTGATACGCCGGAGGTCAGACCTGGAATGTTGAACAAGATGTAGGGAAGGTCTTTGTAGACGAAGTCGACGTCAATAATCGTGGAGCCGACCGCAATACGAGTCTGGATGTCAGCGGCCATTGCGTTTTCGACAATGGTTGCGTTGGCTTTGTCCGCGTCGAGGAGTTCGTGGCCCAAGTAGTTCAGCTCGGCCTGTACGAGTAGACCCAGTTTCTCAACGGATGTGTGACTGATGTAGGTGTCTACAAGTTGGTCGGGTGTGTTGCGGTACAGGCGTAGTTCTGAGGACTGAATGAAGTCGAGTTCGGCTGTAGAACGCCATCCGATTTGGGTGCTGACGCCATAGGCGTTGATCATGCGACCGTAGAGTTCCGAGGATGCGTCCGGTACGTTTTCAAGTTGTCCTTGCTGGAACAGGCCGCCGCCGAGTTCGATGAGGAGTTGGTCGCCGATTTGAGTTCCGCCACCGAAGAGCATGCCATAATAGGCTTGGTTTCGGGTCCCTTCCCAATCCGTGTTGGACATTGGTCCAATGGCGGTTTTGATGCCCGAGAATGCATATGTTTTGCCGTTCTGCCATTGGAGGCGTGCACCGGGCATGGCCCATACTGGTCGCGCCATGATTTCCTTGCCGCCATAGGACAGGTCGTAGGAGTAACCGAGGCGGAAACGAGAGGCGTCGATGGCATATCCGGTCAATGAGATGCTGTGATCTTTGCCGGGTAATTCGCGAATTACCCGAACGTAGGACCCGTCATCTGTGAGGTCAACGCCATCCGTGCTTTGGTCTGGATCCAGATAAGGTCGGAATTGCAGGACCATCGCTGCTTCGGTGGACCATCCATCGAAGAAACCCTCATCGCGTCGATAGAGCACGAGATGGGATTGGCTGATGTCGTCGGAGTAGCGTGATTCGTAGTCGTCGAAGAAGGTCCGGTTTCCACGCATGACAAAGTTGGGAGAGGGTGAATAGTCGCCCGGTCCAGCTTTGATATTGGTGTCTTCCACCGCGGTGGTGACCCAGATGTCCATAAAGTCGCCTGCTTGAGCAGGGGCAATCAGTGCGAGTGCGAGTAGGGAATTCATTTGCGCTTCCAGGTAGGAGGTGCTTCGCGAGGAAGTGGACGGCTTGGGCCAATGGGTTGAGGACCTTCGGTCCCGCCGCAAACGCCGGGTGGGAGATCGTCAGGTGTGCGGATGTTGATGATCCACTTGTCCCAGACCTCAGACAGCATGCCGGTCACCTCACCCAGGTTGAGACCGCTGGATGGTGTGAAGCCGGGGCAAGGTACAGCGGAGGACACATAGAAGGTGCAGCTTCCACCGTCGACGAGAATGGGCCACTGACCATACGAGATGTAGTCCAGATAATCTTTGTCGGAAGCGCTGCTGCCGAAACCGGTTGGAATCTGTGCATTTTCAAGCGTGACGAGTCCGGATTCATAGCCTTCGAGTAAATCGGTTTCCAAGCATCCTAAGGTCGATGGCGCTGGCATGCTGATGGCTGCATCATCGGACACTTCGTAGGTTGGGAAAGAGATCTGTGTAGTGGCCAGGTATTCTTGATTGTTGCCGGTAAGGAGTGTGAGTCTGCGTCCTACTTCCACTTCGTCTTCCGGTTTAGAAAAGGTGTAGATGTAGAGGCTGCCGTGCTCGCCTGCATCGTCATCGAGATCGGCTACCCAAAATCCGTTGGTCCCAACCGTGGTGATTCGGACATTCCGGTCGATTGCTCGGATCTCAGCGAATTCCTTTTCGAGTTGGTTGGACTCATGGTCATCGATTCGGTTCATCTCACCGATGGTTGGGATTTCATAGAAAAGCGGGTCCGATACGCCGGTCGCGTAACCGACGTTTCTTTCCGTGCTTCCAAGCGGGTTGCTATCGGTGAACCATACTCGGGTAGGTCCAAATCCATTCTTGATTCCGATGTCGCCGCTCCACTTTCCGTTGCTCACGGTGATGTAGGGGCTTCCTGTGAGTTTTCCAGGACGGACGCTGACCTCAAGCGAACCATCGAAGGGATAGGGGTCCCCGAGCTCGTCCAAGGTCTCTAAGGAGAGGTTGACTAGGGTTTCTTCGGAAGAGAAAGCCAGCTTGTTTTCCATGGACCCTGTGGCTTGATCGGAGCCTAACGAGACTTGGATAAACGTGGGTTCAGGACGATCCTGGGATTCGTCTTGGGTTTGGCATGCCGATAGGCCTAAAAGAAGGGCAAGATTCGTCCATCTTCGACGCATACATCCTCCTCTCCGTCGCCGTCAGTATCCAGCGGCAGTGTGTAGTATTCAGTGATCGATGCCCGGACGACGTCGCGAATCGAGATGCCGGTGTCGTATTGGGTGGTGTTGCGCTCCAGCATGGAGAAGCCAGAGCCACCATGGGCGATGTAGTTGTTGGTGGCGAGTTCGTAGGTTCCGTTTGGATCCAGTGGGCGCCCATTGATGTAGATGTCTTCAGCATACTGGTCGCGGCAGTTCATTGTGAACTCAATTCCGGCCACCTGGGCTTGAGAATTGCAGCCCCTCTCGGATGAGCGGCTCGATACATAGTCCAGCACTTCTTGTACTTCTCGACCGGAGAGAAACATGGTCGTGATGGTGTTGTCGAAAGGCATCGAGTTGTAGAGATCGTCGACTGTGATGGGCCATGTGGCATTTTCACCCACATCTCCGCAAATATCGTCGGGATCGCGTCCGATGTTGGAGCGGATCCCCAGTGTGTTGGTAATCGCGATTTCCGTTTCGACACCCGGCCAGGATCGCATTGCTTCCGCTGCGAAGTTGCCCAGCATCGAATCTCCACCCGTTGTGCCGTAGCGTGTCAAGGTACGGGTTGCCTCGCCGATGACTTGCGAGGTGTCGTACTGGTAATCGAGGTGTTCTTTGTATTCGTTGAGGATTTCCCAGACTTCCGGGTCGCTCGGAACATTTCTATCGATGGGGAATAGCGTGTAGCTGTGAGAGAGTACCTCCCCATCGCGAATGACCAAGTCCAAGCGGCCGACAAATTTTGCGAACGCACCGGAGTGAACCACAGGGATGCGTTTGCCGGTAATCTCGTTGGTGACCACAAGTGGGGGATCGATCGCCACGTGATGGTGTCCGCCAATCACCACGTCAATTTCTGAGAGGTGACGCGCGAACTCAATGTCATCGTCCAAGCCCATGTGCGAGAGGATCACAATGATGTCAGCGCCCATGCTTCGGAGTTTGGCGGCTTGTTCGGGGATGACCCGGTATTCGTCTAGGGCACGGACGCCGAGTGAGTTGTCCTCATCATGGATCGAGTTGAGTGAGGAGAGGTTGGCCATTCCGATGACGCCGACATTCAGGCCATCTAAACTGTAGATGGTGGAGGGTAGGCTCATTCGTTCGAGTTCTGCAGCCCAGGGTTGCTCGGAGCTTTCAAAGTCGTAGTTGGCTGCGAGCATGTCGTAGCCGGAGTGGGCGGACGCTTTTGCCATAAGGTTGTGTGCGCCATGATCGAACTCATGGTTGCCGATTACAGCCGCGTCGAGTCCGGATTCCGTGAGGCTACGCACTTCGGCTTCCCCTTGGAACTCGTTGAAGACGATTGCCCCTTGGAAACAGTCGCCAGAGTCCAGGTGTAGGGAACGTCCTGCGCGTTGTCTTTCGCGTTTGAGGATGTAGGCGATGCGATCCATGCCGCCGTATGGTCCTTGGCATTTTCCAAGTCCAAGTTCCCGATCGGTAAAACTCGGATCGAATTCATATGGCAACACCCGGGAGTGGATGTCGGATGTGTGCATGATGGTAAGTCGAACATCCTGTCCGCTGAGCGCTGGACCACCAAAGTTCATGCTTTGAGGCACCATCTCACATCCCCCTAAAAGGAGGCCGGCGGATAGCGCAAAAAGTGAGTGCTTTCGCATCTTGTTTTCCTCGGGCGTGGAGTAGCCCGCGTTCTTGATCAATGCAAAGAGTCTGCTTCGGACTATCAGCGATACTGTTTTGTCTCGCATACTGACTTTTCCGGGTTATGGGATTGGGCCGTCCCGCTAGGACCCCTCCGAGGAGACTCTATGAGGTATTTATTCGTAGGTATGCTTTTTGTGCTGGCCGCCCCGTCTGAGGCTGAGGCTGTCGCATGGGAAAGCAAAACCATGCAGTCCCCCTTCGCTGCTCGTGAAGTGGGCCGTTCCCTAAAGCTCCCCAAAGGTTGGATGGAGATGAACCTGGGCGCCGATGTCAAGTTGGCGACAGGCTACTGGAATTCCAATGGGGATCTCGTAGAGTGGGACGGTGTGGACTGGTTGTACACAACCGAGTCGATTTCTTTCCGCTACGGGTTTTCCCACAACTCAGAGATTTATCTCTCGGCACGCATGCACTACATGCGGCTGACGCATGAGGAGTATGGAACAGATACGAGCGGTAGCTATATCGGTGACCCAACGATTGGTGCGGTGTTTTCCTTGTTTGAACAGGATGCTCCACACACCTCAGTCGTTGCGAGAGTGCAGCTCAAGTCGCCAGCGGGCAATGAGTCGCCAGGCTCCTACATCGCTGGTCCGTCTACCTTTCAAGAGTTTGTGACGACCACTGGGTCCCATGATCTCACTCTTGAGATGGCGGCCAAGCGCCAGCTTGGACTCTATCCCTCGGTCGCTGTCGATGCCTATGTCGGCTACGTCAATCGATTCTCAGGGCTCGTGCAGTGGTTGATTGAAACGACAGAGAATCAACTGATCGGGCGCTTTAAGCCCGGAAATCGGATGTACGGTGGGGCTGGCTTAACGGTGCAGTTGGGTCCTGTGGCGCTCAAGGGTGGCGCTCGCATGATGATTCAGGGAGATGCCAAGGCTGGCACAACCTCGGGCGGTCTCAGCCCCGATGGTCAACTGCTTGTGCAAGAGGGCTCCGGTGGCAGCTATCTTGACGCGAATGCGGCTCTGATTGCGCACTTCTCTCGCAACATGGATGTGGAGTTGGGCGTGAATGTTCCTTTGCAAGGTGAGGACTTGATGTTCTTCCCACTGGAGGATCTGCATCCCACCTATGGCAATACTTATTCGGCAATCCTGAAGCTCCGGTACTGAGATGAAATTGATGAACAGAACGATGAAGCTCGCCGCTTTCGCCTTGTTGGCGACATTTGCTACTTGGTCGACGGATGTCCAGGCCAAGCTCTTTTGGTCGAACTACAACCATCCTGATTTGGATTGGTACACCATTGAAACGGAGCATTTCCGTGTTCATTACGCGGTGAGTAAGAAGTCCAAAGAGGAAGGAAACCAGCACTACTTCACCGCCGAGTGGGGTGCCCGGAAGACCGCGAAAGTTGCCGAGGAAATGTGGCAGCCAATGTGCGAGGAGTTCAACTACTTCCTCAAAGAGCGCGTTGATATCGTGCTTCTCAATCACACAGATTACCTAGAAGGCTTTACTGTTCCTTCTTTTGACTTCATCGAGGTGTCTGCCAATCCGGGAGGGTATTTCTACCGGATGCGCGGCCGTATGGAATGGTTTTCCGACGTGCTCGTGCATGAGTTCGCCCATGTGGTGTCTCTTAAAGCCAATGCCCCCTTTGGTGAGGGTACCGGTGGTCTCGAGGTGGGCGGCCTCTATTCGAATGGAATCGTGAATACGGATGCGGGCGTCAGCTTCTCGTTTATGGATTCGGACCCCTTCTGGTGGTCGGAAGGTGGTGCGGAGTATTGGTCGGAGCAGACCGGCTACAACTGGTGGACTGCTGCACGTGATCACAACATCCGGATGACTTTCCTTGAGAATCGTCAGTTGTCTTACGAGGAGTGGGTCACACGCATCGATAAGCGCGGATTTGATGGTGAGCGTGGTTACCAACAGGGCTACAGCTTTGCCCTATACATTCGTGAGCGTTTTGGTCCGGATACATTCGGTCAGTTCGCCCTGGAGTATGGCAAGGGTTGGCGAGTTGCATGGGAAAGCGTCATTAAAGACGTCACCGGTGTGGATCCTGAGACCCTCTATAATGATTGGAGTGAGTACCTCATGGAGCGCTATACGGCGCTCAGCGATCGCGTGAAGGCGGAAGGCGAGTACGTCGGTCATGAGTTGCTTCCCAGTCGTCCAGCTTGGGAATATCGAACTCCCGATGCCCGTGACAAGTGGATGAGTAAGCGCAAACGGGACCGGGAAGGGGCCAAAGAAGCCTCCGGTGTGTTCAACTATTATCCCCACTTCTCGGATGATGGCACGATGGTTGGTTCCAACAATCGTGGGGCAGTGGCTGTAGCTGAAATGCCCGAGGACCAATGGTACGCCTTCGGTGGCACCTATGGTAACGACGCAGAAGTCGTGCAGAATATGAGAGAGAACTACGTCGGTTTGCGTGCTGAGTTTGGGCACGGCTGGGATTTCGTTCCTGGGCGGCGAGCGATTGTTGTGACCGGAAATGAGAACGGTATGCGGCCTTTGTGGCAGCGTCTGACTCGCATCTCTGCAAACTGGGATGGGTATGATTGGAAGAACATCATGCTTATCGACATCGACGAGTACGACCGGAAAGAAGAAGGTCGAGAGTTCAAGAGCTTTACTCCCGAGCGCATCGGACAAACGAGAAAGTGGAATGAGGATGCCTTCAAGATCATTCCAAACACCGAGCGTGGCATGGAGCCCGCGGCGAGTCCTGATGGCAAGAAAGTGGCTTATTTGGAGTACACTGACGGCACGCTGAATCTCGTGACCATCAATCTTGATGGAACGGACAAAAAGCACCTTACGAGCTTCGCCGACGGTACCTGGATGCAGCAGGTGGACTGGTCTCCTGATGGAGAAAAACTGGTCTTCACGATGTTCCGGAATTTCCACAATGATCTGTGGATCATCAATGCTGATGGAACTGGACTTGAGCCGTTGACCTGGGATGGATGGGAAGAGTTCGATGCACATTGGGGCAACGACGGACACATCTACTTCTCAGCCGATATCGGTCAGGTGTTCAACTTGTACCGGATGGACCTCGAGACACGGCGTATCCAAAAATTGACCAATGTGGTTGGTGCCGCACAGTCTCCCCATCTCACACCCGATGGCAATCTGCTGTATCTGTACTACACAGCACACGGCTACAAGAACTATGGTCTTCCCAAAGACCAATTCATGCTCGAGGATGCCACGAAGCACTTCAACGTGTCCCCTGACAAGACAGAAGTGGCAGAGTTCTTAGGATTCCAAGAGGACCTTTCCTATTTCGCGGAATCCACGGTTCCGTATACGCCTTGGGGCAACATGATTGCGCCGAGCGTTACCCCATCGCTACGGTTCAACAACGACAGTTTGACCAACTGGGGTCTGCAGGGCGGCGCGAGTATTCTGCTCTTTGACTTTGCTGAAGAGCACCTCTTCTATGGCGATGCGATGTTTGGTGAGGACATCGACTTGATGGGACAGTACATGTTCCAGAAGTGGCATCCGAACATTTTCGTGGTGCTGCGTCACATTGAGACCAAGTACGACTACGGAATCGCGTTGGACAAGGACGACGATCCAACGACAACCGAAGACCGTACCATCTTAGAGGGCAAGAACTTTCAGGCAGCAAACGTGGGTCTCATATCGATGGACTACAGCTTTGGTGCCTTGGGCTTGCGCTTAGGTCTTGGCGGAATCAACTACGGATTCAAGGGCACCTCAGATACGGAGATCGATCCGTATATGAATAAGGTGTACGGAGTCTTTGGTGCGTCCTACTCGACGGTCTCCCAGTACTACTACTACCACCCCAACCCCCGCGGCGGTCGGAGCTTCGACTTCTTCTGGCAGCATGGCTGGACGGATATTGTCTATTCGGCGTATGGCGGCGTGGATGTGGATGATGGTGAGTTGTTGGATGCCTATCGCTACAACAGCTTTGAGTTGACCTACACCGAGTTCTTCCCTGTTCCGGATATCCTCAACAAGTTGAGGAAGAAGCCAGAAGGGGACCCCACCTTGCAGCTCAATCTGCAGTTTGGTTGGATGGACCGTAACGTTCATGGCAGCGATGAGTTCCGAGCCGGTGGTCGTCACCCGTATTGGTGGGGCCCAGGTTCCATCAATCCCAACACCCAGTTTGCGGGCTATCCAGGAAGTGCGCTGAGTGGTGAGACCATGGCCATCTTGAATATGGCATATCGCTTCCCGATTGCTACGAAGTTGGCGAAGCGGGTTGGGCCGATCTACTTGAACAACATCTATGGTCAGTTCTTCGCGACCGCCGGTAACCTTTGGTCCTTCCGGCCCCCAACCGAGCCTGGAAGCTACTACACGAATGCGTTCGACGAGCGTGTGGCCCGCGACCCCGCTGACATTAAGCGAGAGGTTCCTTTCTCGGACCTTGCATACAAGAACGCGCCAACAGATGCCGCCGATGGTGGATATGCCGAGGCGGACAGCGTTGCGGATACGTTGCTTTATGATGCAGGCTTTGAGTTGCGTGTAGCAGCAGCACTCTTCAACAATCGATACTGGAACAGCTTTGCCCGGGTAGCTTACGGCTTCAATGAAGTGCGTGGCCTCGGGGACGTGAATGGTGATGACATCATCGACAACACCAGCTCTACAGTGGGTGACTCTTTGTCCAACGAGACCGAACGCTCCGGCATTCGCGTTTATGTGGGCGTAGGCACCAGCTGGTAGGGGGATAAATTATGAAGACTTCAATCGTTCTGACCATTACTGCATTAGGGGTGGCTTGTGGCCGTCCTACTGAACCCTCGGACGTAAAATACGTCGGTGTGGGCCAAAACCCCTCGGATATTGGCCCGGCGCCTACCGAGTATGGTGGCTTTGTAGAGTATGACCATGTCGAGTTGGCTGGTGGCGCACTCAGCTTGGCGACACTCGGGGCCGGTTTCAGCTCTCATGATGAAATCAATCCGACGTTTCTCTACTTTTCGCCTCCGTTTAGCACCATCTTCGGAATGGGTTTTATCTTCCAGGACAAAGTGCCTGCGCCCGATGCGCATCACGGACTCTTGGGAATCCCGCCTGAGCTTCCCGACAACTGTTGGACGAACTATGAGCCGCGAGCGTTCTTGTCGTCTCGAACCGCGGATGTGGGTGACCAGGTTCGCTTTGAGTCAGAAGCAGATCCGGAAACGGGTGTGAAGACTGTCTTTGAAGTCGACCGCGTTCCGGAAGTCTATCCTCCAGATATGCAGGACGTGTTCGTGTACTACCAGGGTGTACAGACCTGGAAGAGCGCACCCATGAACCGGTTGCTTCCTGGTGACTCTAATGATTCTCAGGACATGGTCTCGGAGATCTTGCGTCATCCGAACTACCAGCCAGGCTCCCAAGTCAACTTCAGTTTCCCAGGAGGCATTTCTCCTGCGGAGGCTCCCGTTTCTTCGATTCCAATGCCAAGTGCGAGTATCGAGTCCAATACAGGGATTACACTTCCTGATCTGATGGGTGGTGTACGATTGGCTTGGAGCGGACCCCTTTGGGATTCGACAGGTGCAGAGTTGGCTACAGAGGGAGAGCAAGCAAGCTGTATGCGCTTCTTTGCTGGCTTTGATGATGTATCGGAAGCAGACTTAGCGGCTTGCGATGAGCAACCTACTCTTCCTGCAGAAGCCACACATATTCCGGGTCAGGTGTATACCGGGCCATGGGATGCGAAAGATGGGGTTGTCAATCTCGAGTGGCTCCCCGGTGCAGAAAACGCCAATGGCCAAGTGGTGTTGAATATTCGTCTTCTCGGTGCGGTGGATGTTGAAGATGAGTTTCTCGTCGTCGAACGCGTTCGGACGAGTGCTGAGAATACGCCCAAGAAGATTCAGGACAAGTGGGACAATGCAGTAGGAAACGGTGTGGTGAGCGGTGATTTGCCAGATGGTTTCCGGGAAGTGTTGGCCTGCGAAGATGAGGACAACATCGAGTATGTCTTCGACCCTGCGCTCGGAAAGGTGGATGAAAACGGAAACCTGACGGATGTGGTTCCCACTCTCCAAGGTGACCCGAACTATCTACTTGCCGAGGTCAGTTGCTTGTTGGAGGATGACGGCAGCTTCGATTTGACGATGGCACACATTCAAGACGCTTACGACTATGCGACCAGTAAGGGCTTCAAAGGCTCACTCTTTAGTATCGGTCGGGCCAATAGTGCGGAGATGGAAGTTCCGGATGTCCGTGACCAAAACCATTTGCGTAGAACGATTTCCCCCATTCTTCTCAGAAGCAGCGCCATTAAGATGGGCCGTTTCTGGGTTCAACAGTAGGGGAGGGCAAAGACAATGACGATCAATACTCTCACGAAATCTCTTCCACTTCTTCTTGTTGTCGCCTG
>Ga0163179_10001557_pt1 | contig 16166 bp, 12 predicted proteins | sample AtlANTMetagenome_FD_109643 | JGI IMG/M metagenome (GOLD analysis project Ga0163179, IMG submission 109643) | Marine eukaryotic phytoplankton communities from the Atlantic Ocean - Atlantic ANT 2 Metagenome | ecosystem: Environmental > Aquatic > Marine > Oceanic | place: North Atlantic Ocean... | reverse complement strand
CAACATCCTGCGTCAGTGGTATTGTGTGAACGTTATCAGAGTCACCAGTTGGAACAATGTTGCCCGGTGTAATTCCTAATGGCGAAAGCTCAATTGCTAGCTTAATTGACTTAGCAATATCCTCAATTGTTGTGTCGCTCTTAATTCCAATTCTTCCAACTGTAAGCTCATCATGCGATACAAAGTAAGTAAACTTTTGCGAAACTCCGCTGGCATCCTGAATTGTGAAAGATGTACCGTCTAAAGATGTTTTAAGTGCAGCAACTGTTGGACTTTTAGCAGGTACCACAATTGAACCGTTTGAAGCAGCTACATTTGATCCATGTCCGTTTGTGTTGTTTTTGATTGCAGCTAGAAATTGAGCTGCAACTTCTGAATCGTTTCCGGCTCCTCCGGAGCCATTTTGAATTGAAACTTTTACCGGGGTGCCGGCACCGCCTTCTAGATTTCCTGTGATTCCATTTCCGTCGTTGACAAATTTATAAGTTTTTGCTGTTCCGTCATCAGACGTGAGTGTTACAGTATCAGCAGCGTTTACACCATTTAGTCTAACTACTTGACGTGCTGGTGCACATAATTCAGCTTCGTGATCGTCAAAAATCTTTTCGACTCTGTTTGATATGACAATTCTATCACCTACAGCTTTTGATGCATGAAGAAAGTAGCTACTACTAACATGAGTTCCAGACAGATCGTTTCTAATTCTTCCGTAGCAAACGTTCCACCTGTCGCCGTCAAATACGTTAGTGCCTGTAAGTGACAAAATAAGCGGGTCTCTTCCAGGTATTGGCCTCGCGAAAAGAACCAAAGATCCTGTAGTTTGAAGGTCTAAAGTACCAGATAGAGCAACTAAGTTTGTCAACATAGTTCTTCCGGTCATTGCACTGCCTCCGCCTGAAAAACTTGCGTTCAAGATATCATCATCAAAGCCGCCGGCGAAGTGTGTAATAGATGTATTTGAAGTTCCTGCAGTTGCAATCTTTGTAACAGAAGGCGTTCCGGAGCTATCCATCTCTAGGCGAATAGATTTACCGTCACCTAAATGTAAAGCTTTTACGCCTAATGCACCTGTAAAGCTATTAGGAACAGTAGAGTTTGCGATTGTTGCTGCAATTGCTGTGTTGCCACTTAATCCACCTACGGCCTGATCAAACTTTATCGTTCCGGCATTGTTGTTATCGTCTGTGTGGGTCACAACTATTTTGCTTCCAGCTGACCCAGCATTATGGCCTGTAGCACCGTCAATAGCAGTTTTTAATGCCGCGTAGGTTGCATCAGCGTCATCACCTGATATTGCAACTGAAATATTTCCTGCTGTGACACCTCCGCCACTTTCAAACTCGTAAGTCTTTGTTGTTCCGTCTGATGATATTAGTCTTAGTGTATTTCCGTCTGAAGGTTGTCCTGTATAAGCTATTGTCGCTGTTGAGCTGCTTATTCTTGTAGCGCTTATCTGATCGACTAGATTTTTTGTAGTAGCACTAGCTCCTCTTGGAGATATCGGTACCCTTATGTTGCCGGATGTAATTGATGGACTAGTAAGTGTAATGTTGCTAGCGCCAGTACCTGATAAATTAGCTTTTGCAACTGTTGTAGAACCAACGCCTGAAGGCTCTATTGATACTATATTGCCTGCTCTTGATGCTGTCAATGTTTTCCACTGAGCACTATCATTAACACTGTTTATTGCTTTGACTAGTTGATCTGCTATATAATCAAATACAGGCGTTCCATTTGGCACGCCTACTGTCTTAACCCTAATACGACTAGAACCATCCACAGTTCCTGACTCGTGACCATTAGCTGCACTTGTCGTAAAGACAAAGACTTTAGCTGAACCGCCTGCAGGTGTAACTGTCACAGTTGTTGCATTGTTTCCTAAGTTGGCAGATGTTGCTGATATATTGACTTGAACCTTTGCGACTGTATCAAACTCAAAAACAGAAGTCGTAGAAAAAGACTCAGCATCTACTAGTGTCAAAGTAGATGCATCAGCCGGTTGGGACGTAAAGCTAATTTTTCCAACTGCAGTTTCAGACTCGGCTGCATTTACTACCGTTCCGGTCACATACATTCTCATAAGGCTTTGTGTGACAGGTTGGGTAAGCCCTAATGTATGAGAACCACCGTAAACATACATAGCTTCACATGTCCAAGAACCACTAGTGAATAATCCATCAGAAGGATTAGGAGAAACACCGTACCTGACGTGCTTTCCTGACTTTAATATCTTTTCACCATTACCTGTGTATGAAGAGCTATTTGCTAAAATAAACTGGCTTGTTGGAATAGAAGGCTTAGGAGAACCACCCTCAACTCTGGTTCCTGAAAGAAATGGTGAAACAATAAGCGGAGAGTTTGCATATCTTTTGTCAACCATAGTTTTTCCACCAGGATTTCCAGAAAGCGTGCTAGTTGCTCCTGATGCAAGACTTCCTGTAAATGATAAAAGGCGAACTATGTCTTTGACTTCTTGACGTGCAGCGCCGATTCTTCCTGTTCGTGCACCACCGTATTCTCTAAATCTAAAGCTGCGATCAGGGTCAATTCCTACATTTCTAAGAAACGTTTTAATTCCATGAATAGTTCCTTTAGACCGTATAATTTCTCTGACGTCTGTTAAGACTCTTCTCCAAATTGAGTTCTGGATCTGTTGTATTGATAACTTTGCTAAAGCTTCTGCAGTCCCTTGACCTTCTCTGTCAACAAGCTGCTCCAAAGAAACGTTAGGAAACATGTTAGGAAGGTCAAACCCATAATACTCAGCCATAAAAGGAAGAAATGTATCAGCAACAGTATCTTCGTCTAGATAATCAGCATGCAAAACTTTTCCAAACTGGTCTAAAAACAACTTCATTTCATCAAATTGCTTTGCCCATATAAACAGTAGTGCAGCTACAATTTGAGGTGACCCCATTTTTCCGCCGCCTGGAAAGTCTGTGTCATATCCGTACAAATCTTCAGAATCACCTAATTCTTTTTTGTCATCAAATCCTTCATTAAAGTGTGCCTCTCTAAGATAGTGGTCCGGAACAAGCTTAGTAATCATGTTAGGATTATTCGTATCGTAGTTAGAAGCTGATACCATCAATTTAGTATTAAATGACACAAGGTCAGGGTGTGATGGAAACAGAACAGGATATCTTCTTGGATCTTCGCTGGCCATTGGTTTGCCATAGCCCGGGTCTATTCTGCATGCAGGATCGTATTCTTGACTTCCTGTTCTAAAAACTTTTGTGTGAAGAGAATTTCCTGAATGGTCTAAAACAACAGTCTGGTTATTATAAGATCCTGTAGGCTCATTAAAGGGCAGGTTTAGTTTAAGTGTATCTCGAGGCTCTACCTTTCTGCTTTTTTCACGCTCAAGTGCTGTATTTGATCTAGAGCTGTGAAAGATTCTAAAATCATCCATGCTAGCAGATAAAGCTGTGTTAAAAGAAACAGCAGAAATATCTCCAACAGAAGAAATGTTTGATCCTTTCCCAATTGATAGAAGCGAGTCTTTAAAGTGAAAGTCTAGTAATTCAAACTGAGGTGATCTCTTAATAAATTGACCATCAACATAAAACTCGATTCGATTGACGCCTGGATTTCGATTTAGGCATGCCGAAACATGGTGCCACTTTCCTCTCGGAACTGTAACCCTAGAGCTGGCTGAAACTGATCCTGAAGTTGCTAGCAGAATAATATCTGACTGTGTTGTTGAACACTGAGATGGCAACGTTGCATTTGCAATGGTTGCGGAAGAAAACACAAATTGTGTATTGTCTTCAACCAAAAGATGTTTTACTGTTATTGTTCCAGCATTGTTGTTGTCGTCAGTATGACTAACAGAAATTTTTCCGTTGTGACCTGACCCTCCTAAGATAGCAGTTCTAAGATTAGCGTAGGTCGCATCGGCGTCATCGCCTGATATTGCAACTGAAACGTTACCGCCTGTGACTCCTCCGCCACTTTCAAACTCATATGTTTTTGTTGTGCCATCAGATGAAATTAAAGCAATAGAGTTTCCATCAGAAGGTTGTCCTGTATAGCTAATTGTAGCAGACTTCGCCGGGGTCGGTTCTGTGTATAATGTAATACCGTTGTTGGATTTTATTTTTTGAGCTAGTACCTGCTTGTCTACTGAATTATTCCCACCTCGAGCACTCGGAATATAGAGGCTCATTTCGTATGTAAAGGGCCCAACACCAGGATCTAGAACTGCTCTGCTAGTTGTATCCCTAGAAAGAGATGGATATAATGTGCCTGCTCTATCAGTAACTTCTATAAATTGAGAATTATTAAAATTCATGAAGCCTGTATATTGCGGCATAGATTCTAAAACGTACTTTTCAAATCCTGTAAGGTTGTCTTCAAATCTAAATAGTTCGTCTTTTGTTCCATCAAACGGATAGCCATTGATAATTGTCTCAAAAGCCATATTGACTTTTGCTTCTGCAGAATTAAAAAACGTATGGTTTTCGAATTTAGCCCAGTTAATGTTAAGCTGTTGTGTAGACTTAAGAGGCTGGCCTGGCTGGTCATATCTAAATGATGCAGAAAGAGATGTTTTAATTGATCCTGTGTTTTGTGATGCAGTAACGCCTACAATCGAAGCTCTGTTTTCAGTCATTGACTGAATCTTATTTGCTGTAAACAGACCAAAGCCTGTTGTAATTGACTTACCTCTAGACATTATCTAACCACTTTAAAAGTTGTACCTTTTGCCGAAATAATAGTTTCAGTTCCTCTTTCTAGAACTGTATAGACAAAATAGTAGTTTCTACCAACATGCAAACTAGACATGTCTAATTCAAAAAACATACCTTGAGAATCTGTGGAAACTCTAGTTGCATTTTGGTTTCTGTTTTCTGGGATTGCTATGTCACCTGTAAGTGCATCTATGACCTTATAGTATACTTCATCATAAATGACTGACTTTCTTCTCTGCGGAACGTTTCCATACTTTTCTTTGTATTCAGCAGCGATGTCTCTACCAAACAGTCTAATTAGAACAACATCTGTAAATCTATAAGAGTCCAAAATGTTTGTTGCAGTAATTTCAGGCTCGCGAGAAGTAAAATTACCTTGATACCTGTCTGTTTGCTTAATTCGTATACTGCCTGTATAGAATGTCAACGAGCCGTCGCTAAGTTGCCATTCTGTTGTCAAGTCCAAAGATCCGCTCTTTATAGCAAAGTCTGATACTTTATCTGTGTATGTCGGCCCTGTTCTTATCACAGTCGCATTATTTGAGTTTACAGTAAATGTCGCGCTGTACAGTCCTGGACGACTGGCACCAGAGGTATTACCGGTAACAGATGAAACACTTGATGTTACTGCAAACGATCCGGATGACAGGACCAATCTTGCACAGCTAGCGCCACTGTATGAAGTATTTCCTATTTTTAGATTTGTCTCGGTCCCTCTTAAAAAGTTTTGAAAGTAAAGTGTATTGCTATGATCGAAAACAGCATTCTGGCTATTGTCAGTAATTGTATCATCCCAAACAACGTGAAGAGACGGCCGAAGATATGGATTTTTTGCATGACGAGAAGCAAATCTCTTGACAAAGCGCGTTTTAGCATCTGTTTCTTCTGATGCTTTATAAGAAATTCTAAATCCATGATTTGTTAGCTGGCTTGTAATCGAAGCCGAAACTAAGTGTGTCACATCAATTCTTAAGTCTTCCCCACCTTCCTTAAACGTCTGGCTCCCTTTTATGCTTGTGCTGCCTAAACCAAAGTTAGCTGTACTAAATGCATCCTTGTTTGCCTGCCCTACAACACCTAACGTTCCTGCGCCTGCTGAGTTCCACGCGTTGACTGTGGCTCCTGAAAATGATGCTGTTAAAAAGTTTGCAGCATCCATATCCTTAAAGCCAATCGTGTCTTTTCCTACACCTTCATCAAAAGCCTGTGCTAGTGGGTAAACATCAATCGTAAAATTTTTAGGAGTAAACTGACCTGCTGAAATTGTTTTAAGGTTCAAGTACGCCTTAAACTTAGCTGCAGTTACGTCCATATTATCAGTTGACTGCCTGGTTAGTTTATCATAGTCAAATTTTATAAGAATTCTAGACAACTCTACAGCAGTCTCAGGGGTTCCATCGCTGTCTACATCTAGTGCAAATGTAGAAGCAGCACCTGATGCTTCAGCTTCCGGGAGCGTTGACTCACCGTACAACTTGAAAAGGTCTAACGTTCCTGCAAAACCGGTGTTTGCATCAGTAGTTCTATAAGAACTGTCAATAATTTTATTTTGAATGTATGCGTCACTACTTGCTGTTATGATCAAGTACATTTTGACTCCTACTTAGCTGATCCGATAATGTCAAATTGAGGATATCTTAGTTCAAAGATAGATCCTGGTGGTCCTATAATCATCCTGTCTTTCGTTGCATTGTCAAAACTAAATGAAGCAGAGGAATAATTTCTACCGTCAGTTGAACCTACTATTGGCTTGACTTCCAAGTTCATAAGTGAAACTACGCCTCTGGTATTAATGATGATGTTAACAATGTCATCAAGCACGATCGGTTGATCTATTTGAAAGTTTCTTAGTTCTAATATGTCACTAATTCTAGAAATTACGCTCTGAACAATCTTAGGCTTGCTTTTGTTGGGTGCTGTCAATATGCCAAACGAAACGGTAAAGTTAATAATTTGCGCGTCAAGAATATCCAACGCATCTGAAATTAGACGATATTCATTTAAGTAAGTTGAAAGATTTGCCTTAAGCGCGTCAGGGCTTACTGCTAATCTTCCGTCTTCATTTCTAGATACAATATAGATGTTTGTTGCTAACGGGTTGATATCACTTTGCCTCATGCCTGCTCTATAAACTCTACCAAACTGACTTGGTATCGTGTAAATTCTTGACAAAAGATCTTGTTTCGTAACAATTCTTGACTGCATCTGTCTAGCTGTAGGAACATGATTTCTTAGTTCATCCAGTGTAGGTGCGTATGCACCTCCTCTAGCTGGATTTCTATTTTTGACGTCAACTGACTGTCTTACTTGTTGTGCGTCTAGTGTAGTTGGACTGTTTCTAAATTCCATCCTAAGCGTTTCTACAAATCTAATTGCTGATGCAGGAACATTATGATCTAGCCCGCCGCCGTATCGATATGTGACCGAAACTGTTGTGTTTTTAGGTGAAACACCTAATGTCCTAGTCTTTAGAAGCTGCTGAGGATCTATGGAAAATCTAGAAAACGTTTTCTTACCATATAGAGGCAATGCTAATTTACTGGGGTCAGGAATAATATCATCTTCAAATGTAGTTGCATCTCCAGATCCAAACCTTAAAACAGTAATTTTAGATCTAGGGTCAAACCTCGACACAAACCTATACGGAGCAGGAACAATTTCTAGATTGCTTGGCACCAAACGATCATCCGGACCGAAGTTAAGAACTGCCTTATAAACAGTGTCTTGAGAAAGAGCTTCAACCTCATAGTAATCATTCATATTTCCGTCAGAAACGTGCATAATTTCATTAACGTGTGGGTTAGTTAGGACAATCTCTCTAAATGGAACATGAGAACCTCCTACTTTAAACTGCTCTGTAATTTCTGTTCCTGATATGCAAAGTCCTTCTTGTGAGACAATAAAAGATGCAGGAGTTCCATCACCATTTTTTGTATTTACACTGTATCTAGCAATGTATTTTCCATTTCTATCTTTTTTTGCAAAGTCAATGTCATCAGTTAGATTAAATGTAATTCCTGTATTTGACTTTAGAACTGTTCCTTCTTGTATGACGGGAAGCGCGCTTTTTTTAGGTTTGTATTCTAAATCTGCACCTTTTTCTGCAGGTACAGATATGTAGAACCTTACCATAACAGATGCAGGTGCAGATCCTGTAATCTTTACGCCGGCTTCACGTACGTGTCGGGTGACGTTTCCACTCTCAATTGCTGTAAGCGGGTTTAACTCGTTAAATTGGTGATCTAAATAGTAAGACATCGTATCACCGATCATAGCAGCCAAGTCTAAGAATAAGCCGCCTAAGCTGGCCTCAGAGAAGTCTTGGATCTTGTCCGGGAAATAAACTCTAGCGTATTGTAGTAATTCACCTCTTAAAGAATCAAAGTCTTTAGCAACAAAGTTTCTTACTTTTTCTTTCTTGACTTTTTTCTGTACATCAATTGCCATATTTTTATCCTGCTACATACAGCAAGACTTCAACTGCGTTCATATCATTTGAAATCTTAGGGACTGTATAGGTTACTCTTATTCCGACCTTGCCGGTATGCTGGTTATCAAACTTTTCAATAAAAGGCTCGAACGTATCTAATGATATGAACGGCATGTATTTAGAAGTAGTTTTAGCTATTCTTCTGGTTGCTTCTGCATCGGCAGACTCAGAACCTAATTCAAAAGTAAGCTCTTCTAAGTTTGCTCCAAAGTCAAAAAAACCAAGGCGGCCGCCATGATTGGTCATCAGCATATTTCTAAAGTTGTCAGATATTACTTTAAGTTGTGCTGTGTGCATCTTAAGAAGAGAATTAGAACCCAATGCTACAGGTGTTGCTATTCCAATTGGCAGCTTGACTTTAACAGTACTGTCGTTCTGCCTATTGTCAACATCTAGCTCGCCTACACTCTTGAAACTATATACCTTACGGTTGTTAGTTGTCATGACACACTCCTACAAGGAGTAAGTATACATGGCGCAGAGTGTGTGTGTACTAGAGTTGAATCTACTTGACTAGTCCTTTACCGCTCATCTTCTGCATTGGGTCTTGTCCGAAAAACAATGGAGCTGGTTGCATAAACGCAATAATAGGTGTCCCAGGTATAACTGCACCTCCTGGACCAGGGGTTACACCAAAACCTCCGAAGCTTGACATTAAGTAAGTTCCGCCTGGAAATTCCACCTGCACACCTACTATTTCTAATTCATCCAAAATATGCTTTACTATTTCTTCTGATATAGCTTTGGCAAAACCATTGCAAAATTTTGTTCTGTGCCCATCTCCTTCGTCAGGGGCAGCACCTAAAGCAGAGTCTAGTTCAGACTTTAAAGTTGACTTAAGTGCTGAATGTAATTGTCCGGAATTTAGTGCCATTATTTTATCAACCCTATGCCATCATTCATTTGTTTGTGAAGAAGAGGTGGGTTTGGAAAATTGATTGCAGGTATACCCATTCCGCCGATTACATTAATCACGTATGATCCCGGGTCAACTTGAATCATAATTCCTGTGACTTCAAGATTTGAAAGTATGTGGTCTACTACTTCTTTTGCCACAGCAGCAGCTACTGCATTGCAAAATTTTGTTCTATGCTCATCACCTTCGTCTGGTGCAACGCCTTGTTCTGCATCGAGCGCAGACTTTAGTGATGACTTTAAAGCGCTTTCAAGCTTTCCTGCGTCTAATGCCATTACTTAATCTTCCCCACTTTACTTAGAATTGTGTTTTCATCGCCACCGTCGCCTAAGGCTGCTAATACTTGTATCGTTGCCTGTAGTACAGCTGGTGCTAAAACATTTGGACTGGCACCTTGTGAAATTGTCGGTGCATTATCTCGAATAGCCTGAAGGAATGGTAACAAAACAGAGTCTGTAAGTGTGTTTCCTAAAACCATTTGTTCTGTTGCCCCGTTACCTACAAAAGTTTGATTTGCCCTGCCGTCTCCTATCACAATTTGCTCAGCGTCAATTAAGATCTTGCCACCTGGGAGCATTGTAATAGTACATGCCTTAGCCGGATCTTCGTCTTCTCTGACTATCCTTATTGATCCTTCTACTTTTGTTCGTTCATCTTCCTCTTTTGTGTGTCTTGAGACTATTCTAATTTCATTTGACTTTACAATAACATAAGGTGACTCTTCAATAGGCTCAGCGCCCGCCTCTTTGACAAACTCCGGGGTGTGGGCTGCTAGTCCTAAATTTGTATCACCATCTGTATTCATTGAAACATACACTCTAGATGCATCATGAACAAAGTCTGGATCACCTTCAACGGCAACGTCCTGCCTGTTAATAGGAATCTCTTTTCTAATGTCATCACCAAAATAAGACGCTGGGTTTTTGTCAACCTCTAAGGCACCTCTAGCATTTTCAATGACACGTGGCTCAGTGTCTACCAATTCTTGTTTATCAGGGTCTAAATCACCTGCAAACATTCCTCGACCAGCTACAATGTCAACAGTCCCTGAGAATGGTCTAAGTCCTTCACCTTCCGGAGTAAACGCATTGCTAAATTCTGCGTCAGTGGGACGATCATCAACAGACCAACCTCGATCTGTTCCTAAGCATATTAGTGAATTATGTGAACCTTGAAGCACTAAGTCGCCAGGACGTTTAGTAAATCTAGGTACTGGTTCTAAAGTAAAAGCTTGGCCTCCCATTGATCCTGTAAATATCATTTCATAGATAGGATCGCCTTCTTCGGCTTCTCCTTCTGGTGCACCTTCTTTTTGAGGCTGTGCTAATGTTGTAGCTGCTTCATCGCCTTGTTCAGTTGCACCATTGTTAAAAGCTGGCGGACCAGGAAGCGTATCAACTTCCTTGTTTCCGGTGGGCTCAGGTGGAGGATCTTCATCTTCAGGAGGTGGTGCCTCTTCTTCCGGGTCTTCTTCGATGTCTGACAGATCTTGTGTTTTGTCTACAGCAATTGAAAACTTTCGATCACCATGTGTATAGTTTACATCATCAACGAAGTCAGCCTCAGCAATTCTTGCTATCCAGTATGCTACTTTTTGAGGAACATCAGGTGATTCTGCAAATACCCATACTTGTTCTCCCTGCTTAATTGGCATAGCAATATGCGGTGGAAAAAACGGATAGCACAGCAAGTCTTTTGTTCCTGACTTGTCTGCACCTGAAGCGTATAGGCGTACTATTAGGGAATTTCTTGGCGCGTACTTTAGAGAAGCTGGGTCTACTGTTTTTTGAGAAAGCTCTTCGATTTCTTCATCAGATCTTAATGATACATCATTTAAAACTTCTATAACAATAGCACGTTGAAATACCTTGGACGGTGGCGCGTGGGCTATGTCCTGAATTTCTTCAGAGTGGTCGACCCTTTTGGTCGACATCTTTCTCTGTACGTCTACTCCTTTTTTCTTAGCCATAACTCATCCGTTGATTTCGCTGAATATGTCATCAGGGTCTATTTTAGCAGACTCCTCTTCAGCTTTTGCTATAAGTTCTGCGAGCCTTAGTATTTGCTCATTGGACTTACACATTCGTTCTAAATACTTTGTCATGACAGGGCCCAGGGTAGCATGTCCTGTAGTTCCTTCTGCCATATTTGACCATGCATCATCAAAAAGCATGTTAGCGTTTTCTCTGTCTGTCAATGCATTTTCGTAAATTTCTTTCCACAAAAGCTTTTTTTTGTCTTCGGTGGAAGTCAGACTATCGAGTATTTCGCTAAAATCTTCAATCTTTTTGTTTGTTTTGCTAAGACTGTCCAAGCCCTTTTCAATGTTTTCTGACACAGCACACCTCTAGAATAGGTTAAACTTGTTGTCGTAACCTGTTAATTTTCTGTAGTGTTTACGTATGGAAGACATTGCTACGGACAGCTGCTTGGGGTTTAGCCCGGAAATTTCTCTAACATAAACCAGAATGGCTCTCTTGTTTAGAAAATCCAGTTCATCTATATTCTTAAAAACTGTTTGAATGGCTGATATGCATATCTTTTCAGATTCACTAGTTACGATACCGGCGATGACTACTAGCAATTCATCAATCTGATTTCTTAAGTCAGCACTGATTAAAATCTCATCGGGTGCAGGAACAACATCATACGACTCATACGCAGACTTTTGTGATGCCGTCATAAGCTCAGGCGCATCTACAGATACATGCCTCTTCATTCTTTTTGTCTGTTGTCTAGACTTAATAATTAGCCAGTTTTTTGCAACAACATTAAAGTAAGAAAAAGCTTTTGTCCCTCTTTCGGGCTTCCACTTATGAATTGATTCGTACAGAAAGGAGACACAATCAGTTTTTAGATCGTCAAAAGAATCATATGCAGTTTTAAAACCATAAACGAAAATTAAGTTTTCAACTAGCTTTTCAAAAGCTGGTGCTATTTTTTCTAAGTAGAGTTTTTGTTGCTCTTCTAAAGCTTCTGAATTCTGGTATAGTATTAGAGAGTCTTGTGTCTCTAATGTAAAGTATAGGTTTCTATTCTTACCTTTTGATCTTCTTATCTTCTTTCGGCCGGGCACTAGATGTTCTCCTCTTCATCTTCTTCTTCAACCTGCTCGATGGAGGCTAATTGACCGGCGACATAAAGAACAGCATTCCTGGATCCTTCGATATCCGATAAAACTTTTTTCACTTGTGCATTGTCAAAGAAAAGCGGTGTTTTTAGGGTTTCTGAAATTGATGCATAGCTCTCATCTAGCTTCTCCAAAGAATTTTCAATTGCATCTTGCATTCTTAAAATAATCATTCCAAACTTGATAGCAAAGTAAACAGAAGCGACTAGAGCAGCACACAAACAGATAATTATGTAGTATTCGTATGCAATATCCATTACTCTAATAACTCCGCCAAGTGAGAGTCCCAATAATCACAAATCTTTTCATGAGAAAGATCCTCTCTTAATGTTTTACCTAGACTAGTAGCCCATTGTTTAGGTGTAGAATACGAGTCGTAAAGCTTTCTTAGTCTCTTTTTGGCATCTTTTTCAGATGGTTCAGCCCATCGAGCATGACGCAAGAAGATGTGATCGTCTGCTCTAGTTTGATCAATTTGCTGCATTGTATAGTCAACTGCAATAAACTTTCCTTTGTTCATAAAGTCCAGGTGCCCAGACCAGTTAGTAGCTACAACAGGCAAGTCTGATGCTGCTGCTTCTAAGATTGGCAAACCATATCCTTCACCGCGTGTTAAAGCTACCAGCGCTTTAATTTTTGGGTGTCTGTAGATAGAAGCTACCTCTGAGTTTGTCATGCTTCCGTGCATAAAATGAACTCTTGGAAAGTCTCCTTTTCTTATTTCACCAACTGCCTGCCTAACAATCTTTTCCGTTACCTTCTTGTCAATTTTTGTTGCTCTTCCGGAAGATGTCTTTAGTACAATACCTACATTCGGATTATCCTTAAACTCTTCTAAAATCCACTTAATCGTGTAAAAAAGATTTTTTCTATCGCTTCTTGGGTTTTGACCTGTTAGCATTCCAAACAGCAAGAAGTTAAAGTCTGTAGAGAAGTCAACAGGTAGTGGATCCGGATTTGAAGTAATTTCAGGAATGTAAGACTCAGGAATCACTGTAATAGGCGTGGTGCATTGACCTGACCTTTCCAATGTACCTTTTGTAAACTTTGATGGAACAACAACGGCAGTCATTCTATTGCATGCAGTAACCCATTCAGGTGTACATACATCAGTTTCTACAGCAGCTGTGACACCTATATTGACTCTTGCTAGACTAGGATCCCACTCATGAGGCAGTTGTATCTGATACGATATGTCAACTCCTTGAGGCATATCGTTAATTGACCTCTCCATAATTTCGCCGATAATGCCGTCTTCTACTTCGCCGGCGATGTGCCAAGGAGTAATTCCCCAATGCAAGACTTGTGTCATTACTTCGAAGTCATCTCTTTTCAGTAGCCATTTAACTACTTGCCTTGCATGATTTCCGTATCCTGATTGTGACAGTAAAGGTCCTCTAACTAGTACTTTCTTCTTCATATTAAATCTCTGTCACGTCCCATTTAGTGTATTTCTGTTTCCAGTTGTTGGTTAAGTCTGTTAGTGTTTCATCCCAGCGCTTAACTGTATTTTCCATTGCAAATTCGCTAAATGCATATTCTTGTGCTTTTTTACCTAATTCTCTGCGACCTTCAGGGCCTAACTCATACATCTTCATCATTTTATCTGCAATTGTCTCAACACTACAATAGTCTTCATAAATGTAAGGTACGTTTTGAGATCCTACCAAGGTCTTAAATTCAACAGGTAAAGCGAATCCATTTTCAGTTCCGTCTCTATGGTCAACCACTTGTCTCTTTTGACCGCCTGTCTGAATGGCGATAATAGGCTTGGCACACATCATAGCCTCTAGCGTTGAAAGCCCAAATCCTTCTGCATAGCTTACATTAATGGTAAAGTCACATATATTGTGAAGAACATTCATCTTTTCAAACTCAATGCGCTCTACAGAAAAGACAATGTTGTCCTTAATTCCAAGCATATCGACTACAGAGTAAAGATTAGGACCCTCTGAATCTTCTGGGTCTGTGTGCATTAAGAGCGTGGCATCTCTGTGTCCATGCTTTTTCTCTAAGTTGTCTAAAAAGATTGACCATGCCCACAACAAATCGCCAGGTCTTTTTCTCTTAGCATTTCTATTGACCCAGAATCCTGTAAAGTGGTTTGACCTTTCATTTCCCAAAACTGTAGCCTTTTGTGTTTTAACATCCCACTTATCCATCGGATAAAAAACTTCTTTAGGAACAGAGTGAGGAACAAAGTTTGTTCTACCTGGTGCTAATTCTTTTACATATTCGTAAGTGTCATATGAATGACAGTTAATCAAGTCTGTTGAATCGTACAGAACCTTATTAAACATTGGGACAGGCCGATTATCCCAAACATGCCAATAAGCGATTGGGCAAATCTGATGTACTTCTTCTTCCATTTCCCACAGCCAAATAAAAAACCTTGGATCTGTAAACAGTAAAAGCACGTCAGGTTTTTCTACTGCTAGTGTCGTTTTTAGAAGTTGTGGTGTTCCAAAACCATCAACAGGCTTGATAATAAAGTCATCACTAACTTTTACAGGCGTGTAATCAGAGTGCTTAATTGCTGCTCCAAACTGTCTTACAGTCCACTTTCCTGTACTGACTAGACCATTTGCTAAGAACCTCGTTTGACAACCGACGCCAGACGTACTTAGTGCATGATCAGACAATATCAATATTTTTTTCTTTTCTGTCATATCTTTTATAGATTCCTGTTTTGTGAAATATCTTATCTGATATTCGACTGCAGTAAATTAAGTGCAGTGCTCTGTATCTTTATAGGGACAATATGTACATGAGTTTCTATTTTTTAGACTAAACTGTTTTTGAACATTTTTTATCATGCTTCTCATTATCTTAAGTCCTTTATCTAAAGACTTTGGGCCGACAGAAACATTTACAATGTCACACATATTTCCAGGCTTGCCACCTCTTTTTAAGAGAATAAACCCGCATCGAATATCATTTAGTGGAATATTGTGCTTTCTAGACCAGAAGTGCTTATACAGAATAAGCTGAGCAGTCATCAATATGTCCTGCTTCTTTTGTCTTCTCCAACCATAAGCATTTGCAGTCTTCCAGTCTAGTATCCAATAAATCCACCCGTCGCCTTTTTTATTGGGGACTTTTATAACAGCATCAATGAAGCCCTTAAATTTAACGTCAAAGCCTTCTATGTCTTCGTAAAGCTCTTCTTCTGCTTTGACTGTTTCCCACCCGGGAAACTCTTTATCTAAAAATGCAGGAATATCATCCCACATGTTGTTGGCCCAATCCACCCACTCATCAACAGGAGCGTATTTATACCATCCTGGCTGTTTGGCTACCCAATCAGGTTCGTCAAATCCATGTTGTTGCCAGGCATTTCTAATATCTAGAATTAGTTTGGCACGATCAGGAGTCTTCTTTTCTACTAAAGATTCACATCCTTCGTGTACAGCAGTACCAAAGTCTAAGAAAGGAGATGGCTCAAAAACATCAATCTTATCGATGTGAGTTAGCTTGTGCTTATATGCACACTCTTTCCACATCTTAACCTCGGAAAATGATATGTGCTTTTTGCCAGTAGGTAATGTTTTGTTGTTATTCATAATAGTCTCTCTTGCTAGACTATCATACCACGCTTTTTAACTCTTTACACTTTGAGAAGAAAATCTTTAATGTAATTGTCTAAGGAAACTGTAGGTAGCCAGCCTGTGTTGGCCACTGTTTTTTTAATGTTGGCTAAAGTTTCCCATGCCTCACCCGGGCGTGCTGGAATGTATTTTCTTTCTCCACCAAACATTGATGCCAAATCGTTAATAGAGTAGTTTGTTCCTGTTCCTAACTGATAGACTTCACCTATGTGCTCTCCATTTGACAGCGCGACTAACCCTGTTACGATATCACTTACATGTGTAAAGTCTCTTCTTTGTTCACCATTACCGGTAATAGTTAGTGGTTGACCTTGCAAAGTTTGGTTTT
>Ga0163179_10001556_pt1 | contig 16186 bp, 11 predicted proteins | sample AtlANTMetagenome_FD_109643 | JGI IMG/M metagenome (GOLD analysis project Ga0163179, IMG submission 109643) | Marine eukaryotic phytoplankton communities from the Atlantic Ocean - Atlantic ANT 2 Metagenome | ecosystem: Environmental > Aquatic > Marine > Oceanic | place: North Atlantic Ocean... | reverse complement strand
TGTAACTTAACCAACTACTCACTATTGAAAAAACAACAATTGAGAAAAACATGCCCAGACACCTACTGAAAATTTTCATACTTATTAACGCCTGCACCTTTCTCATTACCTCACCAACATCCGCCGAAGAGCTGAACCCTGGGATGGCTGATGCAATTATTGAAGTCCAGGAGACGTTGATTGAAGAAGAAGTAACAGGAAGTAACATCATGCTCGTGTGGCAAAATGGAGAGGAGATTCATCGCTCCATTTGCAATTCAACAAGAGCAGGTGACCAAGACATTACGGAAGAGACGCTCTTTCCCATCTGGTCGATGTCGAAACCAATCACTATCGTTGCGATGCTGACGCTGCACGAACAGGGACTCTTCAACTGGGACGATCCAGTGTCAAAATACATCCCCTGTTTTGCCAAACTAAGCGTGAAGGAGGGCGACACAGTCCGACCTGCGAAGACACCTCTGAGCATCCTCGACCTAATGACTCACCGCTCCGGATTCGGATACTACTCATGGGACGGTCTACCGCCACTAACGAATGAGCCGCATACATTTCAGACCAGGCATGAGAATCTTCAGACGTTCTGCGAACTTGCCGCAAAGTATCCGCTGGAGTTCGACCCAGGGACACAGTACCTCTATGGAATCAATCAAGCTATTCTCGGCCGTCTGGTTGAGGTACTTTCCGGCAAGCCATTTGCAAATTACCTTGAGACTGCAATCTTTAAACCACTTGGCATGACTGAGACGAGTTTCATCCTGGACGAGACACGAAGAGCGCGCTTCCAACCGCTCTGGATTAATGTTGACAATCTCAAGGGATACACCCATCTGCTCGACGAGATGAACTACGACCAGAATAGTAAGGCGCATTTCGGTGGAGAAGGTCTGGTTTCATGCCCAGCCGACTACGCCAAATTCTGTGAGATGCTGGTCAACAATGGTGCTTTCCGTGGCAAGCAAATTATTTCAGAGGACAGCATTGCGGCGATGACAGCAACCCATAGCGTAGATATCTTTCCAGAGATGATGCCCGGCATGGATATGGGATTCAGTGTTTTTATCCTCAAGAATCCGACCGCCGAAGGCTCCATGGCTCCACCAACAACCTATGGTTGGTCGGGATACCACAACACCCATTTCTGGATAGATCCGACCAATAATGTCTTTGCCGTCTTCATGACAAGAGCACGTGAATTCAACGCTGAGATTCCAACCATGCTACGAAAAGCTGTCTACGGTACCAGTATCACTAAGTAAAATTTTGTTGTCACTTGATATGAAAACCACAATACAAACAAGAATGATTTTTACGAATCTATTTTCAATAATCCTCTACCTCTCTACTTCAGCGCATAGCAAAACAAATGATCAAACATTTGAAGAGGTTTTTAAGCGCGATAAAATTTTGCAAATTAATATTACGATAGATGATGATGACTGGAATAAGATTCGAAAGCAGTCGCGCTCACTGGCAACGTCATTAAGTCCTAATCGACAATTTGAAATAATAGAATCCCCTTTTAGTTATGTCCCTGCAAATGTAAACATTGATGGCGTGGACTATCCGAATGTTGGTCTTCGAAAAAAAGGATTCTTCGGTTCACTAGACAGCCGACGCCCATCCCTAAAAGTCCAGCTCGACAAATATACAAAGGGCGTAAATATTGAAAATATGGCGAGCCTGACTCTCAATAACAATAAACAAGATACAACACTGATGAGCCAGTTTATTGGCTATCATCTTTTGAAAACTGCAGGTATCCCAGCGCCGCGAGCCGCCCTTGCACAAGTCTACGTCAATGGAAAAAACCTTGGTGTCTATAGCCATATTGAGTCACTGAAAAAACCTTTTCTTGTTAATACCTTTGGCAATTCAAATGGAACACTTTACGAAGGAACCGTAATCGACTTCTATAACGACTGGGCAGGAGGTTTTGAATATAAATTTGGACCAAAAGACACTGGACTTGTACAACTCGAGGGCCTCATTGCTGCACTAAATATTGAAGATGATGTAGCAGCAGAACAAGCAATCTGGAAAATCGTTGACCAAGAAGCATTTTACAAATTTTGGGTTATGGAAGGATTGCTCAGTTTTTGGGATGGATACTCTGGCAATCGAAACAACTTCTTTGTGTATCACAATCCCGAGACCAATAAGTTGCACTTTATTCCCTGGGGCGCTGACTGTATGTTTGAAACTTATAGCAAATTAGGCGAGAACCCGAATTCGCCGCGTTCAGTGCGAACTGCTGGGCGACTGGCGTACCGTCTTTATCAAATACCCACTGCTCGAAAACGTTATGCTCAAACCATGCAAGAATTACTCACGGAAGTCTGGCGCGAAGAAACTATTTTGGAAGAGATAGATCGTGTCGAGTTAATGTGCAAAGAACATCTCTCTGCAGATCAACGAAAAACTTTCGATCCAAATCGAATACGTGATTTCGTAAAAAATCGACGAGCTATGATTGAACCAGAGATAGCTGGAGCGGACATGCCTCTTTGGACTCAACTACCAGAACCACTACCTATTATTGATGAAATGCAATCTCCCAATGAAAGCTTGTTTGCAGCAGCGAAATTAGGCGACATTGATGCAATTCAAATGCATCTTGATAAAGGGACTGATATTAACATTCGAGATGAGGGTGGCGGAAACGCACTTGGGCTCGCCGCAATTGCAGGAAAAATCAAAGCGATGCGTTATTTGATTGAACAAGGTGCTGACATTAATGCCTCTGCAAATGATGGTGGCGTACCACTGCACGGCGCTGTGTTCTTTAGCGAGTATGACGCCGTCGAGTTACTACTAACTTTAGGCGCAGACCCGAATATCATTAACAATGATGGCTATACACCTATGGACATCGCTACTGCACCATGGACCGATGAAATGGAGGGTATTGCGGAGTTCGTGTCAGGGTGGCTTGGCCTCTCAATCGATATAGATGAAGTGAAATCCAACCGCCCAAAGGTTGCGCTATTACTTACGAAACATGGTGGCAAACACTCCATGCTTCTACCTAAGCCTACTCGATCAGTATTATGGGAAAGTGCCAAAAATGGTGATATTGATGAACTCGAAAAAGCTCTCAATAATGGCGCTGATATTAATCGTCTAGATGACAAAGGGATTTCTCCATTATGCTGGGCAGCTTTGATGGGCCACGACAGCACAATCAAGTTTCTCTTAAATCAGAATGCGGACATAAACCGACGCAACGCAGATGGTGGAACACCGCTGCATGCAGCAACCTTTCTAGGTCACTCCAGTTCTGTCAAATTACTTTTAGCAAGAGGTGCCAATAGCCGCGTTCGAAACAACAATGGTCAGACAGCGCTAGAGACAATTGCAACTGGTTGGAATCAGCAGATGAATGATATCGTTGAGTATGTTTCATACCTGCTGAATATAAAAGTCAATACCGAAGCTGTCGGTCAAGCTTGGCCTGGGATTGCCCAGCAGCTTAGAACTGCAGATTAATAATATCTATCAGAAACATATTCTCGGGCTGTTCATTACAACTCTTTTAATAAACTGAAGTGCCGTTGTAACTGTAGAATACCTTTTTGTAATATTGGTACTGCAAAACTAAAAAAAGGATACTTAGTTTGTTTCATAGAATCTCATCTGCACTTGTTATTGGAATTTTATTATTTTGCTCTTCTGCTTTAGCATGCACACAATTCTTGCTTGTAGCGAAAGATGGATCCATTGTCATTGCTCGAACAATGGAATTTGGACCTGATCTTAACTCGCACATATTGACATCACCTGTAGGCACAGCATTTAAATCGCCCACGCCCGAAAGTCCATCAGGTGGACTTTCCTGGAATTCAAAATACAGCTACATAAAAATGGATTTCTTGGGATCTAAACTAGCTCTTGATGGAATGAATGAACAGGGACTTTCAGTAGGATTTTTATATTTACCTGGTTACACAAAATACCAAACCGTACCTGCGGGACAAGAAAAAAAAGCACTTGCATATATTTATGCTGGCGATTGGGTACTGGGTAACTTCGCAACAGTCCAGGAAGTCATGTCTGAAATAAAAAATGTTTTTGTATTTGCAGAACCTATAACTCACGGTGAAATTAAAGATGTTGTTTTTCCAGTCCATATGATTGTTGCTGATAGTTCTGGAAAAAGCATTGTGATTGAATGGGTGAATGGCGAGACAAACGTATATGAAAATCCACTTGGCGTTCTTACGAATTCACCTGAGTTTCCTTGGCACCTAGATAATATTAAAAACTATGTAAACATTTCCCCCTATTCTCCAGACCCACTAACACTTGATGGAATTGAATATTCTGCAACTGGACAAGGATCAGGAGCCGTTGGCATACCTGGCGACTTCACACCTCCAAGTCGATTTGTAAAAATTTTATATTTGCTACAAAGTTCTTTTTCCGCCCAGACGGGCCAAGAAGCTGTCAACCTTGCTGAACATATAATGAACAATGTAGATATTCCTGTAGGCGCGGTCCAAGGAGAAAAAGGTGCTAAAGGCGATTTGCCAGACAAAACCCAATGGACTGTCTTCAAAGATTTAACTAATAAAAAACTTTATTTTAAATCTTATGAAAACACTGCCTTGCAAGTTATTGACTTCAATAAGCTAGACCTATCTAAAGGATCGCCAACTCTTAATATGCCAATTGAATCCAAACAAATAATTGTTGATGTAACAAATCGTTTTTTAGAAAGTGCTGAATAAACTTCATTTTCATTAACTTGTCCATATGATTTTCGTGGTTGTTAATTGTTTTTTATGTAATGATTAATGCATTCGCATTATTTCTTTGCAGCGAAACATATTGATGTACAATCTAATAATGAAATATTTTATTATTATTGCGGTGCCACTGAGGATCAAAAGGCATTTGATGACTGGTCATCTGTTTATAAAGTAAAACGAATCATTCCATAGTGATTAAAAAGATTATTAGATAATGAGTAACGAAAAAAAATCTCGACGTAGTTTTTTAGCTAGTACGGCTGTTCTCACAGCACTCGGCTCATCTACATCAAAACTCTTTAGTCAAGAGGATGTGCCATCGATAAATGAAAACGCTATTCAGCATGCTGAAAAATTAGCAAATATACGTTTCACTAAAGCTGAAAGAGAGCAAATAAGTAAAACGATATTGCAACAACAATCAATTCTTGAATCAAGGTTGCGTCTAGGTGAAATTCCTAATTCGCTTGCACCAGCTACCACGTTTGATCCTCGTATCGCTGGAAAAGATGAAATATTATGCACGCTATCTGGTTCCCTTAATAGCAATCTGCCATCACCAGGCCCCTGCCCTGAGAATGATGAAGAGCTTGCATTTGCACCAGTATGGAAATTATGCCAATGGCTAAAAGATAGAGATGTTAAAAGTGAAAAACTTACACGATTAGCTATTCAAAGACTTAAAAAATTTAATCCAAAACTATCTTGCGTAATTTCATACACTGAAAAGAAAGCCATTGAGCAAGCAAGAAAAGCTGATGCAGAATTAGATCAAGGATACTGGAGAGGTCTACTGCATGGAATACCTTGGGGGGCAAAGGATATTATTGATACTGAAGGTGATAAAACAACATGGGGAGCAGAGCCATATAAGGATCGAGTTTCTTTAGATAACGCTCATGTGGTTGACAAACTAGAACAATCTGGAGCAGTGCTTGTTGCGAAGCTTGCTGTTGGCGCATTAGCTTATGGTGATATTTGGTACGGTGGGACATGCAAAAATCCATTCGATCTCGATGAAGGATCAAGCGGTTCTAGCGCGGGCTCGGCTTCAGCAACTGCTGCTGGCTTGGTTCCCTTTACACTTGGAACTGAAACATATGGATCGATTATTTCTCCCTGCATGGTCTGCGGAACTACAGGGCTAAGACCTACATATGGACGAGTTGGTCGATCTGGAGTAATGGCCTTATGCTGGTCCCTTGACAAGATTGGACCCATATGCAGAAGTGTTTTAGATACCGCAATAGTCTTAGATGCGATTAATGGGAAAGATCTTCAAGATACATGCAGCATAGAAGCACCCTTCTATTTCGATCCAACACAAAATGCTAAGGGCATTCGCCTCGGCTATGACCCCTCCTTATTCGAAGGCCCAGAAAAAGAAAGCCATTACAAAGTACTCGAAGCTGCACGCAAATCTGGAGCTGTATTAGTCGAATCAAAGATGCCTGAAATTGATAGTAGCATCTTGTTAATTCCATTATTCGTTGAAGCGGCGGCTGCATTTGAGGAATTAACGCGATCAAATAAAGATGACCTTCTTACTTGGCAAGATGATGATGCTTGGCCAAACACATTCCGGCAATCTTGGCTTATACCCGCTGTTGAGCACATGCAAGCAAATCGTATCAGGCGGGATGTAATGGAAAAAATGAACAAATGGATGAATAACGAGTTTGATGCATTTCTAAGTCCAGCATTTTCAGACCTATTGCTTATAACAAATAATACGGGGCATCCTGCACTTGTTATGCGTACGGGAATGCAAAATCAAAAGCCCACTGGGACAACTCTCATTGGAAGACTTTATGATGAAGGAACAATCTGCCGATTAGGAATAGCAATCGAATCAGAATTAGACGTTACAAAAATCAGACCTAAGCTAATTTAAGGAAAATTAAAAATGGAAAGTTCAAAACTAGTTTGGATATTTATTTTTATTGCTATAGCGCCAACAAGTATCTATTACCTTCTAAAGAAAAAGAAGGAAAATAAGGACGAATAAAAAACAAATCGCCACTTAAAAAGATGCCGTGAGTATAAAAAAAGAAAATCGTTTTAACTGTTATGTTTTAGGCCGTGCACAAGACGCAGGCGTGCCTCATATTGGTTGCACAAAAGAATGTTGCAAAAATGCAAGAAGTGCACAAAAAACTGAAATGCAAGCATGTCTTGGCGTTCACGACACTAAAACAAATAAATTAGTCCTTATAGAAGCGACCCCTTCCATTGAAAAACAAGTTTCATTACTTCATCGTTTATCAGGTGTAACAAACAAAAAACCATTTATTGATGCGCTACTCATGACACACGCACATATTGGGCATTACGGAGGATTACTTTTATTGGGTAAAGAGGCTGCGCTGACAAACAAAATACCTACATTTATAACCAGTAATTTCTCTAAATTCTTGCAAGGCAATGCGCCATGGTCAGATCTAATTTCAAATCAAAACCTAGCTATTAATAATATTGAACCAAATACTAAGTTTGAACCCATATCAGACCTTTTTATTGAAGCAATCCATGTCCCTCATCGGAAGGACCATACCGACACCGTGGCTTTTAAAATCTATGGCGAAAATAAGAGTGTCCTTTTTATGCCTGACATAGATTACATTGAAGGACATGAACATCTAATCGGGGACGTCGATATCGCTTTTATAGATGGTACATTCTATGACTCAAATGAAATACCTAACAGATCCATTAGCACTATTCCACATCCATTAATCTGCGACACAATGAATCACTTGCAAGAGTACGCAAAAAAGACTCCAGAAAAGATTCGGTTTATTCATTTCAATCACTCCAACCCTGCTCTTAACAATGATGAAGTACAACATGAGATTTCATCTAGATGTTTTAATATCGCAAAAAAGAATGAAAAAATACCAATTTAAGACCTGATTCATTTAATCAGCAAAGATTCAACTCGTGAAGTAATTTCATCTGAAGTCGGCTTAATACTAGAGCCAAAGAAGGCGACAGGCTTTCCATCAGCATCTATTAAATATTTGCCAAAATTCCATGTAGGCTGTTCACCAATTTCCGTAATTAAATACTCATAAACTGGCGAGCGATTAGTAGCATCTGAGATTTCTACTTTGGACATCAAATCAAAAGTAGCATCGTAGCCACTGGCGCACGATTTAATATCGCTAGCATTACCTGGCTCCTGTTTACCAAAATCGTTACACGGAAATCCTACAACTGAAAAACCTTGACTTGAATATTTATCATGTAATTTTTGCAGGTCTGAATACTGTCTTGTATAACCACATTTACTAGCAACATTCACAAATAACGTTACCTGACCATTATATTTATCGAGCCCAACAGTTTCACCATCTAAATTAGACGCACTTATGGCATACACATTTTCAATACTCATATTTTCCTCATTTTGTTGATTTGGAGATTTTACCTCAACTACTCTAGAATCACAGCAAGGCAAAGCGATGATTAAAAAGAGAGTGCACACTTGTAATTTTATTTTCATAACAAAAACCCTTTAAGTTAATTTAATTCTTATTTTTTAATGACCAGAGGCTCTTTAATTGCAATTCAAAAGGTCCTGCATTTTTATCGTACATATAAAATGATATGCCTTTAATTTCCTCTGGCTTTATTGAACCGAACATACGAAAACCATAGACTCGCCTACGCATTGTACTTACAGGAATAACAACCTCTTCCCAATGTCCTGACGTCTCAAAGCTTGCCCAATAATCATCGGCTGTTGGTGTATCAAATTTGCGAGCTGCCAAAATCCATTTGCGCCCATCACCTTTTAATTTAATTTTAAAGCTATCCATCTGCTCCATAGCACTCCGAGGAACAGTGGATTGGATTGATGAAAAACCGCCATTGTTTTCAAGCGATGTTTGCCCGCTAAATGTCAAGACTCCATCCTGCGCGCTTAAGTTACCAGTAGACTTTCCTCCCATAACTCCATCAAGCAATAAAAACCAAGGATGTATATCATTTTCATCTGAAAAATCAAAAAGCAATTTGGAATCTACTAGACCTACTGAATCATCCGGCTTCTCGCTGAGTCCTTGCATTTCCCGAATTCTCATAGGCATAGAATCTATACACGCAAAAATTTCTTCTGGCTGAACTAAAGCGTTATACCTTCTCTTAACTCGCCCATCCTTTCCAACTAAAACCATCTGATATTCAGATTCTGGAATACCAAATCGTTTTCTTGACCCCGACATTGGCGGTGCCTTAAGCTTAGCGGTATTAGAAACTGATCCTTCTCTTGTTAGTTGAACGAGAAGAATATCTCGATCTTCTAGTTCCTCAGGCAATGAATTCAAGAGTTCCAACTGCAATTCTACATTGTCACCAACATCATTAAAAATGAGCAACCTTTTGTCCCACTTCTTATCTTCAAACCAATTGGTTACCGTAGGATCAATTCGCTGACCCATATTTGTACAACCAAAAATTTTTAGAATAAAAGACAACAAAATAAAAACAACAACTAATCGCAACAAGAACTTCATACTAAAAAACTGAGTAAAACTCTTTATTCTGTTTTGTTATCACCACTAAATGCATCTCGAACTGCTGCTGCCCCATCACCAATGGCTTTGCCGGTAGTTTTTACTGCATTAATTGGCCCCTGCGCAGCGCCTTCAAAACCAGCGCCCAATCGCTCAGGTGCATTATCAAGAGTTCTTGGCTCACTAGGATTAGATTTCTTGCAACAACCTAATATTGAAATGCAAAATAGTGCTGTAAGTGTAAATATGATTCGTTTTGACATGGAGTGCCCTTTCGTAAAAAACCGTATTGCCCACTATAACAAAATCAAAGAGATAGTCTAGAGACTAAAAAAACAAAGATATGAATATATTTCATCATGATTATCTAAGAATTTATTTTGTATTTTGAATTATTGACGTATTTTATCTCTATATGTTTTCACACGTGGCTTCCATCGCCCTTCTACAACTTAGCTCTTGCGCCAGCAGCGCAACCGATACTACAACTCTTCATTATGGGCTTGAGAATCTAGCCAAGATTATTAGAGAAGATGTGAGAGTTATTGCAATGGGAGATTCTTATACAACGCCACTCTGGATGCGAGTGCCATTAGCCTCAATAAGGACTTGGCCAATTCCAAAAGTCACCGCAATATGCGGAAGTGCTCCACAAAATGGCCAATTTATAAGAGCATTAGCTGAGTGCTCACCAGTAGAATCACTTGCTTGGATTGATGATGAAAAATATAGAATTATGAGATCAACGAGCACGGACAATTACTTTGCATTACCCGTGAGAACAATAAGAGAAGTTTATACTAATTCAAAATTTCAACCAAACACAAGCGACTGGCTATTTCAATTTAGATTTGATGACTCATCCATGCAAAGTAGCCCAGCTGGAGAATTTGCTAATCAATCTGACCAGCTAAAATTTAGATTGCTCTATTGGCAATCAGAAGAGCATGAGCAGTCTGTTCAAAAAATAAAAATCAAAGATTTAAATACAACTATTGCAACTCTTGATCTTCATCAAGAAGCAAGATGTTTATGGCATTTAAACGAGAATCCAGAGACGCAGACAAGAGTCAGCGTACCATTGCAAATTAATGCTTCTGGCTATGACTTCACAATTTCAAATGATGTGGCTAATTTATTACGTGTAAGAATTGCAGAAAACGAAAGCCTCACTGGCACAAATAAATATTTCCACCCGGCAGGATCAGTCTATTACCATACGGATGAAGAGAATAAGCCCGAAGATGGTTTTTATTACAGCTACATGGCTGACGATGGCTGGACGCTCGAGGGGCATGGCTGCAATCAGATTCCAATAGATGAATTACATAAAGCATACAGCGAAGAGCAGTTTACGCATTGGCTTGATGTTACAACTTTAGATAGAGATCAGCATGTATTGTTCTATTGGTATTTCAATGTAGAGTGGCTCCATCATGATGATGTAAAAGTTGCAATGGAAAATATGATTGCTCAAGCAAACAGATGCACTGAAGATATTGGTATCTCCTCATGGTCTCACCTGCTAGTGATGCCTCACATGATTAAGTTTGGCGTTCTTGGCAATTCACCAGAAGCGCATGAATGGATGGGTGAAACTAGAGATGCAATGCTAGAAATTGCAATGGAACAGACAAATGTTGCATTTGCCTCTATCTACGACGCAACAGAAGGAATCTTATTTGATGGATCAGATGAAGGTGTTAACTGGCTAGTCAACAATGGTTTTGACTCTTTTGAATGCGGAGAAAACATATATGACTTAGCAAATGGTCCACTTGAAGGCGATCTTCTTGATGCCGCAAATCTTCATCCTTGGGGGGATGAATCGGGAATGTTTTTTGCCTCAATATTAGGAAACCTAATAAGAGAATCGGGATGCATTGGAGATTTAGTTACTGACGGAACTATAGATATACATGACTTGCTAATTATTATTCAAAATTTTGGCGGTAATGAACAAGGTGACATCAATGATGATCAAATTGTTAATCTTCTTGATTTACTCTTATTAGTTCAAAACTGGGGAGAATGTTGGCCAGTTCAAGCACCATTTTCTGAGCCAATAAGATAAATAACCGTGAGCAGAGATACTTATTACAAATAGGCAACTTAGGAACAAGGTCCCCAGGCTGCAATTAAGATCAGCAAATCTAGCACATTAACTACCCCATTTCCGTCTAAATCTTCAGGAACGGGACCAGTCGCATCCCAAGCACCAATAATTGTTAGAAGATCTAACACATTAACTTCTCCATTAGAATCAAAATCTGGGGCGCAAGTTGATTGGGTATCCGACCTAATAAGTAAATTAGCATCAGAATCACCCCTAAAAGAAGATTGCGCATTCACCGAGATAAGGTCTTCAATCCCATCACCATTGATATCGCCTTTTGAGACAAGCAATGGTGTCCTATTCTCATCATAAGTAGAATCTTCGGCGAACATTAAGTTATTACTATTTGTAGAAGTATCATTTCTATAAATTTTTACAACACGGTTATTGCTGTCATTATTTGCAACAACAGCAATATCATCATCACCATCTCCATCAAAATCTAACACTTCAACTGAGGTAGGATTTTCTCCCACAAATAGTTCTAATGACGATCCAAAATCACCGTCAGGCATACCACGCAAAACACTGACCGTGTTTGCTTCTGGGCATACTACAACTACATCTTCATATGAGTCGCTATTTAAATAACCAGATGCAAGCTGGCTTGGACCAATAGGCACTTGTTCAAATGCGCTATAAGACCAACTAGTTCCACGGACCGATGCATTGCCTTGTGCTTTTCCAACTGTATTTCCTGCGCCAAATGAAACGAATAAAATTAGATCTTTATTATCATTAACATCACCCGGATCTACTTTCGTTGGACGGCCAGGAGAAGTCAAGGAACCTGCTCCACTAAATCCGCCTGCTAATGAAGGAGTCGCTGTGTAGAATTCTAAAGTTCCATCATTAATTCCAGACCCCTGACATACAATACACAAGTCATCATCACCATCCATGTCTGTATCGTATGCAGCAATATCATTTGGAGCAGTACCTGTACTCTCAACTGAACCAATGGACATTGATGCAATATCATTCAACTCATTAAATAGTGGAATAAATGTACTGTTACTCTTATTTGTGACTACTAAGTCTTGAGTTGTATTGCCATCAAAATCGCCTGCTGCAATTGCAGACAATGAAGTAAAGTTCGAATCTACATATTCGACTTGTGATGCGATACCGCCGTTGCCATCACTTAAGAATATATAAACACTTGTACTTGTAGTTACTGCAATGTCATCGTTACCATCGACTCCACGGACAGTACCTGCGAAATCTGCTGACACAATGTCTGTTGCTTCACCATTAACTGTTCCGCCAGATGGATCTCCGTAACCAAAGAGATTTTCTAGTAAATCTACTTCGGCATAAATTGACCCCCCAGTATTTCGTGAACCATCTCCTTGTATGTAATTTAACTTTATATATAAACCAGCAGGCATTGGGTCATTAACCAAAACCATTGAAAATTGTCCCGCTGTATCGTCTACATTATCTGCTGTGATCAGCGGTATAAGATCGCCATCTTGCGGAATATATCCCTCTGCAAGATTGAGTTCCAAAACACCATTTAACAGAGGAATATCCCCTGTTATTTGAACAGGAGCTTCAGAATAATTAGCGAGCTCAATAAGTGAAACCCCACCTTCATGCTGCACAAAAGATCCGTCAATTGTCATTTGAGCCATCACTCCATCATCATTAGACACAAGAGAGATTTTCCCAGGAAGTTCATCTTCGCCAACAGACATATCACCATTGACTTGTAACTCTCCACCTCTAATCTCTAATTCTGCACCAAAACCTGGAACCCCTTGAATATTGATTGCCTCCCCAGGAGAATCTAATATGCGATTATTTCCAAGCAGATCAAAGATGTATGAACCAGGACCAATGAACATTTGGCTAAAAGGCAATTCGCCATCAACCAAAATTTGTGTTCTTGATCGTAATGAGAAGGAAACAGTGTCCCCTATAATTGGCATAGAAGGATCCCAGTTAGCCAAATTAGAAATCGATCCACCAGAAGGGTTAATCCAAGCAATATCCCGTGGCGAAAATACTTTAATGCAATCGCCATCTGCTTCTAGGTTACCCGTCATATAAGCACTGGAGTTATGGAGAGCGGCACCTCGACCAAACTCATCTGACTCATCCGCCCAATCGGACCATAACTTTGCTTTAAAAACCCAACTGTTACCATCATGCTCCCATAGATATGCGGAGCCAGTGTCGTAGCCAAGATCATCATCTCTAGGCGATGTAATTAATGCGGTAGATCCATTAATATCAACTATAAAACCAGCCTGATCATCAGCGACATAATCGAATGGCGAGAGAATGGCTGTAAGAACCCATTCTGAACCATTGTATTCATAAATACCAGAACCAAAAGTTGAATAATCACCGGTGGGATCACCAACCGTTGTCATAATTCTTCCATCATCGATATCTAGGCCATAAGGTGATGGTGAATTATGCCCAGTTACTTCAGGTATGTATTGCAGGCCTACCGACTCACCAGCTGATATATCATAAATTGATAATGCTTCAAAAGACATTACAGCTGCAATACCATCATCGAGAGCCACTGCCGTACCAAATTGATGATCTGCCTGGCCTAAGCTTCCATCTGCCAATGGGAGAATTGTCTCTTCTTTATCCCACTCGCCATCGTTAAAATGATACAGGTACACCCCGCCAGAATTCGCTTCATCTAATTCTTGATTTAAACTTGGATATCCGGCGATTAATACATCCCCAAGAATATCTATTGAGAATGGCCAAGGATATTCAATGTCACCAATAGGAACTCCCTCATCGATAGTACCTCCAAGTAACCAAGAGCCATCTTCATAATGGAATATATCAAGAAGATGACGTTCATTAGTTGTTTGGTGATCTACTTTAGATGCAACTACAATTCTATTCCCATCAGTTGCATACAAAGGCCAATCGATTACTTGCCTGCCTTGGGGAACCGCCAATAACGCTTCCTCTGTCCACTGATCTTCAGATTCATCATATCTATAAACGCAAATGCCGTAGCGCGGAGAATCATTAGTATCTTCAGCCGCAGGTATAACCGCTCCTGCTACTAAAACATCACCTTCTATTGCTATCCATATTGGGAACTGTTCTACTTCTCCTAAATTTCCACTCCAATACAATTCAGTATCTGGAATTTGAATAGGTTGCTGGTAAAGCGCACATGCTCCTAGGTCGCATGTTGTATTACTGCCAAGAAAGATCCCTCCGACATCTAAACAAGATTGGAATGTATCTGCAATTGTACATCCGCCATCAACGCAACAAGCTCCAATGCAATTGCCTATGCATCCACCTAAACCACAAGCTAATTCGGGGCAATCAAGATTTATCCAAAACTCATCGCCATTATCATATATACCATCAGGGTCGTACCACTCGCCGTGGCTACAGTAACCACCTCCTGCTGTCTGAAGAGGAATACAGTTGCCATCGCAATCCGCAATAAAATCTTCACCACAGGTGCATGTTCCAGACTGACACAATGTGTTGTCTCCCATAAAAACAAAACCACCTTGCCAGCAATCCTCGCGTGTCATCACTGAGCATTCTTCGCCCAAACAACAAGCACCTTGATTTGTTAATGCCCAGCCGCCATTACTATCAAAGCAAGATCCGGGGCAATTTTGAGTATCACAACCATACTCTTGGCAAGCAAAAACAATTTGATTTCCATTATAAGTACGCTGCCCCACATCGCATATGTCATCTATTAACCAGTCTAGAGGCGCACAATTGCCATTGCAATCTGGAACTTCCCCAACTGGACACCATGCAGCACAGCCTTCGCACGTAAACACATCGCAATAAAATTCATCGCATGATAGATTAATCAGTATGCCAGAACCAATTGGCCATTCTCGCTGGTAGTCATCGCATATCTCGTCAAACAACCACAACATTGGAAAACAATTTCCATTGCAATCAGATATATATTGACCATCAGGCCAGGCTTCATTTGTATCGCATTGTGCATAACAATATTGCGAAGAAACAAGTACAAGACAAGCTAAAAATACAATCTGACGTATAGTTACAAAGCAATGATGCATCACATGACTATTATGGTTTATTTTTCTTGCAAAACAAGAAAATATACTACTTTAGAACCAATAACATCAGATTTAGGCCTACTAGGGAGTGGGTAAAGAGATTATTGGATGTGTCAGCATCTTGTATTTATCTAACTCATGTTCAGTCATATAGTGAATATCCTCAGCGGGCGCTGCTTCAAGGGTATACCAATAGAATGATTGTGGAATGCCCATGTCATCGCAATAGGACAAATACATCTTGTGAACCTCATGATCTCGAGGATAATCCGAACCTTCCGCGTTAAGTTCTGCCCAACTATGAATACCAAATTTTGCGCCTTCTTCGCAAGTGCGAATTACTCCTGATTGAAAGAAATCGGTTCCGCCTGAAGCAACTTCACCATCACTAGGAACATGAGTATTAAGTCCGTGCTTTCGAACAATCCTCGAAGCGCGTATGCAGGAGTCGTCATCGATTGAACCAGGCACATCAACCATAACAATCGTATGTACTTTAGGATGGTAATGCACTAATTCCATAACTCGAAACGGAGTTGAAGAATCAATAGTTCCAAGCATATACGCAAGTTCGCCATCTACTTTAAAACTGGCGGGTGAATCTAATAATTTGAACCCAGCCAACATTTCATCTTCACTAATTTTTTTGTTTTTATCTATATCAAACTCAACAGCAAATTCAGCCAAATCCGGCTCTATTTCCATTAAGAAATCTAATTCAATTTCTCCATCTCGATTTTCATCCAAATCTTC
>Ga0163179_10001555_pt1 | contig 16194 bp, 7 predicted proteins | sample AtlANTMetagenome_FD_109643 | JGI IMG/M metagenome (GOLD analysis project Ga0163179, IMG submission 109643) | Marine eukaryotic phytoplankton communities from the Atlantic Ocean - Atlantic ANT 2 Metagenome | ecosystem: Environmental > Aquatic > Marine > Oceanic | place: North Atlantic Ocean... | reverse complement strand
GGGGAAAGTGGAGAGAGGGAGGGAGGGTTGGACCTGCGTCTGGTCCGCCTGATGAAGGAGGGGGGTGAATCCGGACCGGCGCTGGTTCCCGGTGCGGTGGATCGAAGTCTGCTTTGGGCAAAGCTGGCAGATGATGAGATGCCCAAGGGCGAGAAAAAGTTGTCAGCGGGCAGGAAGGATCTGATCCGGCGCTGGATTGAGCAGGGTGCGAGAACTGCGAGACCTGAGCCGGAGGATGTGGAAGAGGCGCGCTTTACGGTGGAGGAACTTGCACACTGGGCCTTTCAGTCCGTGGGCAGGGTGGAGCCTCCGGGGGAGGGACCTCCAATCGATGCCTTTGTGGAGAGACGGCTCGGGGAAGAGGGGCTTGCGCTGTCTGATCGTGCGGATCGACGGACTCTGATCCGTCGGATCAGTTTTGGAGTGACTGGCCTGCCCCCTGCTCCCGGGGAGGTGGAAGCCTTTATCAACGATGGAGCAGAGGGAGCGGTGGGGCGACTCGTCGATCGTCTCCTGGCCTCGCCCCAGTATGGAGTGCGATGGGGGCGCCATTGGCTGGATGCAGCTGGTTATGCCGAATCAGATGGTAATGCCGTGGACGATCGCAGGCGGGGTCACGCCTGGCGCTACCGCGATTACGTGATTGAGGCCTTCAACAGTAACAAACCTATTGATCAGTTTCTCGTCGAGCAGCTGGCGGGCGATGAACTGGTAGAGGGCGGTCTCAAGGTGGGGGATCCCCGTCACCTGGAGCTTCTGACCGCAACCGGATTTCTGAGGATGGCTCCGGATATCACCCAGCGCAGCAATAGCCTGACCGATCGCAACACGGCAGTGGCAGATGCGCTCAAGGTGGTGAGCACCAGTGTGCTGGGTCTTACGGTTGGTTGCGCCCAGTGCCACGACCACAAGTATGACCCGATTGGGATCGATGATTATTACAGGTTCCGGGCTATTTTTGATCCAGCCTTTCCTCTCCATAACTGGCAGCAACCCGGCAACCGGCTCGTGGACATGACCTCACCAGTGGTTAATGCGGAAAGGGAGAAGATCGAGAAGGAGGCGAAGAAGGAAGAGGATGCCATGACGGAACGCCGTCGAAATCATTGTGCGGAAATCCTGGAAAAAAAACTGGCGGATGTGCCGGAATGCGAGAGGGAAGAGACTCGGAAAGCAGTGCTCACCGGCGTCGAGCACAGGACTCAGCGGCAGAAGGGTCTCCTTGAGGCCTATCCCATGGTGAAACCAGTGGATTTCATCAGTGGATTGCTGGTCGAGTATGATGGTGCGGCTCACCAGCGTTTTGAGAAGGAAAAGCAGAAGGTGGCTGAGATCCGGGCGAGGAAACCGCCCCTGCATATGGTGATGGCGACTACTGAACCAGGGGGAGAGGTGCCGGCGAGCAGGATTTTCTTCCGGGGTAATCCCGAGAGCCCGCGGGAAGAGGTGGAGCCAGCGGAAATAACGGTTCTGCAGAGAGCGATGGAGAAAGCTACCATTCCTCCTCACCGGGAAGAAGGCCGGGAGACGACTGGAAGGCGACTGACTTACGCCCGGCATCTCACGGCAGGGGGGCATCCGCTGACGGCTCGCGTCTTCGTGAACCGGGTCTGGAGCCATCACTTTGGACGGGGCCTGGTTGCCACGCCTGGTGATTTCGGGGTCGCCGGGGAGCGGCCCTCTCATCCGGAACTGCTGGATTGGCTTGCCCGTGATTTCATGCAGCACGGCTGGAACCTGAAGCGCCTGCACCGGATGATTCTTCTTTCACGGACCTACCAGCAGAGTTCACGGCGGCGGGCAGAGCACGACCGGGTTGATCCTGAAAATATTCTGCTGGGGCGGGCCAACCTGCGCCGGTTGGAAGCAGAAGCGATCCGCGACGCCCTTCTGACGGTGAGCGGAAAGATAGATCTCGCCCTGGGTGGTGTTCCCAGTCCGGTTGCCGCCAATGGAGAGGGTAAGGCGGTGCTGGGTGGAAACAAGAATCGGCGTAGTGCCTTCGTGGCGGTAGAGCGCCGCCTGCCTCTCAATATGCTGGAGACCTTCGACCAGCCGGTCATGACGCCAAACTGTAACCATCGGCGTCAGACCACGGTGGCGACCCAGGCGCTCTGGTTCCTCAACGATGCGGAGGTCCTCGAGCATGCGGACGCCCTGGCCCGGGCCCTGATGAAGGAATCAGATTCCGGACCTGAGCGGCTGCGCCAGCTTTACCTGAGGCTTTTTGCGGAACTCCCCACGGCTCCTGAGCTTGAGCAGTGTGGACAATTCATTGTGAGCCAGCGCAAAACTTTTATCCAGAACGACCCGGAGTGCGACGCAGAGCAGCGTGCGCTCGCTTCCCTGTGCCAGGTCCTGTTAGCATCCAACCGGTTTTTGTATGTCGATTGATTCTCAGAGTATGGGTCGCCGCAGTTGGCTCGGCCTTTCGTCCTTCAGCCTGGCAGGGGTGGCGGCACCCTGGCTCCTCAAGGAGGATGGGTTGCTCGCTGCGGATGCCAATTTGGCTCTCGAAAAACCGGAACTGGAACCAGTCCTGCACGACCTCCTTCCCAAGCCTCCACCCCGGGAATCACAGGCCAAGGCCATGATTTCCATGTGGATGTACGGGGGCCCGAGCCAGATCGACCTCTTTGATCCCAAGCCCGAACTGGTCAAGCGTCACGGCGAGACCTTCAAGGGTAAGCTCAAGTGGGATAACGCGGCCCAGGCCAGCCGGGAGATCATGGGGCCGCTCTGGAAGTTCAACACTTATGGGCAGTGTGGGATGGAGTTGTCCGAGAAGCTTCCCTTCCTGGGCTCGATTGCGGATGAGATCACGCTGATCCGCTCGATGCAGACTGGATCCAATAATCATGTGCCTTCCACCCGGTCGATGACCACGGGAAAACCGGTGAACGGGCGTCCCGTGCTGGGAAGCTGGCTGGTTCAGGCCCTGGGTAGTGCCTCACAGGATCTTCCCGCCTTCGTGGCCCTGACCGATCCGCGAGGTCTCCCCCAGCAGGGGAACGAGAACTGGAGTCAGGGTAAACTTCCCTCAATCTACCAGGGAACCATGGTTCGTTCTTCCGAGCCGCGAATCTTTAACCTGGATTCCCCGAAACACCTGCGCGGTGAGACCCGGACAGCCCAGCTTGAGCTTCTGCATAGGTTCAATCGTGAACATGCCGATCGTCATCCAGGGGAGAACGAGCTGGAAGCACGGCTGGCGAGCTATGGGCTGGCAGCCCGCATGCAGGGAGCCGCCCGTGAGGCTTTTGATATTTCCCGGGAATCGAAAGAGACGAGGCGGATGTACGGGATCGATGAAGAGAAAACCCGGAACTACGGGACCCGCTGCCTGATCGCCAGGCGACTGGTTGAACGGGGTGTGCGCTTCGTGCAGGTCTTCGCAGCGGGTCAGAACTGGGATCACCATGGGTCAATCAGGACCTCGCTTCCCGATCGCTGTGCCGAGGTCGACAAGCCAGCAGCTGCGTTAGTGAGGGATCTCCAGCAGCGGGGGTTGCTGGACAGCACGATTGTGCACTGGGGGGGGGAGATGGGACGGCTTCCCGTGATTCAGTTTCGTAGTGGTACGAGTAACCGGGGGGCGGTTGGACGGGATCACAATACCTATGGATTCACGCAGTGGGTGGCAGGGGGTGGATTTCGAAAGGGATACATTCACGGGGAGACCGACGAATTTTCGCATTATGCGGTGAAGGATATCGTCCATCACTACGACTGGCTGGCCACTGTGCTTCATCAGTTTGGCCTGGATCACCGGGCCCTGACCTTCCGGAGCGGTCCGGGTGACATCCGGTTGGTAGAGGAAGATCACGCCCGGGTGGTGCGTGAGTTGCTGGCATAGAGGAGGGGTGTTACGGAGGGAGTCCGCCAACCTCCCTCTACTGGTCGTAGGAACTTCCCTCGGTTGGGAGGAAACCTTCGGTGTTGGCCAGGTGCTCGGTGAGGGCCAGAGCCCAGTCAGGCCAGGAGTGGCCATGATCTTCCTTCAGGGTGCTGCGTAGTTGGGCGAGAATCGTCGCCCGCAGTCCGATCTTGCCGGTATCCTGGCGCGCAAGTTCAAGTAGAACAGGCAACCTGACAAAAGAGGGGCGCAGGTCGGTTTCCTCGTAGATCGAGGTCAGGAGTTGATCACGATCAGGCCCGGAGGAGTCTTCCAGAAGGTTTTCAATTTCGAGGGCAAGCTTCTCATCCGGGAGGGAATGGAGCTTCTCAATAATCGAGGGCATCTGCCTCTGGCCGGAGAACGGCGTGGAAGAGCCGTCCGGCAGGGAGGGAGACGCGTTGAGGCGTTGCGGAGGAGTCGCTTTTTTCTCAGTTTCCGGGTTTACGGAGCTGTCCTCCTTCCTTCCGCATCCGGAAAGAAAGAGAAGGACAAATACAAGGAGGCCGAAACAGGAGCGCATGAAAATGAGAGCTGCCCTGGTTGTTACACCAGGGCAGCGTGATTGACCAGAGACTGGTTTCTCTTATTTCTTGGAGGGAAGAGCGTTTTCAGGATCCTTGCCGTCGTCGGCATCGCCTTCGTCGTTGGCATCACCTTCGTCGTTGGCATCACCTTCGTCGTCAGCATCACCTTCGTCGTCAGCATCACCTTCGTCGTCAGCATCACCTTCGTCGTCAGCATCACCTTCGTCGTCAGATCCTTCACCAGGGAGGAGCACGCCGTAGATGAGGTGGACGATACCATTGTCTGCATCGAGATCTGATGCGAGCACCCGGACGCCGTCAACCCGAACGATGCGGTAACGGCTACGCCACCACCAGAACCGGAGACGCTGGGAAGTGATTTCAAGGTCAGTTCCAAGCAAGGTTGAGGCGGAGCCCTCCTCGACGAGGTCCGCAGCAGTTTGGACGCCACCGGAGACATGGTTCAGGAGGATATCCGTCAGGGCCCCTTCCGGAGTTTCGAGCAGGGAGTCGAGGGTTCCTTCAGGGAGGGACGCAAAGGCCCGGTTGATCGGGGCAAAGACAGTCAGTTCTGCTTCCGGGTCGGCCAGAGCGGATGTCAACTGGGCTGCGTCGACGGCAGCGAGGAGGGTGCTGAGGTAAGGCTTGCTCGCGACGAGGTCTGCCACAGTGAAGGATTCACGGGTGATCACGCTGCCAACGACGTGGATTATCCCGTTCTGGGCCTTGAGATCAGCTTCGACGACCGGTGAACCATTGATCGTGACTCCTTCGTCATCAATGCTCACGTTGAGGCGTTCGCCGGAGAGGCTGGAGAGGACTTGCCCGTCCGAAAGTTTCTCCGCGTTGAGGCGGCCGGGCACTACATGAAGGCTGAGGACTTCTGCCAGCGCCCCGGTGGGGTCGGCCAGAAGGGCATCAAGGGTTCCCTTGGGAAGGGCTTCAAATGCAGCGTTGTTCGGGGCAAATATGGTAAAGGCGGGCCATTTTCTGGTGCTGTCGAAGGTAGAGGCGAGCTCTGCCGCATTCAGGGCGGCAACAAGGGTGCTCAGGTCTTCTCTGGCTACAGCCACGTCCACGAGGGACTGGGGTTCTGGTGGGAGAAGGACTCCCCCAACGACGTGAAGGGTGCCGTTGCTGGCTTCGATATCGACCTGCTCAAGTGCTTCTCCTCCCACGGAAAAGCCAGTGGCTGCATCCGCATTCTCGGCGAGTGGAAGGGTCAGGCCCAGAACAGTTTTGACAGTTCCTGCCTCAACAAGAGAGGCGCTGTCCTGAGAACCCCGGACAAGGTGGTTTTTCAGGATCTTTCGGAGGAGTCTGCGGTCGTTCTGCACGGCTTCAAGGGTTTCCTCTCCAAGAGCCTCAAATGCGGCATTGGTCGGGGCGAAGACCGTGAGCTCAAGATGGTCGCTACCGAGGATCCTTGCAAAGCCGGCCTCTTCAACAAGAGAGGCAAGGATGGAGAAGTCGGGATTGCTGGCGGCGATTTCAAGCAGGGACGGAACTTGCTGGAAGTCGGGGTCCAGAACCTGATTGATTGCATGAATCACCCCGTTATCTGCGCGGAGGTTGGAGCGGGTGATGACGGCCTCGTCGATCCGGACGGTACGGTACCATCTCCAGAAAAAGCTTTTAACCTCAACATCAACGCTGTTTCCGGGAAGGAGCGTTTCGAGAGGGCCGGATTCGAAATCACGGAACGAGACTCTCTCGGGGATCACGTGGTATGTAAGGACACTGGTGAGAGCGTCCTTGTCCGCGAGGAGAGCAGCGAGGGCATCCTCCGGAATGGCCGCGAAAGCCTCGTTGGTAGGTGCCAGGATTGTGATGTCTTCTGCTGATGCGAGGGTATCAGCCAGGCCAGCTTCGGTCACGGCGGTGACCAAGGTGGAGAATTCCGGCCGATCAGCCAGTTTCTCAACGAGGTTGTCGGCAGTTGCGCTCAGGGAGAGGCCGAGGGCAAGTGCCCCGCCAAGGAGCAGCCCGGGGCGGAGATTAATTTTACGCTTCATGTTACTTGGGATGTTGTGGGGACTAAGGAGTCGTTTTTTTGGTACGCCGGGGGGTTAGTAACCCGGACTACGCGGAAATTACGTTGTAATTACTAAAAAGCAAATTTCGGGCCTGAATGTTTTGCGGGAGGATCAGGCCCTCTGGTTCTGCGATTCCGGAAAGCCCAGAAGAGGAAGTAGCTGTTCTATTACATTCAGGTTGTGCTGCTTAGGAAGATGACGGGATTTCCCCGAGCCGGACTTGCTCGAAATATCCCTTACCGGGGTGGAGTATATGGGAGCCCGGGACTGCCGGCAATCCAGGGGCTTTGAATGCACGGGGGGAGAAATTTCGTCCATCCCAAGCCGGGTTCTGACCGGAACAGAAGACCCTGATGAGCGAGCCTTCACAGATGGGAAAATTCGGAGTATGCAAGAAGGGCGATGTCCCGGTTGACTCATGCTGAAATCCTTGAATTGAAACGGTGGAACACTCCAACGATCTACAACGGATGGGAGCAGATTACATCGTGTGATCCTGCTTCAGGGGGATTTAATCTGGAGGAGTGCCATGATTTCATGCCGCAGATGGGTCCCATGGCGGGCTATGCAGTCACGCTCAGGATTGAACCCAGCGTAAAGGCGCACAAGGAGGTTGAAAGCGCCTGGGCGGATTACCGGGCCTGTATGGCCGCCCTGCCGGGTCCGAAAATCGTGGTGGTTGAGGATCTCGACAAGCCCCGGGTCATTGGGTCGTTCTGGGGTGAGGTGAATAGCAATACGCATCGCGCCCTGGGGTGTGTAGGAACGATCACGGATGGTGCCATCCGTGACGTAGACGAGATGTCCGATGCCGGGTTCAAGGCATTGGCGAGGAGGCTTTGTGTCGGGCATGCTCATGTTGTGCCGGTGGAGTGGGATATTCCGGTGCGGGTGTTTGGAACAGAAGTGGAGCCCGGGCAGCTGATTCACGCAGATCAGCACGGATTTCTGGCTATTCCGGAGAAAGAGCAGGAGCATTTGCTGGAGGCAGCGCGTTTCATGGACAGTAACGAGTGCCAGACCGTGATAGCGGCTGCCCGTGAGGTCCAGGGGATGGGAACAGGCGAGATTCTCAAGCAGGTCAATGAGGCGGGAGAGGAATTCTCCCGCCGGGCAAGGAAGAAGTATGGGGGTGGGGGTGAATGGTGAGGATGGGCGGATGCCCTACAAGGATCGTGTGATCGGGTTAAGTGGGCTTGGCGCTTGAAAAGCACCCTCAGGCAGGCTCCAATTACAAGTAGATCATGAGGCTACCCATCACCGTCTTAGTGTTCCTGCTCCCCGGATTCTCCCTGTTGCCGGTTCAGGCCAAAGAATTGACATCGGAGCAGGTGGAATTCTTCGAGAAGAAGATTCGTCCTGTCCTGGCTGAGAACTGTTACGAATGCCACAACAGCATCGATAAGAAAAAGGGGGACCTGGCCCTGGACTGGAGGGAGCCTCTGGTCGAGTCCGGAGTGATCGTCCCGGGAAAACCGGAGGAGAGCGCCCTCATCAAGGCAATCAGGCATGAGGAGGATTATGAGCCGATGCCCTCGAAGAGCCCCAAGCTCGCCAAGCTCATCATCAAGAATTTCGAGGACTGGATCCGCATGGGTGCACCCGATCCCCGGGGGAGCAAGCCGACCAAGGAAGAGCTGGCGAGCCAGGTGGACTGGGAAGCGGTGCGGAACAAGAGGTCTGAGTGGTGGTCGTTCCAGCCTGTTATCAGGAAAAATCCTCCGCAGGCGGATGCAGCTGAGTGGAACAAGACTGAGATTGACCGGTTCATACATGCGGGTCTGCAGGAGAATGGCCTCGAGCCGCAGAATGTTGCTGACCCGGGAACCTTGGCGCGGCGTCTGCACCTGATCCTGACGGGACTTCCTCCCAAGCCGACGGAGGTGGAGGCCTTTGTGAAGAATCCGAGTGAGGAAGCATACGAGGCACTGGTTGATCGACTGTTGTCCTCCGGGGCCTATGGAGAACGCTGGGGGCGCTATTGGCTTGACTGGTTTCGGTATGCGGAGTCCTACGGAAGTGAGGGAGACCCGAATGTTCCCTACGCCGGGCGCTACCGGGATTATGTGATCCGGGCCCTGAACCAGGATGTGCCCTATAACCAGCTTCTGCGCGAAGCAGTAGCTGGCGATCTACTGGAAGAGCCTCGTGTCAACGAGGAGGAGGGACTCAATGAGAGTGCGATCGGCCCTGCTCATTTCCGCATGGTTCCGCATGGCTTCGGGGTTACTGATGCCTACGACGAGCAGATCACCTTTACCGATAACGCAGTTGATGTGCTGACCAAGGCCACCATGGGCCTGACTGTATCGTGTGCGCGTTGCCATAACCACAAGTTCGATCCGATAAGCCAGAAGGATTACTACAAGTTCTACGGGATGGTCGTGAGTAGCCGACCGGCTATCGTCAATGTGGATTCCCCGAAATTGAAGGATCTGCACCGGAAGGAGCTTCTCGCCCTCAAGGGTCGGATCCGTTCCTCCCTGGCTTCACACTGGACGGAGCAGGTGGATTCTGCTCTGGAAAGGCTGTGGAGTGACAAACTGGACAAGATTCCGGAGACCGATCCCCTGGCTGGCTGGGCAAAGTTGCGGGATCGGAAACCTGAGGAACTGGCCGGGGAACTGGCAGCCATGCGTAAACGTTATGAAGAAGGAATAGCTCATAATGAACAGGTAAAGAGCAAGGCCACATTCTACGCGGATCTCCGGGAGCAGGCTGGCTATGATCGGTGGTTCAGAAGCGGTAATGGCCTTGGTGATGCGGTCAGCCCTGCTGGTTCGTTCGTGGTGGCTCCGGAAGGGGGGCGTGCCCTGAAGGCAATTTACCCCGCCGGCGTCTACTCTCATATGCTCTCCGACAAGCACAGTGCTACCCTGAGTTCGGTTTTCCACCTCGCCAAGGGAGGGCGCAATTCCATCCGGGCGATGGGGGAGGGATCGATTGCCCGGTTTACCCTGCGGAGCTATCCTCTCTCCCATGGCGGGCTCCATCCTACCCCGGGACTACGGCCCCAGATGAGTTGGGTTAACCTGAACAAGTACAAGTACTGGAACGGGGAAAAGGGCTATTACCATATCAACACCTCGTCGGATTCCACTTTCAGGAATGGAGGGAACGCGCGTTCGTGGTTCGGGGTCTTCGAAGTATATGCGGGAGATGAGGCGATGCGGGAACTGGGTGCGCCCATGGTTGCGTTGCCTGGAGACCTGAGTTCGATCAGAGACCGTAATTCCCTTGAAGGTTTTTACCGGAGGTCACTGGTGGATGCACTGAATGGTTGGCGGGATCTGAAGATGAATGATGCCCAAGCCCTTCTGCTCAACTCAATGGTGAGCCGTGGTTTCCTGCCAAGTGAAGTGGCCGGGCTTCCGGAGAAGCTGAAGCCCATGGTGGAGAAATATCGCAGCCTGGAAGCAGAAATCCGGAATCCGGCGCGGGTGCCCGGGGTGATGAACGGGGAGCCTTGGGACCAGCCTCTTCTGGATCGGGGTGATTACAAGAAAGAGGGGGATCCGGTAGAACGTGGCTTCCTGGAGGTGTTCGGGGGGCGGACCTATACCAAGACCGGGAGCGGGCGTCGTGAGTTGGCGGAGGACATTGTGGGGAAGGATAACAGCCTGACCACCCGGGTCATTGTGAATCGGCTCTGGCATCATGTCTTTGGACGGGGACTGGTTGCCTCAGCGGACAATTTTGGACGACTGGGGAGCAAGCCCACCCATCCCGAGCTCCTCGACTACCTGGCCTCGGATTTTCGAGAGAAGGGGTGGTCGATGAAGCGAGCGATCCGCCAACTGGTCATGAGCCGGGCTTTCCGCTCTGCGAGTATGGTGCCGGTGGCGAACAGGGGAAAGGATGATGCCAATCTTCAGCTGGCCTATTACACCCCGAGGCGTCTGGATGCGGAAGCACTACTGGATACCATCCGTTTTGTGGCTGCCAATGAAGCGGGCCAGCGCGCTGTCTATACCAACCAGAAGCGCAACGGGCTCAACCGGTTTCTCACGGCGTTTAACTATCCGATCCCCACGAGCACGGTGGGAGTGCGCAATGTAACCAATGTGCCAGCGCAGGCGCTGATGCTGATGAATGGTGATACTACCAAGAGGGCGGCCCAGCAGTGGAGCGAGCGGGTGAAAGGAGACCCGGGATTGAAAAGCGACCGCGAGAGGATTCAGAGTTTCTTCATGCAGGCTTATTCGCGGCTAGCCAGTGAGGAAGAGCTTGCGGCCTGTCTGAAATATCTTTCGGGCAAGGCGAGCGATGAGTTGCCCCGGCTTATCAAGGAGCAGGAGGCCATGAAGCGGCAGCTTTCTGTTCTGAGGGAAAATCGAGAGAAGGAGATCGCTCCGGTACGGGCCAGGCTGCAGGCCGGAGTTGATGCTCGTAATGAGGCTCAGAAGCAGAAAGGGGAGGTCAAGGTCGATCTCAAGCCCCTCGCGCGGTGGGACTTCGATGGCAATGGCAGGGATGCCGTGGGAGGAATGCACGGAGAGACCAAGGGCGCGGCCAAGGTGCTTGATGGCGCACTTTTCCTGCGAGGCGGTGGACTGTGGACCAAGCCGGTGACGAAGGATCTACGTGAGTTCACCCTGGAAGTGCAGGTCCAGCTGGATAACGGGAGCCAGACCGGTGGGGGAGCAATGATCATGCAGAGGAGTGATGGCAAGGTCTTTGACGGAGTCGTCTATGCGGAAGAAAATCCCAGGACCTGGTTGACCGGCAGTGATCGCCATGAGCGGACTGCTCCCTTCGGAGGGCCTGAGGACAAGGAGTCCGACAGGCGTCCAGTGCGGATGGTGATGGTTTACAAGGCTGACGGAACCACGATTGCCTATCGGGATGGCAAGCCTTATGGCAAACCGATCAAGAGGGGCAGGATCGAATACAAGAAGGGACAAGCGCAGGTTGTTTTCGGGGTGCGCCATGGGCTGGCTCCTGGCGGTGGTGGGCGGGCCCTGACCGGTCGGATCTTCGAGGCCCGGCTTTATGACCGGGCGCTGACTCCCGAGGAAGTGGCAGCGGCTTCTTCCGGGATGTTACTGGAGGTGGTTACCGAGGAGTTGCTGGTCAAGGCGCTGGCCCCCCGACAGAAGGAGTCCCTGAGCCAGTATGATTCCAGGATCACAACCCTTGAGGACCAGCTCATGAAGATTGATCGGGACATCGAAATCCGGCGGGAAGCGGAGAATGCCGGAGGGGATCCTTATTTCAAGATTGCTCACGCCCTGTTAAATTCCAAGGAACTGATATATGTCTATTAAGCCCAGCATCCACCCTGATGATCCAGTCCGGTCTGTCCTCGCTGGTGACCGCCGTGAATTTCTCAAGCTGACCTCAAGCGGGGTGAGTGCGCTTGCGCTCTCCAGCCTGATCAACAAGGGGACAGCTGCCACGGTTGATGCAGCAGTCCCCAGGTTACACCACAAGCGGAAGGCCAAGTCAGTTATCCTCTGTTACATGTCAGGGGGATTTTCACACGTCGACTCCTTTGATCCGAAGCCGAAGCTCAAGGAGATGCACGGGAAGCCGCTGCCGATGACCATTGAACGAACGCAGTTTGATGCGAACGGCAATATCATGGCTTCGCCATGGGAGGCGAAAAAGTGGGGGCAATCAGGTCTGGAGATGACCGACATGTTTCCCGGGATCGCGGAACGTGCAGATGACCTCGCTATCGTGCGTTCAATGACAGCCAAGTTCAGTGAGCACTCCCAGGGAAATTTCTTCATGCACACTGGCTTCCCATTCCTGGGCTACCCCAGCGCCGGGTCGTGGGTGACTTACGGATGCGGAACGGAGAATCCGAACCTCCCAGGGTATGTTGTCCTTCGCTCGAACAAGGCCGCCATTCCCCATGGTGGAGTGAGTATCTTTGGTAATGCCTTTCTGCCTGCCACCACGCAGGGATCCATCTTCAATATCTCTGACAAGCAGGCGGTTCCCAACATCAATCCGGCCATGCTCAAGGGTGAACAGCGCCGGGCGCTCGACCTGATTGGCACGCTGGACCGGCGGTTTTCTGAGCGGATGGCGGCCAAGGATGCCGTTATTTCCTCGATCAGAAACGCGGAGACAGCCTTCCTGATGCAGCAAGCGGTTCCTGAATTGACGGATATCAGCGAGGAAAGTGAGGCTACCCGTGAGATGTACGGGATTAACAGCAAGGACGGGAACAAGGCTCAGTATGCACGGCAATGCCTTATGGCCCGGCGCCTGGTAGAGCGGGGCGTGCGCTTTGTGGAGCTCTCATGTGCCAGCTATGGAATTGGAGCAGGTGGAGGAGGAAACCCGTGGGATCAGCATGGGGACCTGAAGCGTGGTCACGGTGCGATGGCGGGTCAGGTTGATGGTCCGATTGCAGCTCTGCTGAAGGATCTTGGGGAGCGTGGAATGCTGGAGGAAACCCTGGTGGTCTTTACCGGGGAGTTTGGACGTACTCCGTTTTCACAGGGCTCGAGCGGGCGTGATCATGATCCCTTCGGATTCAGCGTCTGGCTGGCTGGTGGAGGGATTAAGGGAGGCACCGCACACGGCGCGACCGACGAGTTCGGCTACAAGGCGGCGGTGGACATTTCTACTGTCTACGACCTATGGGCCACGGTCCTGCACCAGCTTGGAATCGATCACGAGAAGCTGACCTTCCGGTGGAGTGGACGCGATTTGCGCCTCACCGATGTGCATGGGCATGTCTGGAAGGACATCGTTTCCTAGTTAACCCCCGGTGACGCAACAGAGTCGTTGCCCCTCTGGAGTTCCGGTGCGTTCAAGGCCGGCGCTTTGGTATTTGGCTAGAAGCTGTAGTTCGCTCCAAGTCCCAGACTGAGTCCGCCGAGGTCCACTTCAAACGAACTGTTTCCTACCCTGCCATTGAGCTCTTCCGTGTGATCGTAGCGAAGGCTGAGTTCGAGGGCCCAGTCTTTACTGAGCTGATATCCGGAGGCGGCCTGGAGGTAGAATCCCCAGAGGATGGAGCTTCCCATGCTGCTTGCACTATTGCTGTCAATTACGGTGGGGGTGCCGCCATTGACCTGCTGGAAGAGCAGATTACTTCGTGCCGCATCCCAGGAAGCCACATTGAGCACCATACCTGCTCCGATTGAAGCGTAGAAGCGGTCATCAAACCGGTAGGAGGCTTCTGCACCTACCGCAAGGCTCCAGGTATCGAGTTCCAGCGACTCGGCAATGGAATCGTTCCAGGTAACAATGTCCGTGGTTCGAAGGGTAGGGCTCAGCAGGCGGCTGTCGGCGACCGGAGCGTTGGGAACCAGGGGAGCTACGATGTTGGGAGCACCGGTGTAAGGGACCTCCCGGGGCAGATCCAACCCGGTAATATCAAAGAAATCGGTCGCTGCTATATCGAAAGTATCCATCTGCTCCCGGCCGAGGAGGGTATTGAGTCCCCGGCGGACACCATTGACCTCCGCAAAGGAGAGATGAATGGCTGGCCCGGCGCTCCAGCCGTTACCAAGATCACTCTGGTAATTCAATTTCAGGTAGGGTGCCACCACATGGTCCCGGTCCTCGCGCCAGGCAGAATCAGATGAGCTGGTAGTGCGGGAGACATCCTGCCGCTGTCCACCGGTGGCATTGAAGACGAGGGTGTCGCCCTGGATCTGGCCGAGTGCCTCGTAACCATAGTCAGTGGTGCGGGTTGCCCGTGCATCGGTTCGAACAAACCCATTGTCGTAGGCTCGGTCTGCTGGCCCGGATGCTGGCCCAATCCCGGGGACCGGGGTGCTACTGGGTTGATAGAAGCCGGGAATTGTGAAGTTGCTGATGCCGGTACGGAAATCGATCACCCCGATGTCGCGCCATGAGATGCCAGCTCCGAGGCTCCAGCGACCCTGGGAGGGTTGCGGAATTACGGGAATGATGTCTTTGCTGGATTTGGGTGGAAGAGGAGAGGCGTCCTTGGCAGAGGGAGTGAGCGCGTCCTTGGCAGAAGGAGTGAGCGCGTCCTTGGCAGAAGGAGTGAGCGCGTCCTTTGTTGAAGACGCACCCTCTCCTGCCTGGGTTGCAGCAGTGGATAGCAGGGAGATTATCAGGAACGTGATTCCGGGTCTGGGATTCATGGCTGGGAGGGAGAGTTCAAACTACTGTCAACGTTCTTGCGGACAACGCGGTAGAACCGGTTTTTCACCGCACTCGGATGACTGGGAGTCTTAGGGGGGCCATTATCGACCCATTGTGTGACATTGGCACCTGCGATGACATCGGGGACGACATTGGTCCATTCTTCGCCATTCTGGCTGAACTGGATGGTGTAAGTTTCTCCTACCACGGAGATGAATTCGAGAAGTTTGTCCTGATTGGGTAGCGAGGCAATCCGGTTCAACTCGATACCTTCCGCAGAGTTGGTGACTTCGACTGTGTCAACGAGTTCAATTTCCAGAATTGGCTGGAACCCTCCGGAAGCGGTGACCTGAAAGTATTCGACGATCAGGTCGACGCTCGCACCCGGGGCAAGGGACTGATTGTAGAGAAGAAATGATGCATCTCCCGATGTGCCCTGGGCATTGTGGACAGTGACGTTGGCCGGGAGGCCACTGACGAGGAGGCGAAGCGCAGGAATTGTGAGGGGGTTGTTGTTTGTGAGGGTGACCTTCTGCTTGAAGAGGGCGGTCTGCAGGTCGAGGGTGATCTCCCCGGAGAGGAGGGTGATATTGCCGGGGCTGATCACACTTGTTGCCTCCGTTGCGCTGTCATCGTCCGGGTTGATGACCCTCTCATCAGCCGATTGGAGGGTCGCAGTGGCAACAATGCTGTCAATCCCCCCGGGCGTAAGGCGGGGGACATCATAGAGCACCTTGAATGTTGCGGTTTCACCCCGGGGAAGACTCGCGATATTCCAGACGGGGGCATCACCATCAAGGATGGAAACTGCGGGGGGAGCAAGTGATTCGAGCGAAATGTTCAGGTCGCTTGCGTCACTCGGTCCATTGTTCGTGGCGGTAATAAAATGGGAGAGGTTTCCCGGGAGATTGCTGGGGAAATATCCTGCGAGGACGGGGTCGCGGGATTCGGTGATCGAGATGGTGATATCGGTCTCTCTCTCAACGGATGTGCTTGCAGAAACGGTATTGTTCTGTGGATTAACATCGGTCTGGTCCACGGAAGTTACCGAGGCCAGATTTGTGATGAGGTCTTCCCCGGCCTCTGCTGAGGCATCCACGGTGAGTCGCAGGCGCAGGAGAGAGGTGGTGCCTACTGGAAGGTCGCCTACAATCCAGGCTACGGATTCTGCAGAGGATTCGGTGGTTGTCCCCGCCGATGCCTCGGTGGAATCCAGAAAGACCCCGGGGGGAAGGGTGAGCTGGTTTTCCAAAGAGACGTTGCTGGCAAAGGAGGGGCCGAGGTTGGTTACGGTGACCATGTATTCGAGGTTCTCTTCCCCCGAACCTGCTATTACCGGATCGGTGAGATCCATGTTTGTCACCTGGAGGTCGGACCGGGTAATGATGGATGTGGTCTCAGAAGCGGAGGTGTTGGTTGAGTTATTGGTTTCATTGACCCCGGTGAGAGTGGCAGTGCTTGAAATGACATCCACCCCTTCGGGGGCGGTAGAGTCGATGCTCAGAGAGATCGTGAGGCTTGCGAAGGACCCCGCCCCAAGGGTTTCCAGTTCCCAGATCCCATCCGCATAGCTGCCTTCGCTGGGTTCGATGCCTTCGACGATCACGCCTTCTTCCGGAATGCCAAGGACTTCGCTGATCGTGATTCCGGTGGCGGT
>Ga0163179_10001553_pt1 | contig 16208 bp, 15 predicted proteins | sample AtlANTMetagenome_FD_109643 | JGI IMG/M metagenome (GOLD analysis project Ga0163179, IMG submission 109643) | Marine eukaryotic phytoplankton communities from the Atlantic Ocean - Atlantic ANT 2 Metagenome | ecosystem: Environmental > Aquatic > Marine > Oceanic | place: North Atlantic Ocean... | reverse complement strand
GAAGCTGAACCGCCCGCTCGACGTGATTGAGGGGCCATTGATGAATGGGATGAAAGTCGTTGGCGAGCTGTTTGGAGCTGGGAAAATGTTTCTACCTCAAGTGGTTAAGTCTGCTCGTGTTATGAAAAAGGCGGTAGCCTATTTGACTCCCTTTATGGAGAAGGAGAAGGAAGATGCCAACGAGGAGATCGAGGCGCGAACCAAGATGGTGATCGCCACCGTAAAAGGCGACGTGCACGACATCGGGAAAAACATAGTTGGAGTCGTACTAGCGTGCAATAACTACGATGTAGTCGACTTGGGTGTGATGGTTTCCTGCGAAAAAATACTCGATGCGGCACGGGAGGAAAAGGCGGATATGATCGGATTGAGTGGACTTATAACACCTTCGCTCGACGAGATGATTCATGTGGCATCAGAAATGAAAAGGCAAGGATTTGAGCTGCCCCTCTTGATTGGAGGCGCGACGACGAGCAAAGCTCACACTGCTATAAAAATTGCGCCAGCCTACGACGGTCCCGTCGTTCGAGTGTCGGACGCCTCCCTAGTTGTGGGAGTTTGTAACGACCTTTTGAGTGCGGACAGAACAGACGAATTCGTTAATGCCTTGAAAGAGGATCAAGTTCGTTTGCGAGAACGCCACGCTCAGGGTTTATCCGGTGATAAGAGGCTACTCGCTTACTCTGATGCGTTTAAAAGTGGATACAAGGTTGATTGGAAAATCTCTAATATAGCGGTTCCTCGTTCGTTGGATCAGATTGTGCTGGATGAAGTGGACCTAGCAAGCGTACTAGAATATTTTGATTGGTCGCCATTCTTTTGGACATGGGGTCTAAAAGGTTCTTTCCCTGCGATTTTAAAGCATGCCAAATATGGTGAACAGGCCAATGAGCTCTATCAAGAAGCTCGAACGATGCTTGAGGATATTGTATCCAATAATCGATTTCGTCTCCGCGGGGTATATCGGTTTTGGGCCGCCCAGTCCAGCGGAGAGGATGTCGTGCTTTACCGTGATACATCCTTGGTTGAGAAGGTGGGCCAGTTCCACTTTTTACGACAGCAGAAAGAGAAAGCCTCAGATACCACATTCTATAGTTTGGCGGATTTCATCGCCCCTGAATCCAGCGGAAAAGTCGACTATATCGGTGGTTTTGCGGTTACTGCGGGTTTCGAGGTAGAGAGTTATGCTGAAACGTTCAAAAAGCAGCATGACGACTATCGAGCCATCATGGTTCAAGCTTTGGGAGACCGGTTTGCGGAGGCTCTAGCCGAATATGTGCACAAAAAGGTTCGTGATAATTGGGGTTTCGGAGAATCTGAGGATCTTTCCATTCGAGATATGATTGGCGAGAAGTACCGTGGCATCCGCCCCGCTGCTGGTTATCCCGCTTGCCCGGATCACACAGAAAAGGCGTTTCTTTGGGATCTGCTGGATGCCGAGGCGGCGACAGGGATCTCGTTAACTGAAAGCTATGCGATGAATCCTCCCAGCTCCGTTTCCGGTCTCTACCTTGGAAATGCGGACGCTCGATATTTTAGCGTAGGCAAAATTGGTAAGGATCAAATCGAATCATACGCTGGGCGTAAGGGTATATCAGTTTCGGTGGCGGAGAAGTGGCTCCAGCCGAATCTGGACTACTGAAAGAAGGGAAATTTTCTTAAGTGAGGCTCGTTAGTCAGAGGGACCTTTTGAGCTTTGGGGGCCACGAAAGGTTCAATTTGATCAACTCTCGGGGTGATTTCGAGTAACTGAGGGCGCGTTTTGTGGGATGATTTTGTTCAAAGCCCCGAATCGCACATTAGATCGATGAATCGGCGACCCAAACTGAGTTTTGGCGCATTCAATGCTCTGGAACCCGAACATCTATTGTGTTTTTGCTGCACGCTGTGACTTTTTGCAGGAGCAGAAAACCGAGGTCGGCGTTAAGGGGTTTTCGCCGGCCTCACTTTTTTCGGATTTACGGGTCAGTCCGGTAGCTCTTTGCCAGTAAGGGTCTTGATGAATTTTCTCATTGCTGGGGTTAGTATTCTCCCTTTGCGGTGGAGGATTGTGAGAGGGCGGTTGAATCCGGTTCCATTGAGAGTGATGGAAGCGAGCGTTCCTTGCTTCACTTCTTGAGCAACCGTTGCTTGTGGCGCGATCGCGATGCCGGCATCGATTTCCACTGCCCGCTTGACGGTCTCGATATTGTCGAACTCCATTACGGGCTCGGTTTCAATGTTGTTTTCGCGGAATATCTGGTCGACTGCTTTCCGAGTCGGGATATCCGGATCGAAGCTGATAAACTTGTAGTTTCCCAACGTTTCGACATCTACGCTTGTTTGGTTGGCGAGCGGGTGCTCAGGGTGACAAATCGCTACAAGGCGATCCTCTCTGAACGGGATCATCTCGATCTGGCGCGTTTTCTCGGGAAAGGCAACGAGTCCAAAGTCCACGGAGTTGTGAAGAATGTCCTCGTAGACAAGATTGGAGCGACGATATTCGACTCTGACATTCACCGAAGGGTAGTCGGTAAGAAACGACTTAATGAACGGTGGTAGCTCGTGGAGGCCGATGCTGTAGATAGTCGAAATACGGATGGTTCCGCTAATGACTTTCCTCATTTCCATCAACTCGCTCATCAGCTTTTCGTAGTCGTGCAAAATCTCCTTCGCAGTCTGGTAGACGCGGTTTCCTTCGCGGGTAAGTTGGAATTGCTTTATGCTGCGATCGATTAGTAGGTTATCGAAGTGTTTTTCCATTGCTCGGGCCTGCTGGCTTACAGCGGATTGAGTGATTCCGTTGAGGCGAGCAGCTTTCGAAAAGCTTTTCGTTTCAACGAGATCGACGAAGATCTTAAAATTGTCGACTTGCATAGCGGCGATGTTGAAGTGGAAACCCTATTATATTAGCTAATTTGGCCTGAATTGAAAGAGAAGAGTTTTTAATGATTATTGACTACCACGTTTTCGAGGAAAATCTCCGAAAAGTTAGGGGGCGAATTGAGCAATCTGCGATGGTGGCTGGCCGCTCCTCGAATGCGGTTCAATTGCTGCCTGTGACTAAGAACCATCCTTTGGACGCTGTGCGATTCGCCTATCGATCTGGCCTGAAATCGGTAGGAGAAAATAGGGTGCAAGAGGCGCTTTCCAAGATGGACGACGCTGATGAGGAAATCTTTTGGGAGTTGATTGGGCCGTTGCAGAGCAATAAAGTAAAGAAGGCTGCTGAGCGATTTTACAGGATTCAATCCGTAGACAGAATAAAGATTGTGAATTTGTTACAACGTCATGCGGCGGAGGCAGAACGCAATCTGAGGATTTTGTTGCAGATTAACACGGGGAATGACCCGAACAAGTCCGGAGCTCGTTTGGAAGATGCTTCAGCACTTTTGGAGCGGGCGTTGAGCCAGCCGAATTTGAAAGTAGATGGCTTGATGACGATCGCACCGTTGAGCTCAGATCTGAATATAGCTCGCAAGTCCTTCGCATCCCTCAGAAAGTGTCGGGAAGAACTCGCGGAATCGTTCAAAGTCGACCTGCCTGAGCTTTCCATGGGAATGAGTGGGGACATGCAGGAGGCAATTTTGGAGGGAAGCACGATCGTGAGGGTTGGCACCGCCCTGTTTGGAAAGCGTGATTACGCATGAGTCGATATCGAGTAGGCGTGTTGCTGTATTTTCGCTCGGTGCAGGGCCAATTGCTTCTGATTAAACGGAAAAGAGCCCCCAACGCGGGTCTCTGGTGTGCTGTCGGAGGTAAGCTCGAGATGGAAACGGGAGAGTCTCCGGTGGAATGTGCACGAAGAGAAGCTTTTGAGGAGATCGGTATTGAACTAAAAGATTCCGACTTGTTACTTAGAGCGATGCTATCCGAGAAAGACTATGAAGAAACAGGGCATTGGCTGATGTTCGTTTATGAGATTAAGAAACGACTCTCATCCATTCCAAGTAGTATCGATGAAGGAAGGTTCAATTTCTTCAACATCGGAGATCTTGACGAACTGGAAATGCCCTGGCTGGACAAACTGATCTTGACGGATAAATTGCTAGATCCAGAAGGGGAAGAGTTTCATGCGATCCACGTATCGTGCCAAGAGGCCAGCGATGCAGGAGTGGTGATCGTTGAAGAGTCGATAGGTAGTAGGTAGATGGAAGATGATTCTGCTCGTCGATAACTACGATTCGTTCACGTATAATCTTTATCAATACTTTCTGATCTTGGGAGAAGAGACTGCAGTGATTCGAAATGACGAGTTAGATCTTGAGAAAATCGAATCGATGCATCCTCGCCTAATCGTGATCTCTCCTGGTCCTGGCAGACCGGAGAGTGCAGGGATGAGCATGGATTTGGTGACAAAGTATAGATCCAGAATCCCAATACTGGGTATTTGCTTGGGTATGCAGATAGTAGCCCAATGTTATGGTGGAAGGATTGTAAAAGCGGACGAGCCTATGCATGGCAAGGTTCGCCAGATAGCGCATACGGGAACCGGGCTATTCAAAGATATTTCAAGTCCAATGAATGTCACTCGATATCATTCGTTATTGGTCGAAAGAAGTTCTCTCCCATTGGAATTCCTTGTAGATGCTGAATCTCAAGAGGGTGAAATAATGGCGATATCCCATCGTACAGATCCAATCTGTGGGGTCCAGTTTCATCCCGAAGCGATTCTCACTGATAGTGGACTTCAATTGCTGGCCAACGCTGTGGTTCAAGCGAGTCTATGCGAAACTTTTCAATGACACGATTTGAGAAACTAGATACCTATGTGTCGGTCGAAAGAGTGTTGGATTCTATTCGAGACCGAGTAGGCACTATCCTACTTGACAGTGGTTCTCATGGTTTTGGTTTTGGCCAGTATTCGGTACTGGTGACGAATCCCATCAAAGAGATTGTTTCCTATGGAGATACTCAAGAAGTGAGGACCGATGGGGGAATAGAATTCTTCAGTGGCAACCCTTTTGATTTTTTGCGAAACGAGCTGTCGCTTGGGCCTGAGTTTGAGAATCGGTTGGAGCAGAAACCGTTTTGTGGAGGTGCAGTGGGATATTTTTCCTACGACTTTGGTCGCCGATTGAAGCCTTCGACTCTAAAGGTGCAATCTGGTCGGAATGTGCCCGACTATCGATTTGGAATTTATGATTCAGCTTTAGTTTGGGACCACTCTTCGAAAGTGCTTTATGCATCGGCCGATCCGGGCTCGCAAAATCCGGAAAGGTCCATAAACAGGTTGAGGAAACTCGTAGACCGGGCGACCGATTCGGAAAGTTTAAGGTCTTTCGGTGTAGGTGAACTCGTCTCAAACTTTACCCGCGATTCCTATGTCGAGCAGATAGGGAAACTAAGGGAATTGATCCGCGAAGGAGAAATATACCAGGCTAATTTTTCCCATCAGTTTAGGGCGAGGTTTGAAGGAAGTGGAATCGATCTTTATCGCAAACTTAGGGAATCAAATCCAGCGCCCTACGCGGCGTACCTGAATTTTGGTGATGAAGAAATATTGTCCTCATCTCCAGAGCGATTCTTAAAGTACGAAGAGGGACTTGTTGAAACGAGACCGATCAAAGGGACGCGTCCAAGAGGAGAATCTGAAGCCGAAGAACACAGATTTAGCGAGGAACTTGCGAGATCGGAAAAGGACAAAGCTGAATTATTGATGATTGTTGACCTGGAGCGTAATGACTTAGGCAAAGTTTGCCAGCCGGGTTCCATTGAAGTCGAAGGGCTCTATGGTCAGGAAACCTATGCATCGGTAATCCACCAAACGGCAACAGTAAAAGGTCGTATCGCTAAAGGGCGAGGCGCAATTGACTGCATTGAAGCTATGTTTCCAGGTGGTTCCATTACGGGAACCCCAAAAATAAGGGCGATGGAAGTTATTGACGCCTTGGAATCGGTGAAAAGAGGAATATATACCGGCTCGATCGGCTATATTGGATTTGATGGAAGGGCGGATTTCAATATAGCGATTAGGACGATGAGGATTAAAGATAGTGAAATAGCGTTCAATGTAGGGGGCGGAATTGTATGGGATAGCGATCCGATATCTGAATACGAAGAAACCTTACTTAAGGCTAAGGCTATCTTCGAAGCATTGGGAAAGGGAAAATGGGATGCGAGATAAGATAGTGCTTAATGGGGAACTCGTAGAAAGCGATAAAGTTGCTTTGGGGGTCAGGAGTGAAGGATTTTCATTTGGCTTTGGTCTATTTGAAACGATCAAGTTTCAAGATCTAAAGCCTTGTTTTTTTAAAGAGCATTTAGACCGCCTTAAAAGAAGCTCAGATGCGATCTCTATGAAGTTGCCGTTTTCGGGAAACGAGATTCTCAGACAGACAAAAACTCTCTTTGAAGTGAATGGCGTACGGAATGGAATCTTCAAAATCGTTCTAACTAGGACCGAACAACAGGATAGTTGTGTGCTATATTTGAGAGACTCCACGGATCCGAGCTCTCAAGGAGCAATCCGTTTAAGGCTTTCTTCAGTCATCAAGTCATCGCAGGCATTCACTACGAATAATAAGACGCTCAATTATTTGGAGAACTTGATTGAGAAAAGACGGGCCGAAGAACATGGGTTTGACGAGTGTCTATTTATCAATGAAGCGGGTTACGTTACGGAATGCGCAACAGCAAACATCTTTGTGGTCAAAGATGGTCTTCTAAAAACCCCCTCAGACGAATGTGGGTTACTGAGCGGAGTGATACGGGGACAGGTTTTAAGTATTGCCCGTGAACAAGGCCTCAGGGTTGAGGAAGGCAATATTCTTCCTGAGGAATGCGTACGAGCGGATGAAGCATTTGTGACCAGTTCAGGCAGAGGGTTGGTGAGTGTTTCAGAAATCCAAACAGATTATTCCAAGACTTTCGCAACAATCGGATCAAAATTGGTTGTTTCGTTAGCCGAGAAATTGCGGTTGGCGGAACTCGCGAGTTTAAATGTATTCGAAAAATGATGGGGGAAAGGGAGGAGAATGGAATTCCTTTGAATTCAACTAAACTCAAGTTGGGGGAAGGTTTATGGTCGATTGGTGAGCAGACTGGCGTTGTTGGCATTTTGAACGTGACCCCTGATAGCTTTTCAGATGGAGGGGAGTATGCGGACGTTGAATTGGCTGTCTTGAAGGGGAAAGACTTGGCGGACCAAGGAGCCGATATTGTGGATATCGGAGGTGAGTCTACGCGACCTGGCTATGAGGAGGTCAGCATCGATGAAGAAATTTCACGTGTGGTTCCCGTTATAAGCGCTTTGTCTACCCAGGAGTCTTTTCCGCCCATTTCCATCGATACGACCAAGTTAGATGTTGCTCGCGCCTCTCTGGATGCGGGGGCTGGCATTGTGAACGATGTTTGGGGCTTTGTCCGCGACCCAGAAATGGCGGGTCTTGTTGCCGAGCATAAAGCGAGTTGCATATTGATGCACAATGCTAGACTTGGTTGGCGGAGTAACAGTATTCTCGATTCGATTAAGCGTTTCTGGGAAGAATCAATATTGAGGGCGGAAAAGGCGGGAGTTGAAGAAGATCGAATTATTTTGGATCCTGGGATCGGATTTACAGATACTAGAGATCAGGATATGGCGATATTACGTGGACTATCAGAATTGAGGGCATTTGGGTTTCCATTGATGATAGGGGCATCTAGGAAACGAATTACTGGGGTTCCTATGAATCTTAGTTTAAAAGATAGACTTGAATCCACGCTTGCGACGTCCGCGTTTGCCGCCGCAGTTGGGGTCGATTTTGTCCGTGTTCACGATGTGAGAGAAAACGTTAGAGCGGTGCGAATGATGGATATGATTAGAAAGAAATGAATGGACAAGATTAAGCTAAATCGCATCGAGCTTTGGGGATCGATAGGCGTAATGGAGGAGGAGAAGTCCGGGTCCCAGCGTTATTGGATTTCAATCGAGATCGAGGCTGACCTGAAGCCTGCAGGGCTAAGTGATCAGCTTGAAGATACTATAGACTATTCCTCTGTGTTTGATCTTTGTGACTCGTTGATGCAGGTATCAGAGTGTGATTTGATCGAGAGCTTTGCGGAAGAGCTTTCTTGCCGATTATTTCAGCGATTTGCAATTGCGCAGTCGGTGACGATTGAGGTTCTGAAGCCCGACGCCCCTGTGTCTGGAAGTTTCGATTCTTTTGGTATCGAAATAGCAAGGACAAGAGATGGTTGAAGCCTACATAGGGCTCGGAAGCAATATGGGAGACCGTTCGGGTTTCCTGAAATACGCTATTAACGGTCTTTCAAGTTCTGAAGAAGTTAGCGTTACGGCGGTCTCCTCCATTTATAAAACAGATCCTGTGGGTCCGGTTTCTCAGGATAAGTACTTCAATGCAGTACTGTGTTTGGAGACGTCTCTGGATCCTTATGGTTTGCTCTCTCTTTTGCTTCGAATTGAGAAAGATTGTGGGAGATTGCGAAATGAGCGTTGGGGCCCAAGGACTCTAGATTTAGACATTCTCCTTTTTGGTGATCTGGAGATTGAAGATGCGAGTCTCAAGGTTCCACACCCATCCATGTTGGAGAGAGCATTTGTTTTGGCACCATTAGCCGAGATCCGGCCAGATATTCGAATTGGCAATCGCCTTGCGAGGGAACAGCTCGAGCGAATTGATAGTATCGGTGTGGAGCGACTGATTGCATTCGATCAAAGCAAGACTGTCGGGATTATCGGAGCTAGTTCAAAGCCAGATCGATATTCCAACCGGGCTCAAATTAAATTGATGGACCTTGGTCATTCGGTTGTGCCTGTATCCCAAAGAGATGGAGTGATATTGGGAGTCCCATGTCTGCGCAAAATAGCTGACTATTGGGAACCGGTGGACACACTCACTCTCTATCTGTCTCCCCATCGACAGTTGCAAGTTATGCCCGAACTGGTCGCAGCGAAAACAAAAAGGGTTATATTCAATCCTGGTACAGAGTCGATGGAGAGCAAGCGGCAGTTCGAGACTGCGGGGATACTGACCGAGCAAGCCTGCACACTGGTCATGCTGGAAACGGGGCAGTTCTAGCGATCGCTAGTTGAGAATCCATTCGAAGTGGAATAAACTTTGCGGAATTGATGGTTACTCTAATCCAGCGTATAAACTGCTTCAGGGAGTTGAAGAGTAAAGATTTTTAGACGAGATTAGCGATCGGCAACGACTAGTTTGCGGAGGTCAGGAGACGACAATTTGCGTGGAAAATTTCGAAACAGCTGATTGGAAGACTATTTTTGACCAATACGGATCAAAGATATTGCTATTTGCCAGACAGTTTGTGCCCAACCAAGCCGATGCGGAGGACTCGTCCAGGATGCTTCCCGACGGTATCGGAAATCCAACCATCATGAGGACGAAAATACGATATCACTGCTTTTTGCGAGTGTTAGATGGGCCGCTCTGGACCAAATTAGGCAAAACGAAAGGCGCAGAAAAAGAGAGGCGCTGGTAAGCCAGGATGATCGGGCCTTGAATGAATCCCATATGTTTGCGAGATCTATGGAAAAATCTGAGCTCTCAGATCAAGTTTAGGCCGCGTTAAAAAGACTCACTGACTCTATCCCCAACAGGCGCCAATCTCTAGTGAATCAATGAGCACGGTTCGGAATAGCGGCACCTTCAAAGGTAGAATGGCCCAGAAAACTGAAGAATGGAAAATCGCAATACACCTTTTAGTTTCCGCCTTTTTCAATCGACTCTTTTATGATTTCTAGCTTTTCCCATCGCGCGAATACTCGATCGGATTCCACGTCGAGCTCTACGAGTTCCCGCTTTGATGTTTCTGCGTAGGTTGGATCGTTTTTATAGGTTTGTGGATCTGCCAACTTATGAGCGATTTGGGCCCGTCTTTTGTCAATAGCATCGATCATCTCAGGGATAGAATCGAGTTCTTGCTGGTCCTTCTTGGAAAATTTGGGAGGTCGTGTTTTCCAGTCGCTGCGAGTTCCCTTTTTCGGAACGGCTGATCGATCGGAGAGTTTTTGGCATTTTGTTAGCCAGTCTTCGTACCCGCCATTGTGCTCCTCGACGCGTCCTATGGAGTCGGTGGCAATCAAACTAGTAACGGTATTTTCAAGGAAGGAACGGTCGTGGCTGACGAGAAGAAGCGTCCCTGGAAATTCCATGATTTTTTCTTCGAGCAACTCCAGCGTCTCTGTGTCCAGATCGTTGGTTGGTTCATCAAGGACAAAAAGATTTGCGGGCTTGGTGAACAGCTTTGCTAGGAGCAAGCGGTTTCTTTCGCCCCCAGAAAGGGTCTTGATCGGCACACGAGCCCTTTCAGGGCTGAATAGGAAATCCTGCAAATAGGTAATTACATGCCGACTACGACCGTCGATCGTTACGGACTCATTCCCGTCCGCTATGTTGTCAAAAACCGTGGCGTCATCATTGAGCTGTTCTCTGAGTTGATCGAAATAGGCGACATGAACTTTGGTACCGTGCTCAATGGTTCCAGATTCAGGATCGATCTCCCCAAGCAAAGTGCGGATGAGAGTAGTTTTGCCAGATCCGTTGGGGCCGATGATACCGATCCGGTCTCCTCTCATGATTTCTATTGAGAAGGGTCTTAGAATTGAAACCCCGGAAAGACTTACCGACACATTTTCTGCGGAAATGACTTTTCGTCCCGATTGAGTAGCGTTTTGCATGGAACCGCTCGCCTTGCCGGCACGACTCTTCCTCGCAGCTCGATCCCTGCGAAGCTGTTTAAGCGCTCTGACCCGACCTTCGTTTCGAGTTCGCCGCGCCTTAATCCCTTTCCTAAGCCAGGCTTCCTCCTTGGATAGCTTTTTGTCGAACGCGCTTTGGGTTTTAGCTTCTGCTTCGAGAATGTCAGCTTTTCGGCTTAAGTACGTTTCATAGTCGCAACGAAAGCTGTTCAGTTTCGCGAGATCCACTTCAACGATCCGGGTTGAGAGCTTACGTATAAATGAGCGGTCATGTGTCACGAAAATCAGGGATAGGGCACTTTTCAAGAGGTAGTTCTCCAGCCAAAGAATTGAGTCGATGTCCATGTGGTTTGTCGGCTCGTCTAGGGCTAAGACAGAAGGTTTGACTGACAGTACCTTACCCAAGAGAGCACGCCGTTTCATACCACCTGAAAGGGATTGGAAAGTCGTGTCCAAACACAGCCCTAAATCTTCACCGAGTCGTTCGACTCTTTGTTCCATCTTCCATTGGGCATCTGGGTCGAGCTCGACAACAGTTTCGCCATTCCGGATTCGCGACAGGTCTTTGCCTTGGGTCCCGAACCCACTAGCGATCACATCAAAGACCTTACAGTCAGAGATTTGTGGGATCTCTTGTTGAAGGATGGCCGCTTGGCCACCTTCGGGGAAGGTGATGGAACCGGCGCCTGGGCTATAGACACCGCCTACAGTTTTTAAAAGGGTAGATTTGCCGGAGCCGTTTCTTCCGATTACGCAAACGCGTTCTCCCTTGTCGATGTGCAGGGACACATTGTCAAGTACGGGAGGACCGCTGAAGCTTACTGTAACGTCGGTTAAACTAAGAACTGGCATATCTGTCCGACACTTGAAAGCACGGCGCTAGAATTGCAATTCAACCCTTCGTTAAAATTCGATTCTCTCCCTCCGGAGAGCTGTGGAGAATCATCCGCAATTTTCTTTGACCCGATACGCTCCACACATTGTCGGCATATCTTAAGCTTGAAAGGGTCTAAGAGCTCCATCACTTCTAAAGGCTCAACCGGAATTGTTACCTCTATGTCTACCCTAACACACAAAGGCGTCACTGGACGTTCGATCGCAGAAATGTACAAGCTCGCAGCGGAACGGTATGGAGAGCTTCCAGCCTTTGCAAAGCGACTCAAAAGTTGTGTGTTTCAGCCCGTCAGCTATAGCGATTTGTACGACTACGGATTATTTCTAGGCACTGCGCTAATTGAGCTGGGTGTGAAGGCACGTGATCATGTCGCGCTTTTATCCGACAATCGTGTAGAATGGAATATTGCAGACTACGGGATCCTGCTTGCGGGGGCCGCAGACGTACCAAGAGGTACTGATGTGACAAACCAGGAAATTGAATACATCCTAAATCACTCTGATAGCGAAGTCGTGTTTGTCGAGAACAAACGCCTCTTGGAGCGAGTGATTGCGCTGATGCCGAAGCTAGAGAAAGTGCGGCAACTGGTATCGATGGATTCTCAGTGTCCCCCCATTGAAGGCGTATTGAATTTGAAAGGACTTATTGAGAGAGGAAGAGAACTTAGAGAAAAGGGAGACCGTCAGATTGAGGAGCGGATGAATGCGATTGATCCGGAAGACTTGTTTACTCTCATTTACACGTCGGGCACTACGGGAACGCCTAAAGGGGTCATGCTTTCCCATGCGAATATGATTTCTCAGGTTGAAAGCCTCCCATTTTCGATTGAACCCAACGACAGACTATTGTCGATATTGCCTGTATGGCACAGTTATGAGCGGATCTTTCAAATGATTGCGATCAGCAGTGGTTGCTGTACTTACTTCACGAGCTTGCGAAGCCTTGCGGATGATTTGAAGACCGTTAAGCCGACCATGATGGCGTCCGCTCCACGTTTGTGGGAAAACTTATACCTCCGGATTTTAAAGAATATACGCGAATCCCACTGGATCCGCCGAGGCCTGTTCCATACGGCCTATTTCTGCTCTCGCATGGTCAAGGGATCGGTGTTCTTTTTGCAGGGGAAGAAGATAGATTTGAAGGGGAGGAACCTATTTGAGTCCGCTGGTCTTGGATTTTTCCATGCGCTGCGAGCGATTCTCTTTTTGGCTCCGTATATTGCATTGAACGCAGTGGTATTGGAAAAGCTCAGGCAAATCGTTGGGGGCAGCTTCAAGGGTACGGTTTCCGGAGGAGGAGCGCTTCAGCCGCATGTAGACGAGTTCTTTAACTATATTGGTATTCCGGTGCAAGAAGGTTACGGTTTGACGGAAACATCTCCCGTGATAGCGGTTCGCACGACTCAAAAACTTGTCATTGGTACTGTAGGACCACTTTATAAAGATACTGAAGTTCGTATATTGGACCTGAATACAGGTGATATTCTGTATCCGAATCCTTCGAATCAAAATGAAGGTAGAGGACTGAAGGGGGAGATCCATGTCAGGGGTCCCCAAGTAATGAAGGGGTATTACAAGAGCCCGGATGCGACAGAAAAGGTGCTCAGGGATGGATGGTTCAATACGGGTGATATCGGGATTTTCACGAACAATGATTGCCTTAAAATAGTAGGGCGATCAAAAGACACGATCGTCTTGCTAAATGGGGAGAACATAGAGCCAATTCCGATTGAGTCGAAGATTTGCGAGTCGCCTTTGGTAGACCAATGCATGGTAGTCGGACAGGACCAGAAACAGCTGGGGGCGTTGGTGGTTCCTTCCATTGAAGTTTTCCAAGCGGAATCGGTGGCAGAGCTTTCGGATAGAGCGGACATTCGCGATCAGATCGCCGCAGATATCCGACGGCTGGTTTCAAGGGAGAATGGATTTAAGGCTTTTGAGAATATCCAAGAGATTGCTCTCTTACCCAAAGCGTTTGAAATCGGAGACGAACTCACAAACACTTTCAAAATAAAGCGTCATGTGGTAGAAAAACGGTACTTCAGCGTTATCTCGGGTTTGTATTCTTGATTGAATCAAACGGTTTATCGTAGCAGTTCGAACTTGTTGTGTCGAACAAAGTAGAGTGCGGCCGAGGTCAACAGAATGTAGATCCCAATCGTTCCAATTGGATTCGGGTTGCCAAGAAGCATGAGGCCGTATCCGAGGGAGACGTAGGTTAAGCTAATGAGAGCCAGCGTGTATTTTGTTTTCACACCTGCCAGGAGCAAAAATCCCAGTACGATCTCAACGAATGCTAAGGAGTGGAGGTAAGGTGAGTACAAAAAAGCGGGGAGATTGGTTTTTGATCCGAATGTACTGATTTGGTTGACGACCCATCCATCGTAAAGATTCGAGAAGGAATAGCCGTCGTTATCAAACTTTCCAAGACCAGCGGTGATAAACCTTAGAGCAAGGAAAAGTCTTAATGAGAGAAACGCCCAGGTTTCAGTCGACCAATAGAGAAGGGATCCATTTCGTTGATTGGAATTCTTTGGCATTTTAGCGGGATTGATTGGGGATTGGGTTAGTGCCTCGAATAGGGCAAGGCAAAAAGTGAGATGTTTCTACAATTTAAGCCAGCCTGATGTAAAGATTTCTTCTTTGACTGTCTCATTCTCGAAGCGAAACCATTCCTCACGAGTGTATTTACGAATTAAGTACGTAACAAGAGTAGATGTATTCACAATGAAAAACGAGTAGAGTAATGCAGGCCATAGGATATCGCCTGATACCTGTGCACTGAAGCTCAGCGTTATGATGGCGAATGCTAGAGGACCATTCTGGATTCCAGTTTCGAGGGATACGGTCCTACTCTTGCGTCTATTCATCCCTAGAAACCGGCTAAAATAATACCCGAATAGAAATCCGCCAAGCCCTAGGAATATACTGGCTACAAGTATGAACGGGCTGGTTTCTTCAGGATTCAGCATCCGTTCAAAATTACGAGGCAACCAGCTAATAATTAGAAATATAATGACAATAATACCGAGCACTCCTCCCGTCTCTTCCATATTCTTCCCCCAGCGCTCGCTTTTCGACTTGAGGTACATTCCTCCGACCACGGGAACAAGGCAGATGATGAGCGATCCGATGACTTTCCCGAAATCGATTTGTATCTGATCGTTTGTGAAAGGAGTTGCGTAAATACCAAGAAGAATGGGCAAAGCGAAAAGGGCTACTGTTGTTGTAAGCGTGCTCAGGGATATGCTCAGGGCCAGATCCCCTTTGGCGAAATAGTTAAATAGGCTCGAAGTTGTACCCGATGGGCAGCAGGCGACAATAATCAGTCCGATGGCTACAGGATCAGAAAAGCGGAAAAACTTTACCATTCCAAAGGCCAATGCTGGCATAATCAGATACTGTGACAGGAAGCCCACAATTGCAGGTTTTGGGTGGCGAATCGCTTCTCTGAAATCTCGGATGGAGAGGGTGCAGCCCAGGCCAAACATAATGACGAAAGTCATCAGTATGAGCAGATTTGTTTCAGTGGGGGTGAGCATTGGGTAAAAAGAAGGAAAATTGAAAGATGAGGCCAGTCAAATGAAACCCTGCTATTGCCCTCTGAACTCCTAGGGTTTTCGCACGGACTTAACTCCGATTGCTATTGTGTCGATTAAGGGATCGAATGCGTCTACGTACATTTATTGGGATTTTTTTGGCATTCCAGGCCTTGGGGTATGGACGCCCACCTATATTTTTGCCGTCTGAAGAGCTGATTTCGGAACATCGGGCGGAGGTTTTTCGCATCGCTCGGGACTACATCATAGAGACATTTCGCGTTAAACCGATTGAGGAAGGGCAGTTCAACCAGGTCAGGTTCAATTCTACGGGATTATGGGGGGATTTCAGGTGTAGGGTTAAAGAACTGGGCGACGATCGCTTTGAAATTCGTGGCTGGGTTCTGGCCCACGGATATGAAAGCTCGGAGGCGGTTTGGTCGGTCGTTCTTCGGTACGAGCTTGTTGACCCAGAAGGATGGATGTACCGTCGCTTGGATGAGGAATATGAGAATAAACCGGAGGTTACGTCGTGGCGATTTGGCCCTTATCGCAGTGTTCCTTATGAGGCGCAGTACTCAGCCGACTTCCTTTCTAAAAACTAGCGATGTTGAGGGCCTGAGCTGACTAGTTGACCATTCTTTTGAGCTGACTTGTCGGAAAGAGTTTTCCGGGGCAAAGTGTGTGATTGGGATGCATCAATGTGTGGGTGGTGACAGCTTTGCCAGGGATTCCTGCCTTTTCCTGAAGATAATTGATTAGCGCTTCCAACTGCTCCATCTGTTTCGCCTTTGGGCGAGATTTTTCAAAATTGCCGATGAGGCAGATACCGATGGCGATCTGGTTGTGGGCCCATAGCTTCATATGTCCTCCGTGGAGTTGCTTCTTCCAGCGTTCGCTAATGTATATGTCGCCATTCTCGGTTCCGCGAGTCCCGTTCTCGATGACGAAGTGGTAGGCGATGCCGTTTTCCATGTTGCGTTCTTCTCGGTGGAACCGATCTATGTTTTTCGCTCTGTCGGCGACGGTGCCGCTATGATGAATGACGATGGTCTTCCATTGGCTCTGTTTAACCGGAATTTTTGCCAGAGCGTTTCTAACACTCCAAGGAAGGCTGGAGTACTTTCTAGCGG
>Ga0163179_10001550_pt1 | contig 16212 bp, 44 predicted proteins | sample AtlANTMetagenome_FD_109643 | JGI IMG/M metagenome (GOLD analysis project Ga0163179, IMG submission 109643) | Marine eukaryotic phytoplankton communities from the Atlantic Ocean - Atlantic ANT 2 Metagenome | ecosystem: Environmental > Aquatic > Marine > Oceanic | place: North Atlantic Ocean... | reverse complement strand
GGTAAGTTTCTCATTCCAATCTTTGACGTCACCTGACATTGGTATCTCGGTATGAAGCCAAAACGCTTGAGCTTGTTTGAGCCATCCCTCAGTATAGTATTCTGGATAATCAAACGGTTTGTACGCAACTCTTTCATCAAATAATCCCATTTATACTTCTAGTTTTTTATCTTCTTGTTCTTTTTTTCTTTCTTCAAAAGCTATTTTTAATTCTTTTAAAGCCTTTTTATAACCAGGCATTAGTTTAATTAATTCAGTTGTACCTACAGAAATATCTTTCATTGTATTTAACTCTTGAATTATTCTATTTAATGCGTTAGCCATTGTGTCTATTTTATTAGACATTTCTATTAATTTATTCTCTTTCATGTAAATAGTTTTTTACCTAATATTAAAGGACTAGCATCTTTATTATGGTTAATTTCATAATGACTATCAAACTCTTTAATAAGTACAGGTTTGTTTTTAAATCTTATTGGATATTTACTTAATACATACTCTTCTATCTTATTCATAATAAAATGTTATACACAATTCAACAAAAGGTAAATAAAATACGTGTTCTACGAACGTTGGCTCTGGATAACTTCTCATACCTACAAGAACTCCAGGATAAAATCCAGTACTAATCTCCCATCCGGTCATTTTTTTGTTCTTTTAAATAATAATTTAACATAGTCATATGATGTTTTATACGTTCAATGTGATGATCACGTAATGAAAAATCCATGCTTTCTTCCGATTGACTCAATGTCAACGTATCTAATTGCTCCATGTGTTGATTTTATATAGTTATTAATATCTTTTTGTAACACTCTACGAGAATACATCATCCTCGCTTCCTTCTTCTTTCTTTGATCAGAATCATCGTGTGGTCTACTTCCTTCTGGTTTTGCGGCTTGTAAAGCGTCTTTCCAATCTTGTTTTTCGTGAGCCATAGCTTAAATAGTTTCCATCTTATAGGGAAAGACTCATTAGCCCTTCCCTTACATTCAATTATATAGTCTTTTCCAACAAAGTCAGGTGTATACTTAATTCCCAGTATTTTCTTTTGCCCTCTGTTAGTATATTCACCTTTTCCGTTGGCTTGTTTTTCGAAAGATTCATTGTTAAAATTAAATCCTTCGATAAGCTGGAAAACTTCATTTTCATATCCTTCAAATAGTTTGTTTTTTTTAAGAGCCATATATGTATAGCGCTCTAAACCTGATGCAAAATTAATGCCGTCATAAGTAATTTTCTTAGACTGTACTGGACCTTTTTTTCTAGATCTTTTTTTCATTAAGTTCTATTTGATACAAAGCTAGGAGGTGGTCCTGGATCTGGATAAGCAGATATTGTTTGAGGATCAACAACCTCTATATCTTTAACAAACGTACCGTTAACCATTTTACCTGTACGTTTAGATATAACATCATAAGCAGAGCTTATACAGCTTTCTATATGTACACCTCTCATGTAAGCTAAGTTAGTCAATACAACAACCATATCGCCTATAGCATCTATAACCTCGGGCTGATCATTTTTTAATAAAGCTTTAGCAAGTTCACCAGCTTCTTCTTGAAGCTTAACATACTGCGTAGTAGCATTACCCTTGTCATATAAACCTCTTTCTTTTGCCCACTCTCTAATTAATTCAAATTGATCTTGATGAGAATATAATTTTTCTTTATGTTTTTGAAAAGGACTAGCTTCATGCATGGCTTTGTTATAAACATAACAACGATTAGCATTAAACATAGATGTTTTAACATTGTCTATGATCCACTCTATTTTATCTGTAGCATTTATATCAACAGTACCATAAGGTGTTTCCCACTGCAAGTCACCTAAAAAATTACCATTAATATCTTCTTTAGATATTGCAAATGTAGTTGTTTGTTCTGTTATGTTTACTTTTTTCATTTGTTTGTTAAATAATTTATCATAAGGTTTAATATCTACTTTATAGCCTAAATCTTGTTGAAGTGTTTTTTCGGCTTTTGCAGCTTCTTTTATATTATCTGTTTCAAATAATATTTCATATTCACCAGGCTTATAGCCTTGTTCTTGTTCAACACGTTTTTTAATGTTTTTAGTACAACCTATTTTTTTACCAGGAATGTGATACACTTTGTACTTACCTGATTTTAAAGCTATACTCATTAATATAAAACATCAAATACTAACATAGTCCAATTTTCACCATTTATATTCCTAGATGCAAAACCTACTTCTCTACATAATTCGCATGTTATTTGTTCATATGTAAAAATATTTTCTCCAGGTACTATTAATCCTATAACAGCATTATAAAAATAATTATCAAATTCTTTAGATGTTTGATAGTATAATTCACCAGTACTGTCTAAACTTGGTTGATAAAAACCTTTTTGTTTTACAGAGTCTAATCTGTTTAATGCTAATTCATTTAACTCATAACTTAAATATAAAGGTTCTAATGAAGAGTTTAATCTTATAGAATTTGTTAAGTTTAAAGCTCTACTTATTTTACTAGCTTCTTTTTCTTTTTCTATATTCCAACTTTGAGCATTTAAACTAGTTGAAATAAATAATAATAATAATAATAAATTTCTCATAATATAATTTTAAAAGTTATAATTTAATCCTCCACCATTTGATCGTTTGATCATAGCCTCTTCTATTTCATCGTTTAAACAGCGCTTTGCTGCTTCAAGGTATAATATAGCATCCATCATCTCTTCTTGAACATCAATAATAAATCTATTAAGATCTTTATCTTCACCTTTGATCTCTTCCATCATAGTTGCACCGTATTTTTTTTGACCGGTCAAACTACGTTGATCCATTTTTTTTAATACAGTTTGTACTATTTCATCTTTAGTTTCTATTTGCATATTATTATATTTTATTGTTATAAAGGTGTAAGTTGTGTGCGTAATGATAATAATTACCTACAGGTATAGACAGCCTGTCTGCAACCATTTTTTGTAGATATGAAAAACAATACTGATCAATGCAAAAGCCAAACCAGAGATCATTAGATCGCATTAGAACAGCCATATTTAGCTTATCATTTAGTATAGTAAACTGAACAGCGTAAGTACAAGGTGTATCTTTACGATACTTAGCATGTTCTTTACCATCATAAATACTTATAGCCGCATGCCTAGTATCTTTATCATGTTTTAATTTAGCAATAACATAATCTAGTTGATGATTACGTTCCCATTGATATCCGTAATTAGAATTAACATAGCGATCTATAGACATACGTTCCCATATAGCAGGAACTTTGCCATATAGCTCGCCAAGCTTATCAATATTGTTATCTCCTGAAAGATACCACTTCCATTCAGCTTCAGCATAATCTATATTAAAGTTTCGTTCTTCATTGGTTATAATATTATCTAAAGGATTAGACATAGTAAAACCTATATTAAACAAAGCTTTAGTATCGCCAAAGTCTACGCCATTAGATTTTATTTTAACATAAAAATAATTAAAAGCGTCATTAGCATTGTGAAAATTAGTTTTCATATGATAATAATAAATATTTATATACAATTGTGCTAAAGCATATATACCAAACAAAAACAAAAGCTTTACATATCAAATGATATAAAGAATTATATTTGTTATTTTCCATAATAGTTTCTAAATTAACTAGAATAGCTAATAAAGAACAAGATAACATTATTACAGCTTTTAATCCAACAACTTGTTCTACCATAGTATAGGCGCTTAATGCAAATCCTGTAAATATAATAATAATTATTGAAAGTAAAAAGCTTTTTATGCTTAAATAATTAAACTTTCTTCTGTTTATCATAATAGTATTTATATGCGTTCATAACTTCATCCCATATCTGTTTCCAGTCGTACTGAAACTTAGATTTGTAAACTTTTTTGTGTTTACCAGGCTCTGATATGCCAACATACCATTTACCAGGTTTGTTAGCTACAGGAATAGGAGATATAATAATACCTTTATTAACTCCCCACACATACCACTTAGATTGCTCATCACTCATCATCCAAGTGTCGTCTAATAAAAAACCAGACTTCTTTTTCTTAGCAAGCTCTCTTGCTTTTAAAGTACCTACACTCATCTATGCTTCCCAAGGCATAGAGTCTAACTCTTGCTCGTGCGGTATATAGTCTCCTGAGTCTTTGTTCCACTTAAAGTGTGCTTCTGCTTGGTTTTCGCCAAGATTCTGAAACTTAACTTTGAGAACTTTAACTTTAACTGTTTTATTAGTGTAATTCCTATGAACCAAAAGGCCATGATAACTAGCATCGTACCACTCACCACCTCCTTTAATCGAGTACATTGTTGGTTCATCCATTGTTCCATCATCTTTCTTATACATTTTAGTTGGGTGAGCTACAACAATAACAAGTACATCATGCTTCTTTGCAAAAGCTTCTATACGTGTTAAGTATTCCATCGTTGCGTCAGGTATACTCATTGCACTAGCTCCGTTCATTTTTACTTTATTATATGGATCTATAACTAAACACTTTATGCCTTTGCGTTTAACAAGCTCAGCACCTTTAGTTAACACAGAATCAAGATCATATCTTTCATTTTCTATAAAGTAAAAGTTATCATCCACTAGTTCTGTAACTTGATTCCATTTGTCTGTGCCTATGTCTTCTTTCTTAGGCATCCAACCTCCTATCTTACGTATTAGCTTATGCGTGTGTAAGAATGTAGGTTTATTCTCTGGTGAAGCAAATGCGGTCTTCCAACCGTATTTCATTTGGTATCCCACCACCATTCTATCAACAAAATCAGACTTCCCACTGCTAGGAACGCCTGTAACGGTGATGAATTGTCCCGTATAAGTAGAGAATATGCTATCAAAGTTATTAAGGCCGACTTGATACCCAGGTTTAAAGCCTTCATGAATAAATTCTTGTAGTTCATCGTTTACATCTTTTAAGGTTACTACGTTTTCAAGAGGAACAGGACTAGCTGTATCAACAAGACGCTTGAGCATAGTATCGCCGTAGCGTAACATATATTCATTAGCATCTTTGCAGTCGTTAAAGTTAATTGTATAACATACTTCTGCTCCGAAACGTCTGATAAGTTCTTGTTGTAGGTTTTGTCCTGCTTCATCTTGGTCAACTGCGATAATAATTTTGGATTTGTCATCGAAATATTCAATGCAATTATCAAGGTAGTCAAGGTTAAGGCGATTAAGAGTAGCTCCGTTTGGTACACTGACCACACTATCGACTTTAGCATCCACAAAAGATAAAGCATCCATTTCGCCTTCCACAATAACAACATAATCGTGGCCAACAGTGCTATCGATATTATAGAATACTTTTTCTGCGCCTTTAACAAGTTTAAAGTTTTTCCTACCATCTCTATATTTTATATTTATAAGTTCGTTATTAATAAAATAATTAAATTGAATAGTGTTTTCAACTTTAGAGGTTTGTGGCATCCACTCAGAACCTTCAGATATTTTCATCTTAATGAGTGTTCGTTGTGATATGCCTCTGTCCTCAAACCATTTAACAGCTCTATCGCTTATAAGTACATTGTTATGCCATTCAGGCTTTGTATATACTTTATTTACATCACCTTTACGTTGAAAGGTATGTAGTTGAAATACTTCATCACAATTCATACAAGTACCAAGACCACGTTCCCAATCGTACATAGCGCATTTTGCTTTACGATTCTCAGGTTTTCTATCAGCAGAGCAAAGAGGACATATGCCCTCTTTTTTCCCTACTTCAAGGTCATACTGATTGAACTGGTCAATAGTAAATCCGTTGATCTCTGTATTGTTAACTGTCATATTAGTCTTCTATTGAATTATTGTCTTGGTCTGCATCAGCAATCCAATCATCCCAGTCTCTTGACGACGGTCTCAACCACATTAAAATGGTAGATCCGGTTCTGAACCTGCGCTTGATATACTCTGTAGTATCTCAACATTATCACGCTGAGGTTCTCCTTCTCTAGGAGTTACTCCTACATTCTGACCATTAGTCCATACAACTTTTACATTACCTAAAAAAGTCTTAGGTGCTTTAGCATCTCTTTCCTCTTTAGTTTGTTCAGTTTGTATATAACCTGTATCACCATACTGACCTAGCTCATCATTAAGTACAATAGTAATAGGATAATACTTACCTTTTTTGCCTTCATAGATCTTAGACTTGTCAATCTTAGTTAGATCAATGTTAGCTGAAATTAAACTTGCCATTTAGTATGTATTTATAGTGTTAAACATTCTTCGCATTTGATCTTTTGTAGCACCAGTAGTTCTACGTAGATTATCTACAGCTTTAGTATGCGATTGGTTGCTGTAAAAATTATTTATGCTTGTGTTAACTCCTGTTACATCACAAACTTTTTTTCTTGTTCTTGCCATAAAATTAAATTAAAGTGTTTTGGAGATATAATATTGGCTAAAATCTCCTTCGCCATTTACAAAAAACTCATTATAAGCTTGTACAGCTCTAGCAACTTTGTTCTGACCTGATTGTAAGAACTGATCGCTACAGTCAAATAAACCTAGTTGCATAGTCTTTTTATCTACAACTATAAATATAAGTTCATAACCAAACATCTTAGAATAGATGTAAGCTTGACTATCATAATTATACTTATAAGCTGAACTAGCAAATGAGTTTATATTGTTTGTTGTTTTAAGATCTACTATTAGTTGATGGCTATGGTTTATAATATCAGCTTTACCTTTCCATTGTAAGTCTTCAAGCTTAGTAACTCCAGGTACCTCATATTCAACATCGCCTTCACGTATCATATCATAAAACAACTCGTTCTCTAGTACTTTCTCTCGCATCAACTCAATGTTATCAGCCTCGTGTTCTAGCAGACATATATCGCCTCCAGACAACTCCTTATAAGCTTTTGTATTTCTAGTTGATGATTTTATTATCTTATACTTATCGAGCTTCTCAGGCTCTAGTATAGTAGTATGGAAATAACCTCCAACAACAAATGCAGGATTTGGTGGTGACGGCTTTTTAAAATCAAGAGGGTTATTTAACAACGCTGATATATCACTGTTACTTAAATATTGTTTACCAAAGTCTCCGTAATAATTCTCGTCGTCTCTTAACTTCTCTATTATTTGTTTGTTATCCATTAAGTTCTGTTAAAGCCTCAGCCGTTATACTATATTTTTCTTGAAGCGTTTTCATAAGACCTCCGTTAGCTATAAACTTTTTAGCTTGATCGATGTTCTTCATATCAATAACAGGCTTTTTACTAGCTGTTATTTTATCTTCAAGAGCATTAACTTGAGCTTTAAGTGTTTGTCTTGCTGTAGGCTTATCATGTGTATTAGTTGCATCTGAGTCAGCTGTATCATCTATTAGTAATAGATTACCTAAAGCATATTTCTTGCCATAAGACGATGCTGAACCAAACTTCTGAGGCATTTGCATACCTTTCTGATTAAGATCAATACCAACTACAGCTGTGCCTTCTATTTGATCGCCGGTTTCAGCGTCAACAATAGTAGCTGTACTATGTAGTATTGGAAAGTCACCTAGTGTTAGGTTTTCTCTTATTGTAAAGTAAACTCCATGTTCTTTATTATAAGGCTTCAATGCCTCTAATATATCTTCAGCAGATCTAAACATGTAATTACCAAAGCTATTTTTTCTAGACTTTTTAGCTTTGAACTCTGCTTGTATTGTACTAAGTTTTTCTCTAATGTTCATTTGATTGAATTATTTCGTAGTTAATATACATACCGTTTTTATAGTACGTCCTGATACCATCACCCTCGGTGTATGTATCAATGTCTGTTATATAATCTTTCATACTAATAGATTAAATCATATATAACTTTATCTTTCTTAAACAACCTACGTTTTGCGTAGTTGTCTATCTTGCCAAATACAGTGTGACCATCAACTAGGTCATTATTGTATTGATCATACTCATTATATATTTTAGCTTTTGTTGACACACCTTTGCCTGTTAATTGATAACTGTTTATAGGTATATACTTACCTGATGAAACTGGTGATACAATGCTAAAATTATAATTTGCCTGTTTTTCTCTAGGCGCATTATCTTTATAAGGACTAGGAGGTGAATCCCCTTGCCTTACATATTGTAATTCGTCAATAGCTGTGAAACAGCTTTTATATTTAGTCTTAAACTTATACATAGTATTATAGTGCAATTATTTGTTAAAGGGACCTTAATCCTGATATATTTTTAAATTTGTTGCAGAGTACTCATGTACCTTTGACTGCGAACGTATACCATTAGTAGAAACATAGTAAGCTAATTCATTTAAAGCATCTTCGTTATTTCTTAGTCTTGTCAATAACCTTTGCTTTTGTTTCTTTACGCTTTCCATGTTACCTCCATAATATTTAGCAATTTCAGCTATCTTTTTAGGTTTAGAATATATATCATCTAAACCATAAAACATTTGCATCATGCTTGAATACTTGGGTATGTACTTTTGTAACCAACCTATAAGATAATCACCTAGTTTATCATGTTCATAATTATATATGTCATCTTCAACTATAGCAATAACATCGCTGTCAAACCATTGAGGAAATAATACAGAGATAAAACCAAAACCATTTGTATGTCTTTTTTTATCTTTATTATTCCATATACCTTTTATAGGTCTACCAGATCCATCGACGTTTTCTTTTATTCTATCACCTACAATACCTTTAATGCTGATACTCAAGAACTTACTAACTGTTTTATTCTTGTCTAATTTTGATTCAAGCTTATTTATATAAGTCCAATCAACATTACTCCAAGCTGTCAGTAAAGCTAAATATGCCTCTTGATTTAAATCATTAATATTCATAACACCAATAGCTGAATAATCTTTTGAATAACTATTTGCTATTTTAGTAGCCATCTTAAAATAATCAGATGGTATATTAGATTTTATATCGTTAACTGTTTGTCGGTTGATAGCATAGATTTTCTTATTAAAATTCTTCATATATGTAATAATTTTAATCTTCTACTATATTTTCTTATCAGAGCTGCTTTATGTTTAAGCTCTCGTACAGGTATTCTATTTCTAGCTTCACCTGTTAATACTATTTCTATAATCTCTTCACGTAGAGAGTAAATTTGATTCCAAAGATACTCTCTATGTTTAGAAGCTCTAGATCTAGTGTCAATTCTTACGTTGCCTATTTTTATTAACATCTTTCTTTGGTTTTCTAAATGCATTTACCTTAGATCGTATGCTAAATACATCGGTTGCTATAAAGTGTTTATATATTTGATATCTATTCATATTATACGTAATTCCAGAATGAGTCTATTTTTTCTATGTAAGTCAAACCATCTTGATTAAAATGTAGGTTTTTATGCTTGTCAAAGCTAGGTGGTATTTCACCTATAGCATAAGGTTTAAATTCAATTACTTTTCCAGTTGTTAAACTTCTTAGTTTTCTTGTTTTCATTAATATAAAGGTTTAGTTAAATTTTCTTCTGTTTTCCAATGCTCAAAGATGTGTTCACCTGTTGAGTCATCAATGTAATATGTTCTATCACGTATAGTGATAAACACACAGTCTTCTGTTCTTACATCTATTATCATATTATTCGTAGTTTCTGATTGATTTAAATAGTGGATGTCTGTATGAACCTGATGGCGTACGTTGAAAGTATGTGAACGTAGCTGTTTTGCCTATGTACCACTCGGCTATGTCATACATTTTTGTTAGTACAGGCATTTTATCCATCACTGGCATTCCGAACTCGATACCGTCAGCGTCTCGTGCAAGAAATTTGCCGATCGTGCCAGTACGTTTGCCTTGGCCTTCCACCCAGCCGATGATCGTCGCTTCGGTGTCGTGGAACTCTTTGTATTTTTGTAAATTGTAACTGCGTTTTTGTTCATATGGTTTGTTATTACGTAATATTGCGCCTTCGTAGCCTTGTTTAGTAGTAAACTGATGATACATTAGTCTTGCTGTAACGTCGTTTTGAACTTCATAAGTCTCAACTGTTTTACAGTATTGTAATGTAAATTCTTTGTGTAAGTTTTTAATGCTTTCATTGCGATACCTAAAACTATTATCAGGCGTTTCAGGCATGAATATGTCATAGTTGTGAAATTGTATTGCTTTAGCTTCGTTACGCTCAGCATCAGATGGTGATTGTTTACGTACGAGTGAGATAATCTTGTTGAAGTTATCTTTGTAATCGTGATTGTATAGCTCACCGTCTAGTACAACGTGAGGATACTTGTTAAACAATGGTCGTAGTTCATCTGTTATATGCTGAACGTTCATAAATCGTTTGTGGTTGCGTGAGAACGCACCATGGTAAGTAATGTAACAGCGTACACCATCGAGCTTCGGTTGTATAAAAGAATCTTTGTCAAATTCTTTTTTACCTACAGGATGTGCAAGCATTACCCTAAAGTTTGTCATAGTCTGCTTTGATTTTATCATATATTTCTTGTAATTCTTGTAATAATTCGTATTTTTCTTCTTGTATTAACTTTTCTTTAGTTAACATCAGCTCTGTAAGCTGTCTAGCAAGCGTGTCTTTTTCGCTATATTTAGGATTACCGAAAGCATCCACATCTTTGTGTAGAAACTCCTCGGCAGGCATTACATTAAAGTTAGGATCTTGATCTAGCTTAAAATGTAAGTTGTCTAATACTTTAGATGCTATCATATCAGATAGTTCTTCTAGTTGTTCAGGTGTCATTATTTTAATTTATTATAAATGTATTCTAATAATCTACTTCTCTTAACAAAACCGTGAGCAACGCTTTCAACCTGATCTTGGTCAAGTGTAGCATGCTCTTGATTATTCCAGTTTTCTAAATCAACTTCTAATTTATATTGCTGTGAAGTAATATAATTAATAGACTGATTTTTTAAAGATAAAGGATTACCCTTTAAGTTTTTTAATCTTTCTGTTAATTCTTCTTTATTCATTTGCTTTTGCTTTTTCTTCTGCTTCTATTTCTTTTGCTCTTCTTAAGTCGTCCATATATCTGTTGTCAGTATAATCTCTTAATTCTAAGATAAAGTATTCTACTATATCTGATAAGTCAAAACCATCTTCTATAAGTGGTCTACATGATTCTACATTCATTTCCATACGATATTCACCGCCCATGACTTCTTTCATGCGCTTTAGTTTATTATGGTAAGTTAAGTAGTTGTCTAAGTCTTTAGTTATTTTTGGATCAATCATCGTTTTTGTCATTTAATTCTTCTAAGTAATCTTGTACTTCGCCTTCAGGTAAATACTGGTCGAAGTCAGCTAACCATACTACTGCAGGGTCACCGTCATAGCTTTCATTTTCAGCTGTCTCTTTAATTCTGTCTATAATCTCTTCAAAGCTAGGTTCATAGTAATATACGTCGTATTCCCAATTTAAATGTTGAGGATCGTTAGACATTACATGTACTTCATAGCCATCAGCAGTATTCCATGTGCCTATTTCTAAGCTTACAGCACCGCGATAGTCGTCAGTTAATTTTACGTTTAGAGCTTCGCCAAGCTTTTCATATATATCCATATTATTGTTGTAATTGATTAAACATTTCAGTTATTTCATTTGTTATATTATCACAATCAGTATTATTTTGTAACGTACTTTTTGTAATTTTATTATGATGAAACACATATGTGCCATCATTCCAGTTTATAGTCATTTTCATATTTATTAAGTTGTAAGTTGTTCTTCACTATTACATAAAAATCTTATTTCTTTCCAAACTCTTAAGTTTCTTATAGCATCAAAAGCTAATCCAAAGGTTTGTTCTTCATCAATACCTGCTAAACCTTTATGTCTATTTTTAAAATAGTAATTAGCTTCATATTCAAAGTGATGAATTTTAGAATAAATCTTGTTATGTATTCTATCGTTTATATAATATTGCATTTCTTGTTTATTCATAATGCTTATCTAGTAATTTGTTGGCAGTTTCCATACTGATCTCATTAATCTCATATAGATGCCATATTAATTTAGTCATTTTTATTTATTTAAAGTTAGTTGCGCAGGGAGGATTCGAACCTCCGACCTCAAGGTTATGAGCCTTGCGAGCTGACCTCTGCTCTACTGCGCTAAAATGTAGGACCTCACCAACGGTTTTATTTACCCACGCGTTGGTACGTTGGTTTTTTGGTCCTGTTTGTGTTACGTGAGTCTTTGACCATTAAGGTGCTCATTCATCTAACACTATTTTTCTTAATATTGATTTTGTTGCCATTGTGTAATACCTGAGTTATATCTCTGATAGTATTCACGTTCTATTGCTTCTATTTGAGCATTAGTTATTTTAATTATTTTATTTGCCTTGTGCTTCCTCTTTTTCATTTATTGATTCGTTTATAAGATTTTCTGCTATTTCATGGTAGTTTACTTCAGATAAAAATGCATTAGCATAAGAATCTTTTAGTAAATCTTTTTTTAATTCTGGACCATGACCGAACACAGCATCTTCAACTAATTCTTTTACATAGTCAGCATCAACATGCTCACATTCATACCAGTCGTAACCGTCTATTATTTCTAAATTAACTCGCCATGTAGCGTAGTTAGTCCACCCGTTATGTCTTTCGTAACCCATTATTGATTTCTTTTAAAATATTCTCTTGCTTCATTAAGCAATGATAATCCTACATCGTAGTGATTAAATACATAGTTTACTTTTTCATCTATATTTAGATGAGTGTAGTAACTATTTACGTGATCTAGTATATTTATTTCTTTATTTGTCATAATTTATTTTTTAATTTTAATAGTTTTTCTCTTAATTCAAGAGGAGTAAATAAATCATTACATGGAAATGAATTAAATATAAACTGATTCATTACTGCTATTTTCTCATTTTCTGTCATAATTGTTGATTTATTATATGATTTACTATTTGTTTTGCATCACCGTCAACTGTAATTTCATTATCATACAAACCTATGTATGTTAATTTATAAGCTTTTGGTGTTACTTTTTCAAATTCTGTATCGAATTTATTACCTGCCATTTTTATTTATTTATAATTAGTGGACGTGGTAGGAGTCGAACCTACGTTTGCTGATAGTGTACTTTCGAACTTTGTCAGCACTTACCCGTCACGCCCTATTTTCTACGCCAAGCTTTATGAACTTGTTCACTTAATTCTTGACTGACTATTTGTACTTCTAATACTTGTTTGTTTGCAATAATAGGTATATAACTTACTTTTTTAGTGCTTGAACACTGAACACAGTTATTATAACCTAGTTTTATTCTTACTGGATGAATTATATCACCACATCTGCAATGTTTTTTCATATATTATTTGTTACAACTATATTATCACAAACAAATTTATTTTGTAACGTACTTTTTTGATTATTTTTCTAGCCATTCTGCTTTTCGCATGTTTTTATTAACACCTAAGTCATCAAAATCACCATTAAGTATCATTTCTTGTATTACTTGTAATTTTTCTGATTGAGAACACGTGTCATAACCAAATTCACCGAATAAAGATTCTGCTGTAATATCCATTGTTTGTAATAACCACCTTGAGTGATCATTAACTGTTTCGTTTACCATTATAAGTTATTTATTAATTTTACTAATTTATCTTCTATTGAAGCAACACCCTCAGTGAAACCTTCGTTATAACCTTCGTTATATGCTTCAACCCAAGCATCTGCTTCTTTTACTCTTTCTTTTGTTAAATATGATTTAATATTTAAAGCTTTGTGCTCTTCATATTGCTTTAGTATTTTATTTTTACGTAATTCTACAGCATATTCACCACAATTTTTATTGTTAAAATTTTGTAAAGCGTTTATTGCTTCTGAAATATCATTATATTTTACTCGAGCAACACCTGAAATAGTCTTTTTAACACCATCATAATCATATTCACGATTTATTTCTTCGCGTGAATTTATTTGATATAGTCTATCACCTATTTCATTGTCTTCTTTGTAGTATTCGCCATTTCTAATACCTTCGCGAGTAACACTTACTCGAGCATATTGGTGATTAGCATAGCCAATACGACCATCTGCCATACGGAAATATATACCTGTTGGCGTGGTTTTTATTGGTTTTAATTTTTCTAACATTTATTTTTATATTAATTTATAATAATTCTTAATAGTATTCACGCTTGCTTTATTAAAAGCGTGTACTCTTTCTCTATATTTCTCGTCAGAGCAATATTTCTTCATAGCATTTACTCTTGTAATACCATGATCTTCGCCATATTTTTCTTCGAACGTTGCTATTTGAAGCAATTTATCGTCCATCATTTGTTTACTTATTTTCATATTTTATATTTTTTCATAAAGTCACATATATCACCTACTATTTTGTGTTCTTTGCTATCTATAGTATTTTTATACTTAAAACAGTAGTTGTATATATAGTCGTTAAACACTTTATTTAATAGTTTCTTTTCTACTTTATTCATATTATATATTTACAATTATATTATCACAATGTAATTTAATTTGTAACGTACTTTTTAATTTTTCTATTTCTTGCTTCTTCTTGATATTCTAAAATACAGTGAGCGAGATCGTCTTTATCCCATTCCATTAATTGGTCATAACTTAATGTATTATTTTCTTCATTAAATTCATCATCTACAATATAATTTATTTCTCTTTGCAAATCATCACCTTCATAATCTTCTGCTAAATAAGAATGTTCTTGTATTACTCTATTATATATTTCTTCTCTTAATTCTAATTCTTCATCAGTAAGATCAAATTCTTTTTGCTTTCTCATATTATTTTAAAGTCATCGTTATTAACTCAAATTCTTCATTTGTTATTATTCCTTGCATTAATGCTAGAAACTCACGAGATACATCTCTACCCGTATATTTATTTATTATAGTCATATTCTTTTATTATTTTAATTTGTTCGTTAATTTCTTTTATTCTTTTTTTATTATCACTTTGACTTGACCAAACAGAGTCATTTCTAACTTGTTCATGTAATGTTTCTAGTGCTAAAATTATTAAATGCTTATTCATATTATTTATTTTAGTTGAGTGGAAAGGAATCGAACCTTTATTTCCCATTTAACTAAGGAATTTAACCTTGTTAACCGTTCACTCATTTGTCTTCTCGACTTGGTCTGTTCGTTTAAGGAAAGAACACACTTCAACACCTATTTATTTATTTCTCTTACGAGTGAGTTATTAACAGAGTAATACCTGTTATAACTACACCTAATACAAAACCAGTCATATTTATTTATTTTTAATTATTAATTACACTAATGTTTTTAATTCTTTTACAAATGTTGGTAAATTATTCGTATTTGTATAAGTTTTATACTTTGTCCAACAATTCATATTTTCAAACTTTTCTTTTAATTGATTGAAAATCACATGTTGATTATATGTATATTCTACACCTTTTTTATTTACAAATACACACACTTGTTTATTTTCTATACCTTTTACACTTATTACAAAGCGTTTTACATTTTTTATATTATTCATTTTATTATTATTTATTTATTTATTTATTTATTTACACTATTATTATCACATTTTTAAATAAATTGTAACGTACTTTTTTGTATATTATTTTTATTTATAAATGTTAAACCTTTTAAATTAAATTCTATAACATTATTTAAAGTTAATTTATCTTTTAATTTTATATTTTGTAAATCATTTATATTAAAACCAATATAAGTAATATTATTTAATTTAACTTTTTTAGTATTTAATATTTGTGATTTATAATGTTTAGTATATAATTTTTGCATTGTTATTTATATTTTATTTACACTTATATTATCACATTTATATAAATATTGTAACGTACTTTTTATAATAAATATATAAAATGTCCCTTTTTGAATATTTTGCACTATAATATAATAGATACTATTAATATCTTAATAATAATGAGATATATCGATAATATGATAATGACATAATATTGTATGACACATTGACATATAACTTATTATATATCATGACACAATGTCATTTGCAAATACTATATTATATTAATATAACTATGACATAATGACATGTATATAACAATGATTACATATATGATAATAATATGTATAATCTATTGTGTATATGATAGTAATATGATACAATAGCTATTAATATCGCAATGATATGATATAATAACATGACAATATGACATGACATTGAGACATTGACAGCAAAACTATAAGTTTATTGCAGATTTGATAACAAAATGATACTATTGTTATTAATATGGGGGTACTTTTTATATTGACTTT
>Ga0163179_10001549_pt1 | contig 16216 bp, 13 predicted proteins | sample AtlANTMetagenome_FD_109643 | JGI IMG/M metagenome (GOLD analysis project Ga0163179, IMG submission 109643) | Marine eukaryotic phytoplankton communities from the Atlantic Ocean - Atlantic ANT 2 Metagenome | ecosystem: Environmental > Aquatic > Marine > Oceanic | place: North Atlantic Ocean... | reverse complement strand
TTCGCGATGCTGTCGGTTCGTCCGGCAATTTGGGCAGCGGCGACAAGAAAACCTACCAGATGGATCCGGCCAACACGGACGAAGCGCTACGCGAGGTTGCTCTCGACCTGGAAGAAGGCGCCGATATGGTGATGGTGAAGCCGGGTATGCCCTACCTGGATATTGTCCGTCGAGTCAAAGAAGCATTCGCGGCACCAACATTCGCCTACCAGGTGAGTGGTGAGTACGCCATGATCCAAGCAGCTGCCGCCAACGGCTGGTTAGACGGCGAACGAACAATGCTGGAAAGTCTAATGGCTTTCAAAAGAGCAGGCGCTGATGGTATACTGACGTACTTCGCGGTCGAAGCGGCAAAACAGCTCTAGCCTTGTCGTTCATACGCCCAAATTGTGGGCGGGTCTCTGAAGCCCCTCCAATCTGGATCCAAAGGGCAGGTGACGCAGTCGACCGAACACAACGAGAAGATAAAAGGCACATTGCGTTGGAAGACTTAACGATCGAAGAATTGTACGAGGAGTTTGAGGACTTGCCCGACTGGGACGAGCGGTGCGATTACTTGATCGACCTGGGCTTTAACCTGCCTAAGTTGCCTGATGAAGCCAAAATTGAGGACAACAGAGTTCATGGCTGCCAGAGCAATGTCTGGTTAGTCGCCAATGTTAAGGGTTCCGAACCGCCGGTCGTCGAATTCCTTGCTAATAGCGATGCTGTTATCGTGAACGGACTGATTGCGGTGGTCATCGCTTTGTATTCGGGCAAGACTCCGCAAGAGATTATTTCGGTCGATGCCAAAGAGGCCTTTGGAAAGCTCGGACTGGAACGCTACCTCAGCTCGCAACGTCGTAACGGGCTGTACGGCATGGTGGACCGTGTGCGGCAATTGGCCATCCAGGCAGAAGCCGAATCTTGATTGACATCGGGGCAGTTCACCGAGACGACGCGATTCTACAGAAGCCCACGCCCGAAGATTTTCCCGCTCCCATCGATCTGCTGATCATTCTTTCTTCAGCTCGCCATGATCCTTCTCGATCAGATTTGATCGATTCGTGATGGATGTGGCGTTCAAAGCACAAGAAACGGGACTTTCTGACCCGGAATGCATTCTTGTGAGAAAGCGGGGCTCAGCTTTTGTATAATCTTTTCCGTTACAAAACCGTTTTGGTTCTTTGTTCACCGCCTCGGCTGAGAGCAGATTCTGAGTCAGGGCTAACTCAAACACTGGTCGCAGCCAAAAGAGGCGCGTCAGCAGCGCATTCGAGATGGTTGCGAACACGGATGCAGGGAATGGAGCCTTAGAGGACAGAGGGCATTACCGTAACTCCAGGTAACACCGGCCTAACTCAGGCTGAGTTGTGTGGAGTACTCGTGTCGATCGATTGGACCCTACTATTTGGCTTGTGGAGAAAACAATGCGTCGTCCCAGCAAAACAACATTTGCAATTGGCCGTGTGCGAAATCTGTTAATAACAGGCTTGCTGCTTGCCATGGTCTTCTGCGTTTCAACGGCAAATTTACGCGCAGGTGAAGCCGAGGATTTCTACGATTTCTACACCTTCTATCAGGGCAAGTGGGCCATTGAGGAGGAGACCGAAGGAAAGAAGGAGACTTACACAGGAAACTGCTTTGGGAGTGAAGGCGGTTGTAATGTCTATGTCGGCAAAGGTGAGACCTCGGTGTGGGGTTATGATCCTAAAACCAAGCAGTGGACAGGTGTGGGACAATTGGACGATGGGGGGCGTTTCGTCATGGCGATCTCGCGTCCGCCGGGACCGAAGTTCAAGCCAGGAATGACGTTTACCTTCACGGGCACCATTTGGCATGCTGACGGTTCAATACACTACGTCACGAACGTTTCGACGTGTGTTGATGAGAACACCACACGAGGTGTCATAACCGGCACCGACCAAGATGGAAAACCAATTCCAAAAGTCACTAAGACCTTTAAGAGAATGGAATCTTAGCGCGAGCAATAAGGATGGCGTAAATTTCGGAGCGCTGCCAAAGACGATGTAGGGCCTTATCGGTGTCCACTCCGTCGGCTTGCAAAATCTATCTGATCAAAACAAGGCCCTTCAGTGAATACTGTTGGGCTTTGTTATTTGGGTACACCTATCGATGGAGTTGCGACGGCGCCCAGGGATTGGGTGAGCACCTGTTCGACCCTTAATACTGCACGTGGTATCCTCGCGCCTTAAGCGGGATGCGATAGAGACTGGTGTCAACCGTGATATAGAGCGTTTGCAGTTCATCTCCGATACCAAACTCAACGTTGCTGGGCAAGCCAACGGGTGGATTGTCGGGGTCTTCCGTGGACTGGTTAGCTGGACCTGTAGGAATAAAGGCGACTTCATCGCCTGCGGGATTGATAACCATGACGCCGGGGCGACCCGCCTCGCGGATTGTCAGATAGATATTGCCGTTGGCGTCGACGCACATTCCATCACAGCCCTTCTTGTCTTTGAAATCGATCAGGACTCGGTGGTTACGAGCTTGGCCTCGGTTATTCATAGTGAAGGCGTGAATTTTCATCGGACCCAGCTTGGGTGGCGGTTGGGTGGGATCGATGTCGTCCGTGCCAAGGTCGTGGTCGGCAACGTACAAAGTGCGGCCATCGGGGCTCAACGCAATCCCATTCGGTTTGGATACGACTCGTGTTACTTCGACAATCCGACCGGTCCGTTCGTTGATCCGATAGACCGCTCGGTGCTCCAGTTCGAGTGGTTCCTCACCCACATAACGTGGGTCTGTAAAGTAGATTCGTCCCCGTCGGTCAACACACAGATCGTTGGGGGCATTGAATTGTTTACCAGCAAACCGGTCGGCCACCACAGTCCGCTTACCCGTCTCGACGTTCCAGCGGGTCACCGCGCGACCTCCTTCATCCGCACCTTCACAGGCAAGCAACTGGCCGGCGCGGTCAAAGAGCAAGCCGTTCGACTTATAGCTGTTCTCGGCAAAGACCGTTGTCTTCTTGGTAGCAGGATCAAATCGCAAAATCATGCCCTGATCGGCACCAAAGGGAATGTCGGAGAAATAGATGCTGCCGTCGGGTGCGACGGCGGGTCCTTCGGTCAATCCTCCCTTAATCTCGGCCGTGCGGGTGAACAGCAGTTCAAGTTTGGCGTCGGCCGAGACGATCGAGCTTTCCGCAGGGGAGGGAATCTTGACGGCACCCTGAGTGGCATCGTCTCCGGAAGTTCTATCCGCCAAGCCAATGGCGACGAAGAGTATGTAGAATCCGACAGCCAAGGCAGCGCGCATCGTATGACTCCCTGAAAGACCTCAAAAACTTGAAGTGGGTTTAATTGTGTTTTGGCAGGGATTTTAAGTCACGGTTGTCGTCATCGCAAGCAACAGACACTCTGGGTTCGTCCCTGGGAGATACCAAACTCCGCGTTGCACCGATGGCTCGGAATAGATCACAAAGCAAAATTTGCGAGGTGTTTTCAATGGAAGGCGAGGACCACGAGTGATCTAGCGTGCGAGAGCACACCTGAGACTTAAGAATGATCGGTGGTCATTTTATGCAAGACAGAAAACGGCTTCCGTTCCTGATTTGTGACCCAAGATCGCGTGCGTTTCAATCGTGCTGGTAATGATGCGTGTGATCGTTGTTGTGCATCATCGATCCGGTGATGGTTTTCCCCGCGTCCGAAAACGAAAATTTCAGCTCGAATTGATTGGATGCGAGTAACTGTTGTGGCAGTTTATCCAGGCTGACCGCAAAGCGAGATGAAGTGTTTTGAGGGTCCTTGGATCGGGGTTCGGCTGCGAAGGTTACGTTGCTATTTTGCCCGTCCGCCACGAACTCTGCATTCAATGTTTTGACGTCTAAAGAATGCGGTTGTTGAGTTCCCTTGTCGTAGACATAGATCACCAATCGCCGGCGTTTCTCGTCCAACGTGAATTCCATTTGATAGTTCACGTCCTCGGACATCGCGAACGTATGTCCACCGTGGTGTCCATGCTGATGACTGGACACCGGTCGGCTCTCTTCAGAACTTTGGTTGCAGCCAATGGCTGCGACGATGAGCAAGCAGGCAGGAAACGTTGCGCGTCCCAAAATCCGTTTAGAAGTCACCAATCTTCTCCCGATCATTTCGCTGTGCCAGATTTTGAAAAATGCCAAGCTCGAGTTCTTGAGGCAGAAAACGCACCGACCCGTCCGCAAACAGGAAGGTGGCACCGCCGTAATGATTGCTGCTGAAGTTGGCTGAACCGCGCCCATCGCAATCGATATTCTGATTAATGGGCGCGTCGTTGATCGGATAAAACGCGGTTCCAACGACCATCTGATTGTCGGCAAAACCGCATCCCTTCCATGAATTGCTGCCGGCCCACGCGGCCGCATAGTTTCGCATGCTGCGTTCTCCCACGGCGATCGTCTTGCTTGTGCCGTCGATAATCTTGGAGACGGTCACCGCAGAATTTCTGCCGAACAGGCCGTTCCCCTCGAAATCCTTGTTGTCCCAATCCTGCCGTTGAGACTTCCATTCGCTTCCAAACGAGCCAACATAATTCGACTTTGCAATCCGAGCGGGTACGGGGACTGGTTGAGCAGTAATAATTTCATTTTTTGGTAAACGTTGTGGAGGGTTGTACCGTGGGCGCCGCGGCGGGATAAAGACATGAGCCATTACCGTTTCGGTCGCGTCTAGTTCACGCGGCGACCTTTGAACCAACGAATTCTCCGCTCTCATTTCACCTTGAAGGATGATCGAGCGAAACCGATGCGATTCCCCACCTCCGGTGTCTGATGGGCACAAATAGAGATCCACGTTCGATCGGAGGAAAGGTGCTTGCTCGATGTCCGCTGCAACGGCGTCGAACGATTGCCACGAAGTATTGAGCTGATCCGCCAGCACACGCTGTTCAACAAACGGTAGCAACAGTGCTCCCCAGCCCCAACCTTTGCCGTCGCGATCACTCTCTGAGTCTCCAGCCATGTACCCAGGCGGGAATGTGCCGAGAGCATCGTGGTACGCGTTCAACCCGATTCCAATCTGCCGCAATTGGCTAGTGCATTGCACTCTTCGGGCAGACTCGCGGGTCGCAGAGATCGCGGGTAGAAGCAAGGCGATCAAGATACCGATGATGGCAATACTTACCAACAACTCGACGAGACTCAGGCCCTGTCGAGAAGCTGCTGCTTGATTGAGTTTCATCTTCTTGACGCTTTCAGACTGGATGGCCAACGAGAGTTTGGAATGTGATAGGGATTGGAATTCGGTTGTACGTCTATGTCGTTCGCATCTCCCTTTCAATTGTCCCCTCCAGGGAATCAAGCGCAGGGACCAGATTGCCATCAACCTCTCAGTATAGTTGTAAAACAGGGTAAGGGTAATTTTCGGTCAACTGTAAGTCCGTTCCAGGTTGTGGTACTAGGAGCACAGCGCCAATATGTTCATTTTTGTTAGCGTTGCGGCACAGGAAAGACCGGTCAGCAAACCTTTCATCCTCTATAAGCTGGTTAGGCTGCGCTACGCAATCTGCTAATGGAGGTACCGATTCTCATGGACTACGGCTAGTCATAGGAGAGTTCGCCTCATGACTCGATGATGTTCTGCAGTCCTGATCAGCATTCCATCTCATGATTGGGGAATTGAATGCTTCTCTGTTTCAGAAGATGGGATTGCAAAGCTGGAGCTTGGTGAATCAAAGCAATTAATTTCGATTGAGACCGAGTCGTGCGATCCACTTATTTGGATGACGAACTCTTGTGGCAGCGTGTTCCGCCAACATGTTTGAAAACCGCAGAAAGAATAGAAATGACATGCGGCTATCTGGGCTGTTTTTTTTAGGGATTCAAACCGTCGCAAATCGTTGCGACGGAAAAGAAAGCCAAATTAGAAAAACAGTACAGAGCGATCGATCGGAGAGCGATCGACGTCAGAGCCGAAGAAGGTGCAGCAGGCCAAGATTTGACAGAAGGCACGAATGAGCGCCAGGTCAGGATCCTACCAGCTTGCTTTCCTCATACCAGGAACAACGCCCTGATCCGCCAATTCACGAATCATGATTCGTGAGACGCCGAACTTGCGGTACACTCCGCGGCTACGACCTGTGAGCTTGCACAGACGCCGCAGGCGGGTAGGACTCGAATTACGAGGCAACTGGCTGAGCTCTCCATATTTGCCGGCTTTTTTGAGTTCCTTTCGGCGCTGCTCGTACTTCTTTACCAACCGCTCAACCTTCTCCATCCTCGTTATGGTTGACTTACTTGCCATGAAAAATCCTCGTCTATCTTAAAATTTAAGCGTTGTGCACTTTTGATGTGTTACGCCGATGAAATTATTTTGCAATGAAGCTCGCGGGGGATCTTAATCTGTAGGGTGGTCGTCGAACGCGGACGAGCAAAATTAAAAGAGACGGCAGAATTCAACAACTGAATGCTGAACAAAGCAGACTGTGTCGCTTAACCCTGTCTTTGCTTACATCGCGGATTCGATTTACAAATGACGTAGATCCTTCCTTTACGACGAACGATCTGGCAATCCGGGCAGATCTTCTTAACGCTGGCACGAACTTTCATTTCGACGATTTCCTCATGCAACTAAAATTAGCAGCAGTAGTACGGTAAGTGGGTGTAACTCTTTAAGAGGCTCTGTCCTTGAGACGAACCCTCGCGGACACGAAAACCTCGTGTTTGGGACCCACGATGTAGCTTCTCTCGCTACCAGGCAATTGCCTTCCGACGAGAGAACCTCCCATCTTACTGAAAATGATGCACAAAGGAAATATGTGTGCATCTATAAAATTTAGCGCCGTATTTCGTCGCTCGGTTCGACCAGCCTGAGCGAATCAGCGATTGATGAGCGGCCTTTCAAATCTTATGGTCAGACGGTGAAAAAGGGCCTATATCCTGGAAAAACTGTGATAATAGGCAAAATTCGCAGACGCGGTGAAAAGCCAGGCACGCCAGTGGCAGCGGTATCAGGTTATGATGAACGCCCGCATTGAAGTCGAGCCAGCGAAATCGACAATCCTTCATGGCGGAATATATCGGCTGAGAGTGTACGGATAGTTGGGTTGAATTGTCTCATTCGCTCTGGAAGCTATCTTGGGGAGTTCGGCGGTTATTTAGAAATGCAGCCGAATTATTTGGAAATCGGTCAGCTTCAGCCTTTATCTTCGCGCTCACCCGCTGGGGGACCAGAAGTGAACGTGCCGAAGGGTTGGAGTCTTATTTGACCATCCAATTTCGCGATTCACGAATTACAACCAACTTCGAAGAGATAATCGGATGCCTACTTACGAATATGAAACGATTCCTCAAAGTGATTCTGAGAAACCAACGATCTTTGAGGTTTGGCAGCAGATGTCTGACGATGCGCTCACTCAACACCCTGAAACGGGTCAACCTGTTCGCCGACTCATTTCAGGGGGATTAACCTTGATGTCGAAAAAAGGCGGAGACGATTGTTGTAAATCAAATTGCGGTTGCGGATGAACCATGGGGTCAACGGTGACGTTGATCGTTGGGAACATGCGATTCACCGATTATTCTGTAGGTCTTTGGCTTTTGTAATTGGCTTTGGCTGCGGTCCTGCGAGCGATCATCTCTTGTGAAGCTGTCCCCACCGTTTTTGATCGCTTTTCGCGAAGAGGTTTTCAGATGAATTGTCGATCGATGTTTGCCGAAGTCCTGATGCTGGCGACCGTCCTTTGGGTAATCGCTTCGGCGACGGGTAGCGCGGAAGAACTGTTTCCGCAGGAACTCGTTGACTTCGTACCGATGCAAGGTGATGCCTTGTTCGCAGGAACCGGCGAGGGAACCTGGGACCACAAGATTCGTGAACGCGGCTACATACTGCGGGACGGAGAAAAATGGCATCTGTGGTATACCGGCTACGACGGCGAACGGACGGCGATTAAGAAGCTGGGTTATGCGACATCGTCCGACGGCTTCACTTGGAAACGCCACCCCAACAATCCCGTCTTTGACAAGTCATGGACCGAGGACGTTCACGTCATGCGTCATGGCGACTTGTTCTACATGGTTGCCGAAGGTGTTGGTGACATTCCACACATGCTGACTTCCCCAGACGGAGTCAATTGGACGGACCTCGGTCGACTCGATGTTCGCAACCGCGATGGTTCACAACTTTCGCCAGGCCCTTACGGGACGCCAACATTGTGGGTCGAAAAAGATACGTGGTACTTGTTTTACGAGCGTGGCGACCGTGGTGTGTGGCTGGCGAAGTCAACCGATCGAAAGACGTGGAGAAATGTTCAGGACGAGCCAGTTATTGCCCGAGGACCGGATGAATACGATCGCTACGCCGTCGCACTTAATCAAGTCATTCGCTATCGCGATCGTTACTACGCCGTCTATCATGCGAACGGAGACCCCAAATGGAAAGGTCCCTGGACAACCTGTCTCGCAGTTTCGGATGACCTCATTCATTGGAAGAAATACCCAGGCAATCCGATCGTCCGTACGAATGACTCAAGTGGCCAATTCGTCCACGATGGAAAACAGTATCGCCTTTACACGACGCACCCGGATGTTCGAGTTTACTTCCCACGTGACGCCGAATCAGAAAAGTAGTCGCCTGCCTCAACCGAAAAGATCCAGCCATCCAACCGCCCACTGTTGGCGTAGAAATATATCTGCTCACCGCCGCAAGATGTTCAGCGACTTCAAACAGGGAAGCAAATCGTTATCCTGGACCTTGGTCTGGGATGCGGATTGGTTTTTGAATCGCATGCACTCCAGCGTTTTTCATTTTCCTGCGATAAATCTTGCCGTCGCTGATGGCGTATAAAACATTCATGTCTTTTCCACCAAAGCAGACGCTACTAGCGCTGCTTACCGGTTGAGGCATGGTCAAGATCGCTCGCGATCTTCCGTTATGGTCAAAAATTTGAATGCCCATAAAGCTGGCTAAATAAGCATAGCCGCTGCGGTCGTAACACAGTTGAGATGCGCCGCTTCCTTGAGCCCAGTCTGGTGCGTGCGCCCAAAAGAAACGCTGTTTGTATTCAGTGGTACCGTCTTTTTTCAGCCGGTAGGTGTAACCCCAATGGCTGTCTTTTTCCATGACATTTAACCAGGATCCATCGGGGGAGATTGCGAGTGCAGCTGGGGAATCTAATTCGTTATCGAGCTCGGTATGCGTTCCGTCTGGCTGAATTAACCAGAGGCTTCCCGTGTCTTCCTCAAGTGCATAGATCCGATCTGCATGGGTCATCGTGAGGCAATTTGCATTTAGTTTCTCGGATTGGATGATTTCTCCATGTTTGCCAAAACAGAAAACCTTTTCGAAAGGTGGAATCTGGTTTGTCGTGATCGTGTTATCGAGTCCGATTTTTATGACGGTCTTTTTGATCTTGTCTTTGAAAAATACCTCGCCGTTATGTTTGCCGACTAGTTGATCGCACGCGTTGTCGGTTCCTGGAACGCGCTCCCAAGACGAGGATAGGTCTAAGCACCTTTTTAAGGTGACATTTTGGCTCTTTGAGATTCGTGCTTCTAGCGGTTTTGGCCAATCTTTCCAGATGAATCTCATTGCCTCTGGAAAAACCGCTGTGGGGTGCTCTAGATCATGTGCTCCCTTACCCCATTCGTAGTTGTGGTCGTAGCCAGCAAAAGCCAGCGATCGTTGTAACGTAACGTTGCTCATCCACCAATCACCAACTTCGGGGCCACCCATCCACTGATCATTTTCACCGTCTTGAAGAAAAATTCGAATTGGCTTTGGTTCGGTTTTCCGTACCAAGACGGGATAACGATCACCGCCGCGCATCCCAACGAACGTACCAATCGCGGAATAGACTCTACGGAATTGATCGGGCCGTTCCCACGCAAGTGTAAAGGCGCAAATGCCGCCTGTACTCGCTCCCGCTGCACAACGGTCGTTTGGATCTTTTGAAAGAAGAATTGGCAATCCTTGGGGTGTTTTACGTTGCTCTACAGCCGGAAAGATCTCTGTGATCAAGAATCTTGCGAAGCTATCGTTAAGCCCATCAAATTCGTGACTCCGGTTGTACCGCGGTTTTTCAGTCGGTTGAACCGATGCGACAGTACCTGGTGAGACACCGATTGCAATCGTGACCGGCATTTCCCCATTGTGGATTAAGTTGTCGAAAACTTTCGGCGCTTCGAACAGCAACGCGTCCAAGCCGACATAGACACACGCCGGTTTATTACCTTCGTATTGTGCTGGAATATAGACGGTAATCGTTCGAGTTGTTCCGGGGTAGATTGCGAGACTCTGATGCTCAAAAGAAAAGACCGTGCCCCGAGCAATGTGAGAACTCTCTGTGGGATTTTTTCCAGCGATCAGCTGTTCCGCACTTTTCGCTGATTGACTGTCGACGACAGCAATCACGACCATAAGTAAAGTGATGTGAGCCGTTAAATTAGCAATTGGTTTCATGGGGTTGATCCGTTCATCAAACTCATCCTCCGATTGACTTTTATTCGAGCATCAGTGGATTTGGTTGAACACTTTGTTCGATACGGTCTCATGTTTTCAAAACGCTGCGCTTGCCATAAAGGGTCAGGACTATTTGATACTGGGGCCGTTGTTTCGTAAATGTCAAAGGTAATTTACGACGGTTGGCGTCACTTCCCGCCGCCAAAGCGCGTGACGCGTTTGCTTAATTGCATTTGCATAAAGGCTGCGATAAGCTTGGTCGTCCGATGTTTTGCGCCACACCGCTAATGGCAATTTGGAACTTAGTCCGTTCCTTAGAGGATTGCATGATGAGTTGTCTGAAAGTGAAGTTTGGACTACTGGTGTGCTTTGGCGTACTTGCTGCATCCCCAGCGTCGGCAAGCCTCATTGGCAGCTACAAGTTTACTGCTCATTCTTTATCCCCTACAGACGCTGACGACGGGGACGGAATCACGTTCAGCAACTTCGTCATTGGAGCCGGGTACGGCGCTCTGAATGACAACGGCGCTCTGGCCAATGCATTGCGCCTGTCGGGCGATGACACAGAGAATCTGTCTGGTAATGCGTTTGCAAATGACGCCGTACTGAGCTTCATGATCACAGTTGCGGCTGGATGGCAACTTGACCTTACATCGATTGAGATCGACAATCAGGCGACGAGTACGTATCAATACTCTTCGGCGCGCGTCTTTAGTGACGTGCTGGGCTTCGAAGACATTGTTGGTGATACGATTGGAAGAGTCGGCAGAGATTCGTCTGGCTCTGACGGTGCGATTCAGACCGATCTGATTGATCTGAACGACCCAGCCAACAATGTCGCTAACGGTCTTAATGCCATGAGCAGTTCCGGTTTCGATTTGACCGGCGATACCACCATTACCTTCTACTTACCTTGGATAGACAAATCAGGTGTCGAAGGACGTTTCACCGATCTGCATGAGATTCGCATCAACGGTACGGCTACCGTTCCCGAGCCGTCTTCGCTGGTTTTGATGGGTGGCCTATTCGCTCTGGTAATGCTCTGCCGGAGTGTGGTCAGCTGGCGGCACGGTGGCTTTTGGCGTAGGACGATATGGCGCGTCCGGCGCTTTTACTAGGCCCGGTCTTTCGTGACCCGTTGCGAACTCTACAAGACAGCTCGCAAAACTCACTGTTGCTTGCCTAGTGACGCCAAGTACGCGACCAGGTCACGGAACTCAGTGTCTGACAAGTTTGCCGTTAATCCTGATGGCATCATTGAAATTCCGCTCGTGTCGCGTGATTCGATGCTCGACTTAAGCACGCGATTCTCTTGTCCTACGGCATTGCGGATCAGCACCACTCGTTCGTCTTCAAGAACGACGGTCCCGGAATAGACGTCGCCGTCTTCCGTGATGATCACGGACATGCGATAGCCCTCTTTGATCTTCTCGCTCGGTGCCAGCAGAGACTCGATCAAATAATCGACGGGTGCCGCCGCACCGATACTCGAAAGGTCCGGGCCAATGTTGCTGCCTTCGCCGTTGACGGCGTGGCACTTCACGCAGGTTAGTTCTTTTCGCTGAAAGATCGCATGTCCCTTGGCAGCATCCCCTTGTGCAGACGATGCCACGAGTGAGGCCAGTTGTTCCATGGTTCTTGGTTTTGACTGCGAAGCCAACTTTTCAAGTGCCGACAAAAGTTCCGCGTGCTGGATACTCGATGTCTCGACGAGTCGACGGACTTGCGTCGCATTTTCCACAGGAATTGACGTCGACTCCAGGGACTTCGTAAACGGGGCTAAGGCATCTTGTTTCGTAAGCACTGCGTTCAAGAGCTCCTCAATCTCCAATTCACTTCGCTCTTCACGCAAAAGATCAACGGCCGACTGGACGCCAGCGGTCGGGGTGGTTCGGACAAGTGCACACGCTGCTGCGATTCGAGCCGAGTCGCTGAACTTTTCGGGCGTTCTGTTGGGTTCGGTCAGAAACGGATGCTGAAGTTCGGACAATGCAAACGCGGCCGCCTGGTGAACCAATGGCGGAACATTGTCGCGCTGCATGAATTGCATCGCGTGAGTATCGAGCTGCTCGTGTTGCCAAAGTCCAATCAACCGACAACCAGCTGCCATGAGCTCAGGATCATTGGACTCAACCAAACTGGTGCAAGCCGATAGTTGTTGTTTGTTTCCCTTGGGACGAAGCTGCCGCACCGATGCAGCCTCGACGAGCCCCAACGCTGCACTTTTGATCAAGGGATGATCTTTCTGATTCACGATCTCAAGCAGATATGACAACTGTTCGGCCGAACCAAGTTTGCCAGCGAGTCGGGCAATGGCGGGGTCGTAAGGCGGCGACCGGAGCGTCTCGAGCAACGGTCCAAGCGTGTCTGGCTTTTCGATCGCTTTGAGTGCAAAGACGAGGCGATCCGCATTGTTGCCCAAATTCAATTTGCCTCGCTGGAAATCAGGGAGCCACTGCGATTCGAGCTGGCGACATGTACGCCAGAGAGCGAAGTCCAAAAATCGGTCCATGGGATGATCAAGCACGCGCAGCGCTGTGCTAATTGCATTCGGTGAATCCATCTGTCCCAAGGCTGAAACAGCCTCGCGACGAACGCGAGGATGCGGATCATTGGCAGCTTCTGCTAGATCATTCGGCGTGGCCGCCTCATGCCAGTGGTAGAACAACCGGGCCGCCGCTGCGCGTACACGATGGTCCGGAGACTTGAGCAATTCACGAGCGGGATCGAGTGATCGCTTCGTCGAAATTGTCTGGTAAGTCCAAAGAGCTTCGAGTCGATGATGTTCGTAATCAGGGTCTTCTTGGTCTAATGCCGCTAGCCAACTCGACAGTGCAGATTCAACCTGCTCTTCATCACGAATCTTCAACTCCTGTTTTGCGTTGAGTCGCACCCAATCCGCGTCTTGTTTGAGGAAGTCCAGAAGATCCTCAATCGATCGCTTCTTGTAATCGACCGATTTTTCGAGATCTCGGCCTTTCGCAGTGATACGCCAGATACGACCGTGGATGCGGTCGCGTCGTTCGTCGCGGAAGTCGACTTCCCCGTGTTGGATAATCGGGCTGTACCAGTCGGCGATATAAATGGCGCCGTCCGGTCCCATCACGATGTCGATCGGACGGAAAGAAACGTGGGTCGAAGCCAGCATGTCTTCCTGGAGCTCCGAAGAGTATCCACTGTCCTGCTCGTCGATCACATAGCGATCAATATTGTTCGCACGAAAGTCGGCAGTCAGCAGACTGTGACGCATCGACTCGGGAAAATGGTTGCCACTGATGACCGCCAGCCCGCATGACTTAGGTCGTTTTGGGTTGAGACCATACAGGATGCGATTCTCATGCGGCGAAGATCGAAAGACAGCATCTGGGAATGAGTAGTTGATGCCTTCGCCACCCGCTCCGTCCGTCTGGAACGACTGGCCCCAGCGATCAAAGCGAGCGCCCCACGGATTCGTCAAACCGCGACTGTAAATCTCAAGCCGTCGCGTGCGCGTGTCGTACGACCAAAGGCCGCCACCGTTCAAACGCCTTGGACCGTACAGGGTCTCGACATGCGATCCGATGTAATATCCTTGCAGCATATACATCAGCCCGCCCGGTCCCCAACGGAGTCGGTGCAAAGTGTGATGCGTATCTTCAGTGCCGAAGCCGGTTAGCAGGACGGTTTTCTCGTCCGCTTTGCCGTCATCATCCGTATCTTGTAAGTGAACCAATTGTTCGGCGTGCGCTACGTAGGCTCCCCCTTCCCCGTCCGGGAGCACACCACCGGGAATGATCAGTTCGTCGTAGAACACCGAGGACTTGTCCGCCACGCCGTCGTGATTGGTATCTTCCAGAATCACAATGCGATCGCTGGGTTCTTGGTTGACGTTCAATTGCGGGTAGGTTTCGCTGGTAGACGCCCATAGCCTTCCCTGGCGATCGAAACTGATTTGTGTCGGTTTGGCGAGCAACGGGTCGGCAGCCCAAAGATTGATTTCATATCCGTCGGGCAGTTTGAAGGCTGCTAACTCGGCTTGTGGATCCGGTGTCGGGATATTCCTCAGATCTCGCTGGCCGAAAGCCAATGTGGAACAGAGGAGTAGGCAAGCGATCGAGCAGGAAAGGATTCCAGTTCGTCGATGCGATTCTTGCTTCAAGGCTCGGAGCCTCTCCCACTTATTTTTGAAGTAACGCACGGATTGCCTCCTCTTGCCTGGCCACAAATGGTTCGAACTTCTCAGGTTCGGTTTGCGCTATCTTCTGTTCGTCTTTTCGTTCGCCGTAAACGAAGGCATCATTTCGTGGCCTCCAGCGATGGAAATAGAGTCGATTCTTTTTCGCGACCGCTTCACGAATGTTCTCGATTCGTTCGGCGCTTGTGATTTGTTGCTTTGGAAAGTGAAGTTGCTCAGCCGTAAGGTCGGCGACTTGTTCGTAGCCGGTCCGATTTAAGTGGATTCCGTTGTCAGTAAGCAACTCATTTGAATTGAATAAAGGCGTGAACAGATCTACAAAGGAATGTTCTCCCTCGTTGGCAACTTTTTGAATGACTGTGTTGTAGTTCGTCAGTTGTTCGTTTCGCTTGGCAATGTGACCTTCGATGGCCGACTCCAGGAGATTGTTCTCACTGGCGTCTGATTGCATTGGGACGGTGGAGAGGAAAATAAATCGCACCTGATCGTCTGATAGCTCTGCGATGAGCCGTCGTAATCCTGCTGCGAAATTTTCCTCACCTTCTGCACCGTCGAACGACTCGTTCAAGCCGTAGGCCAGCACAATCACAGTCGGCTTCAAACGATCAACATGTGCGACCAACCTTTGAAAACCTTCCGTGGCGTCTCCAAAGACTGCTCGGCGTCGTCCACCGGCGCGTGAATGTCCGTATACGGTGTCGCCGTCCCAGCCAACATTGCGGAACGAAATGTTGCGATCTGGCCACCGAATCGTCCACATGGTTTCGATCACACCGTAGTCGATCGCGCGTTCGAAGAACGAATTACCAAGAAAAATAACTCGGTCGCCATCCCGCAACTCAAAGGTGTCGTCTTGCGCGACAGCGTGAGTCGAGACAGCCAGAAGAAATAGAAAGCTGAGGAAGTTTTTCATGTGAGAGAGGCTTTCAGCCTGTCAGAGTTTTCATGAGGGCATCGTAATATGTCAGAGTTCAAGCACGTGATTTTAGCATTTCAAAGTGCAGCAGCAAGTTTCTCCGTGCAACCTGCTTCGCGGTTGCAACAATTTCCGTTTTGCGTTGAGGGTCAAGATACAGATCGAAGATCGCTCGTGTAAATAATTTCATGCGGTCTGGCTCGGCGACCGGAATTGTGAGGGATGATTAGTACTGCAAGATTGATTCTGGTAGCCTGGATCGAGTTGTTGGATTCTTGCAAGCTAAAACCGTCGACTTCGCAATGTGTAAATTGAAGGAAGAAGATTTGATGTCGTACTTTCGAAGCGTGTTCGTTCTGTTGGGCCTGACACTGATCTTCGCAAACCCGTTATCGACGCACGCGAGCGATGATCGAGTGAAGGTTTTCATTCTTGCTGGGCAGTCCAACATGGAAGGTTATGGGATGCTTCCTAGCCTTGAACATTTGGGACAAGACCCAACCTTTGGCCATCTTCTTCAGGAACTGAAACAAAAAGATGGCACGTGGGCTGTCCGGGATGATGTGACGGTGTATTGGAAAAAAGATCAGGGCCAACCCTCGCATGGCCCGTTAAGCGTTGAGTGGGGAGCGATGCCTGGGGAGTCGATCGGACCCGAGCTTATGTTCGGGACCTTGATGGGGCGAATATAACACCAGCCGGTTTTATTGATTAAAACGGCTTGGGGAGGCAAGTGTGTTTGGT